>Ga0310786_10011868_pt1 | contig 10834 bp, 16 predicted proteins | sample AusTroGonzalo_MG_FD_203881 | JGI IMG/M metagenome (GOLD analysis project Ga0310786, IMG submission 203881) | Bovine rumen microbial communities from tropical cattle in Woodstock, Queensland, Australia - Gonzalo_03 (v2) (version 2) | ecosystem: Host-associated > Mammals > Digestive system >...
AGGGTATCAATCCTTCACTGTTCGAGGCTGCAAGCATCGACGGTGCAAGCTCAGGACAGGTATTCAGAAAGATTACTCTTCCTCTTCTTACTCCGATCATGGCATATACACTTATCACATCTATGATCGGTGGTCTCCAGATGTTTGATATTCCTTACCTTTACACAAATGCAACAACTCCTAAGGACCACCTCAGAACAATGGCTGTAATGATCTTCCAGTACTTCCATGCACAGGCTGATAATAACAAGATGGGCTATGCAGGTGCTGCATCAGTTCTTCTGTTCTTCATCACTCTTGCCCTCGGTCTTATTGCGTTCTATATGACACGTGACAAGGACGAGATCGCAAAGAAGAAACAGCGTAAAAAGATCGCTCAGCAGGCTAAGAGAGAAAGCAAGCAGTTTGGAGGGATCAGTTTATGAGTAATAACATGAAATCTATTTACGGTAATGCCAAGGATAATTATACCTTTAAGATAAAATTAAAGTCCGGCATACTGTTCTTCTGGTTCCTTATTCTGACCATTATATGTCTGCTTCCTATTTATATCCTTATAATAAATGCTACTCGTGAGCATTCGGATATTGCAAACGGACTTTCATTCATACCGGGCTCAAATCTGAAGGCAAACTTCCATAAGATCGTATCAGACCAGAACTTCAAGCTTTCCTATAATGCACTTCATGGTTATAAGAACAGCTTGATAATCACAGTCTGCGCTACTTTCCTTACAGTTTTCTTCTCAGCACTTACAGCTTACGGTATTCATGTATACGATTTCAAGATCAAGGAGCTTTCATACTCAGTTATCCTCCTTGTAATGATGGTACCAATGCAGGTAACATCAGCAGGTTTCGTATCATTTATGTCTGACCTGCATCTCACAAATACATACTGGCCGCTTATTATTCCGGCTATTGCTGCGCCTGCGGTAGTATACTTCATGCGTTCGTACATGAAGTCGTCATTCCCGCTGGATATCGTTGAAGCAGCTCGAATTGACGGATGCAGCGAATTCAGAACTTTCTTGTCAATTGCAATCCCTATGATGAAGCCGGCTATAGCTGTACAGGCTATCTTCGCTTTCATCGCAAGCTGGAACAACTTCTATACACCTAACATGATCCTTATCAATGTTAAGCTCAGTAAGAAGACACTTCCTATGATGGTTGCCGCTCTTCAGTCATCAGATAAGTTCAATGACTACGGTGCTATCTATCTTGCAATTGCACTTTCAATTATTCCTATCATAATTGCATATGTACTCCTTTCAAGATTCATCATTGCTGGTGTTGCTCTTGGCGGTGTAAAGGAATAATATTGTATATTAACAGCACACTTCGGTGTGCTGTTTTTATTTTGGACGCATAGGCGTCCTTTTTTTTATGCATAAATATATCGAGCACCGAATAAGATGTAATAAAAGGAGCTGATGAAAATGTGCGGTAGTACAAGCATAGATACTATTATAAGTTATCTGCCCGAAAAGATAAGGGAGCTTTTTAAGAATGTCCCAAGAGCAAGTCTTGTTGATACTATGGAAATAAGATTAAGAGCAGGGGGCGCAGTTTATCTGGTATTTTCCGACAGAATATGTTATCTTACAAAGAGCGGTGAGCTTGCTGATATGATATCAGAGAGGACATACATTGTTAGCGGTGGGCTTATCCGTGACATAATTGACAGACTTTGTCATTATTCGCTGCATAGCTGTACAAAGCAGCTGAAAGAGGGGTATTTTGTAGTTGAAAACGGAGTCAGAGTTGGAGTATCAGGTACATATTCGACGGGTGACAACCCTATTCTGACGGATTATACTTCTGTGAATTTCCGAGTGTCAAGGTGCATACAGGGCTGTGCGGATGATATATTTTCAAAAACATATGGTAAAAACATCATCATATGCGGCGGCGTTAACTCGGGAAAAACAACAGTACTTCGGGAACTTTGCCGTCTTACAGGCAGTTTTCGCAAGGTAACACTTATAGATGAGCGTAACGAGATATCATGTCTTGACAGGGGGATACCTCAGAACGATGTTGGCTGTCTTACAGATATTATCAGCGGCAGCTCGCGTTACTTCGGTATCAAATCGGCAATAAGGACGCTTTCGCCTGATGTTATATTTTGTGATGAGATAGCGTCCGAAAAAGACGTTGAAGCTATAATTGACGGTATTGGCTGCGGTGTGGGCTTTGTAGTGACAGCACACGGTGTGAATTATTCTGATTTACTGAAGAGAAAGGAGATATGCTATCTTTTAGATAAAGGGAAATTCGATGAAGTTGTTTTTTTAAAGGGAGCAAATTTTCCGGGTGTAGTAAGAGAGATAAGGAGATTGAAAAATGTGGATTAAGATAGGCGCAGGTATACTATTTATATTTGGTGGGATGTTCTGTGGTTTCAATATGGCAGACAAGCTGAAAAAAGGTGTAGATTTCTGTACAGAAGCGGAGAAGCTTCTTAATATATGTGAATGTGAGATAAGGTCAAAAAACAGTGATGTATACAGTATAGTCAGACGGCTGAAAAACGAATGTGTGAAAATGGATTTTTCATTTGAGGAGCTGCCTGAGTGCTACAGCTTCGAGTATGATTTTCATGAGCAGTGGACAGAAGCGTTACGCAGTATCGATTGTATAGATAAGGAGGAGCTCGAAATAATGCTTGATCTCGGGAATATGCTTGGTACAACGGATGTTGAGGGGCAGCTAAGAGGCATAAACGATATCAGAACAAGGGTCGATAGTCTATATAGGAGAAGGCGTAACGAATATGACAAGAAAGGCAAGCTGTACAGAAGTATGGGTGTACTTATGGGAGCAGCTTTGGGGATAATGGTTATATGAGGAAAAGATATGAAAATTGATCTGATATTTAAAATAGCAGGGACAGGCATAATCGTGGCAGTCCTGAATCTTGTGCTAAAACGTGCTGAGCGTGAGGAACAGGCGATGATGACTACACTTGCAGGACTAATAGTGGTTCTCGTTGTGATCGTTGATGAGATCGGCGACCTTTTTGATAAAGTAAAGACGGTGTTCGGATTATGGTAGAAAACTGTTTTACAGTGGGAGCATTTTGTATTATCGGTGCATTGCTTTCAGTGATTTTGAAACAGTATTGCTCTGAGCAATCCATGATGATATCAATAGCTGTCAGTGTTTCTGTCTTAGCTGTTTTTATTGTTTTTCTGGGTGAGCCTATAAGTGAGATAAGGCGTATATTCGAGGAAGCAGACATATCTGAGAGCAGCATCTCAATTATTTTCAAGGTGCTTGCGATATGTTGTATTACTCATATTACCTCAGAAATTTGTCGTGACAGCGGAGAAGGGGCTATTGCGTCTGCTGCTGAGCTGTGTGGCAGGGCAGAGATCATAGTGCTGAGCCTGCCGATTTTGCAGTCGTTTATCAGTCTCATAGACAGGCTAATAAAGGTGTAATATGAAGAAGTTGGTGATAAAACTAATAATATCTATATTGCTGCTTGTTATTTCAGCACCTGTAAAGGTATTTGCAGAAGGCAATGTACAATCTCAGAATGAAATGCTAACGGAGTTCAGTGATATTCTTCAGGACAGTGATATTGATAATTCTCCCGATGAGCTTAGCGGTATTTCTTTCAGCGGATTGATAAGCAGCATTAAAGACAGAACAGTTGCATTTTCGGGAGAACCTCTCAGAATTCTCGGCACGATCCTACTTATAACAGCGATAACCTCTGTTCTGAAAAGCTTCGGTAGCGGGATAACAGGCAATTCCGGGAAAATATACAGCTCTGTCTGCGTTTTAACGGCAGTAACAGTTATTGTACCGCCGCTTTTTACGGCATTTTCCAATATACTTGAGACTGTAAGGATAAGCGGTAATTTTGTGGCAGTATATATCCCCGTATTTTCGGGGATAACCGCAGCCTGTGGAAATATAGGAAGTGCAGGAGTTTATAATATATCGCTGCTTGCAGCATCTGAACTGATAGTTCAGCTTATAAACGATATGCTTATGCCTATACTCAGCGCAGTTACCATGCTTTCAGTTACAGGCAGCGTAGCATCAGGGGTGAAATTCAGTGGAGCAGTGCAGTTTATGAAAAAGCTTATAACATATGGACTTACATTGGCTATGACTCTTTTTACAGGCTTCCTTACACTGAAATGCACACTTACAGCAAAGGTTGACGGTGCGGCAACAAAAACAACACGTTTTCTAATATCTGGGCTTGTACCTGTAGTTGGCGGTGCAGTCAATGATGCATATGCGACTGTCAGGAGCAGCTTTGACATAGTACGCGGAACGATTGGTTCAGGCGGCTGTATAGCAATGATGCTTATGATACTTCCGCCTGTTCTTAATATACTTTATTACAGGGCTGTAATATGGGCAGGAGCTGCTGCTGCTGATATATTTGGAGAGGAGGAAATGAGCGGCGTATTGAAGTCTCTTGACAGCGGACTTGCCATAGCTCAGAGTGTACTAATCTGTTATGGTATGATGTTTATTTTATGCACAGCAATATTAATGCAGGCAGCGAGGTGAGGATATGGAAGGTATAATAACAGCTGTTAGAGCAGTTTGCATCACAGCGGCAGGTATTTGTATGATAAGTCATCTAACGGAAGGTACAAAATTGCGTCATCAGGCTGAATTTATATATAAGCTGGTATTTGCTATGACAGTTGCAGGGCTTTTTATAAACGGCTGTATGGGTTTAGACCTTCCTGATCTCAGCAGCTTTGAAAGTGAAGAATACTGTTTTTCAACAGACATCTATGATAAAGCTATAGCAGAGCAGACAGCATCAAATATAAATGATATACTTCTTTCTCAGCTGAATTCCGCGGGGATAAGCGTTGAAGATATTGATACAGAGGTTAATATTTCAGAGAACAGCGGCATATCTATTAATAGAGTCATTATCAGGACAGCAGAATTTGAAAAAGCTGCCGAATTAATACGCAGCAGTCTCGGACAGGAAACGGAGGTCATAAATGGAGATAGCTGAAAAGCTCAGGAAACTCTTAAAAGGCAGGAAATGGGCTGTATTTATGACTATATGCGGAGCTGCGGGATTGCTGCTGATAATGATATCCTCGTTTCTGCCTGACGATAAAGCCGAGAATAAAGAGTCTCCTGACAGGCAATGCCGTATATCCGAAGCAGAAAAATACTGCACAGATACTGAAGCACGGCTTGAGAGCTTTCTTGCGGATATAGAAGGTGCAGGAGAGGTGAGAGTATATCTTACGGTTGGGAGTGATGAACGATACGTTTATGCTACTGAAGGGCGATATAGCCGCGGTGATAACAAAACAGAGGAGGAGGACAGATATGTTATAGTAGGTGGCGGCAGTGAGAAAAAGGCACTTGTTGAGACCGTAAAATCACCTGAGATAACAGGGGCGGTTATTGCCTGTCATGGAGGAGATAGTGCGCAGGTACGCGAAAGCATATACAAAGCAGTATCGGCAGCACTTGATATACCAACATCGAGAATATATGTAACTAAACTCAGATAAAAAGGAGAGAAAAGATATGAAAAAACCATCACTTATCATAGGAAAAAAGCAGATAATAATGACTTGTCTGACGCTGATGCTGGCGGTAGCTGTTTACATAAATTATACAGCATCGCCTGATCTGATGAAAAGTGAAAAAACATCAATAAAAAAACAGAGCGAGACCATAAACTATGGTCAGACAGAATTCGTTAATGCCGCAGCTCCGGATACAGCAGGTGACTATTTCGCGCAGGCGCGTCTTGACAGGATGAATGACCGTGATGAAGCGGTACAGACTCTGCAATCCATAATAGGCGGAGGAGATATAACGGAAAATGAAATGGTAGTAAATGCACTTGATGCAGTCGAGGTATCAAAGCTCATAGAGAGCGAGGGGACTATTGAGTCGCTTGTAAAGGCTCAGGGCTTTCAGGAATGCGTTGCATATCTTGACGGAGAAACTGCAAAAATCGTCGTAAAGACCGAGGGACTTGACAAAGCGCAGGCAGCCTCTATAAAGGAGATAATCCTTGGAGAGACCGAAGTGCCTGCCGAGAACATAAGAATATTCGAGGTCAAATAAACGTGAAGCTTCCATCTGACTGCTATGCAAACAAGAAATATGATGAAGAGTAAAATTACTTTGAGTGAAGGGAGCAGAATCAGGTGCATTTTTAATAATTAAACAGTGTAAATTTTTTCTCGTTGGTTGCTTTTTTAGTGAGTATATGTTATAATACAATAGTACTGGTGTAAATACAGTTTTGATTAAAATTTACACTCAAATAATACGAACGGAGGTTCAGTATGGAAGTTGAAGAAATGAAGCCTGCGGCAGCCAGTCGTTTAAAGATATCCGAGGACGTGATAATAGCCATAGCTAAGCTTGCAGCTCTTGATATTAACGGAGTTGCAGGTCTTGGCGGGGAGATCGGCAAAATGAGCAAGCTCAGAAGAAACGGACCTATAAAGATAAGTATGATGGGTGATGTAGCTGCTATCGATATGAAAATAGTAGTAAAAAGCGGAGAAAAAGCTTGTAATGTAGCTCAGGAAGTACAGACAACCGTCAAGGAAAACGTGCAGAATATGACAGGAGTTCCTGTTGCAAGAGTTAACGTAACAGTCAGCGGAGTAGTATTTGAATGATCCGCCGATACAGGGAAGATGACCTTGAAGGAGCTGCGGCTGTATTCACAGCAGCGTTTGCAGCGCCGCCGTGGAACGAGGAATGGTCTGATGAATTGTCACGTAAAAGGATAAATGAGCTTATGTCTGCTCCTCAGTCTATAGGATATGTCTTTGAGGATAACGGTTGTATACAGGCAATATTATGCGGCAGAAAGCTTACATATCTTCATGGGGCGGAATACGTTATAGATGAATTCTGTGTACTGCCCGAGCTTCACAGGAGCGGCATAGGAACAGCAGTGATCGGATATGCAAAGGACGAACTTGTAAAGGAGGGAGTCATTGCAATGGCACTGATGACGAACAAGGGCTATCCCAGCGAGAAGTTTTACATAAAAAACGGATTTGAAGGAAACGAGGAAATGATATTCATGTACCGCGTTTTAGAAAAAAATAAGGAGTAAGAAAATGACGAGGCGTGAAATAAGAGACAGCGCATTCAAGCTGGTATTTGAACAGCTTCTGCGCGATGATGATATAAATGAGCTATACGAGATAGCCGAGGAGATAGATGAGATAACCGTAAATGACGAGGTAAAGAAGATAGTAGAGGGTACACTTGCTCATGCAGAAGAGCTTGACGGTATTATTTCAAAATACAGCAAGTCCAGAAGCGTTTCGAGAATATCCAAGTTAAATCTTGCTATACTCCGCATAGCTATGTATGAGTCGCTCTATGATGATAATACTCCTATGAATGCGGCAATAAGCGAGGCAATAAAGCTTTCAATGATGTATACATATCAGGAGGATACAGCCTTTATCAACGGCGTTTTAGGTGCGTTCTCCCGTGATGAGCAGAAGGAAGAAAAAGCAGATGCCTGAGTTCCTCGGAGTCGATACCAGTAACTATACTACCTCTGCGGCTGTATATGTCAGTGAGGAGAACAAGGTATTTCAGTGTAAAAAGCTTCTTCCGGTAAAGGAGGGAGAGCTTGGACTCAGACAGAGCGATGCTGTTTTTCATCATACGAAGCAGTTACCAGATATGTTGGAGCAGCTTTTCGGAGAAAATGATATCACAGCTCCGAAAGTAATAGCAGCCTCTGCAAGACCCCGTAATACAGAGGGATCGTATATGCCATGTTTCCTGTGTGGAGAAGGCTTTGCCCGTTCATATGCGGCAGCAGTTGGTGCAAAGCTTTATACTACTTCACATCAGATAGGACATATTCTTGCGGCACTTTATTCTGCGGATAAACTAAGCCTTGTGAATGAGCGTTTCATAGCCTTTCACGTAAGCGGAGGAACTACCGATTGCCTTCTCTGCGAGCATGATGATGAAAATGTACTTAAAATCACGGAGATAGGCACCTCTCTCGATTTAAAAGCAGGACAAGCCGTTGACAGGACAGGCGTAATGCTGGGACTGAAGTTTCCCTGCGGAGCAGAGCTTGAAAGGCTTGCGATGAAAGCAAATAAGCACTTTAAGGTTAAAGCTGTGCTGAAAAACGGAAACTGCTGCCTTTCAGGAGTTGAAAACAAGTGCGGTGATATGCTTGACAGCGGCGAAAGCCCTGAGAATATAGCAAAATACTGCCTCGATTTCATTGCCGAAACAATTATTGCCATGACAGCATATGCTGTCAGCGAATACGGTGAGCTTCCCCTTGTATTTGCAGGCGGAGTCATGTCGGACGTTATTATCCGTGACAGGATAATTTCCCGTTTCCCGTCTGCAAGCTTTGCCGAGCCGCAGTTTTCCTGCGACAATGCAGCAGGAGTTGCGATATACGGTTATCTGAAAAGCAGGGTGGAGAAATAAATGGCTGTGATAACAGTTTCACAAATAAATAGATACATAGGCTCAATACTTAAAAGCGACCGAAACATACAGGGTGTAATGGTACGTGGTGAGGTAATAGATTATGTAAAGCACTATCGCAGCGGACACGTTTATTTTACTCTGAAGGACAGTGAAAGCTCGCTTAAAGCTGTAATGTTTGCGAATGCGGCAGCTCGTCTGAGATTTGAGCCAGAGGACGGAATGTCGGTGATCGTTTCGGGAAGTATAGGTGTATACGAGCGTGACGGTGCATACCAGCTATACGTCAATGATATTATCCCTGAGGGAGCAGGAGCAGCAGGCGCAGCTCTTGAACAGCTGAAAAATAAGCTTGCGAAAGAGGGCATATTCGATACTGCTCATAAGCGTCCCATACCTCCTATGCCAAGGAAAATAGGTGCAGTTACATCTCTCAGCGGAGCAGCTGTGCGTGATATTATCAATGTACTTTCACGCCGATATCCTTTATGTGAGGTATACGCAGTCAATGCTCTTGTACAGGGAGAAGGCGCGGCGGACTCAGTATGCAGGGGCATATTGAAAGCGGAAGCCGCAGGCTGTGATGTTATAATAGTAGGTCGCGGAGGCGGTTCAAGTGAAGACCTGAGCGCTTTCAATACCGAAAAGGTAGCTTATGTGGTGTATAACTGCAAGGTACCTGTAATATCAGCTGTGGGACATGAGACCGACTATACAATAGCTGATCTTGCAGCTGATCTTCGTGCGCCAACGCCCTCGGCAGCAGCGGAGCTTTCGGCTCCCGATATTTCAAGCCTTTATGAAAAGATTGGCATAATGGAGCGCAGAGCAGAAAGGTCGGTTCTTGCACAGTTTGATAAGGCAAGTGACAGATTTATTGCTCTTAATGCACGTCTTACAGCTCAGTCTCCCGAGAACAGAGTTAGGCTCACCGCTGAAAGACTTACAGGACTTGAGAAAAGGCGTGAAACCGCTTTTGCGAGATATTTTGAACGCTTGGAGCATCAGCTCTCTGAGCGTATCGCACGGCTTGACAGCCTTAGTCCTCTGAAAGTGCTTTCCCGAGGTTATTCACTGGTATACAAGGATGACAAACTGCTAAATACCTCTGATGAGCTTGACAAGGGCGATAAGGTGAGGATAACTTTCGGCAGCGGCGGTGCTGAAGCCGAGATAACTGATAAATGGTGATATAATGGAAGAAAAACTTACATTTGAAGATAATATGACAAAGCTCGGAAAGATAGTTGCCGAGCTCGAAAAAGGGGATATTCCTCTTGAAAAAGCAGTAGAGCTGTACGGCGAAGGAGTAAAGCTTTCGGCAGCTTGCCGCAAACAGCTTGATGATGCACAGATAAAGATAACGGAGGACGGCGGAGAAGCTCCGTCAGAGAGATAATATGTCAGGATTTAAAGAAAAGCTCGGTGAATATTTAAGCTTCACTGAGGAGAACTTAAAAAAATACAACGCACATTCGGAAACTATGTCAGCTCAGAAAAACCTCATTGATGCAATGAATTATTCCCTTGAAGCAGGGGGCAAGCGTATCCGTCCCGTGCTGGTATATTCATTCTGCAATGCTCTGGGCGGTGACTACAGAATGGCAGCCGCACCTGCTGCTGCTATAGAGATGATACACACCTTTTCATTGATACATGATGATCTTCCTGCAATGGACAATGATGATTTCCGCCGCGGAAAGCCTTCCTGCCATAAGGCTTACGGCGAAGCAATGGCTATACTTGCAGGTGATGCACTTTCTGTACAGCCCTTTGAGATCATCGCTAATGATGAAAGTCTAACCGCCGACCAGAAAATAAAAATAATCTCATGCCTTGCGAAAGCTGTCGGCAGGGAGGGAATGATAGGCGGACAGGTAATAGATATGGAAAACGAGGAGCGCATCGATGTTGACGAAGCGAATCTCCGCAATATGTATCGCCACAAGACAGGACAGCTGATTGCAGTATCATGTATTATGGGCTGCATTTGTGCAGGAGCAGACGATGTTAAGATACAGGCTGCTGCAGATTATGGTTTCAAGCTTGGACTTGCATTCCAGATAATAGACGATATCCTTGATGTTACAAGCACCACAGAGGAGCTTGGAAAGCCTGTAGGCAGCGATGCCGAGGAAAACAAGACCACCTTTGTAACACTTTATGGAGTTGAAAAGGCTCAGGAGATAGCCAACAGTATTACAGAGGAGGCACTTGACTGTCTCGAGGTATTTGGAAAAGATGCATTTCTTACAGAGCTGACGGAAATGCTTTTGAAGAGAAAGAACTAACAAAAAGGAGCTGCGGGGCAAAATCCGCATTTCGTAAAAATGAAGGATAACATAAATACTAATGAAAAGGTCACTCTTGAAGAA
>Ga0310786_10011869_pt1 | contig 10834 bp, 9 predicted proteins | sample AusTroGonzalo_MG_FD_203881 | JGI IMG/M metagenome (GOLD analysis project Ga0310786, IMG submission 203881) | Bovine rumen microbial communities from tropical cattle in Woodstock, Queensland, Australia - Gonzalo_03 (v2) (version 2) | ecosystem: Host-associated > Mammals > Digestive system >...
TGAAGCAGAGGGCAAGCTGAATGCCATGGTGAAGACGGTGCCGAATGTGATTTTTGACGATGTGCCACTAGGGGGCGAAGAATGCTCGGTGGAAGTGAAGAAATGGGGCGAGAATCATAAGACGGGCGTGGACCACTTGGATTATGCAGTGAGCCGGGATTGGGTAGATTTTGAGCGTGGTGCGAAGGTAGCAGGGGCGAAGTTCTACTATCTGAAAGGTGAAATGGCGCTGCTTGAGAACGCACTTCTTCAGTACGGGCTGTCTAAAGTGCTGGAGCATGGCTTCACTTTTATGACGGTGCCGGATATGGTGAGTTCGAGAGTGCTAGAGGGATGTGGATTTAACCCGCGAACATCGGAGCAGTCAGACGAGTATTATATCGAAGGCGAAGACCTCGCGATGATTGCGACGGCTGAGATGCCACTTACGGGTTACCATATGGATGAAATTATTGATGAAGATAAGTTGCCATTGCTTTACGCAGGGTATTCAGCATGTTTTAGAAAAGAGGCTGGGACGTATGGCAAGTATACGAGAGGCCTTTTCCGAGTGCATCAGTTTAATAAGCTAGAAATGTATGCATTTTGTTTGCCAGAGCAGAGCAAAGAGTTGCATGAGAAAATTTTGGCGATAGAGGAAGATATTTGGCAGGGACTAGGTATTCCGTATCATGTAATAAATATTGCGGCTGGAGATCTTGGAGCACCAGCGGCAAAGAAATATGACATGGAATATTGGTCGCCGGTGAACCAGAAATATCAGGAAATCACGAGTTGCTCTAACTGTACAGATTTTCAGGCGCGGGCGGTGAATTGTCGCGTGCGACGTAAAGATGGTACGGTGGAGTTTGTGCATACTCTGAATGGCACAGCGATACCACTGGCGAGAGCTCTGGTCGTGATTTTGGAAAATTATGCAACTGAAGGTGGCAAGTTGAAAGTGCCGGAGGTTTTGAGACCATATTTAAATAACAAGGAGGAAATCTAAATGATTGACAAAATTGAAATTGTTGGCAACGGCCATAAGATTGAGGAAAGTTTTAAAAAATACGTAGAGAAGCGTATTGGAAAACTGGATCGTTATTTGCCACGTGGTTCGAAAAAAGGCGTAATTGCAAAAGTGATTGTGACTGAAATTGGCAAGAATAAGGGTGAAAAGTATGAGATTTCGGCGGCCATGGATATCCCTGGCGGTAAGGTGGTGGCAGCTAAGGACGAATGTTCAAACATTTTTGCGGGCGTAGATTTGGTGGAAGCAAAACTCACTGGGCAAATTCGACGGTATAAACTAGAAGTACAACCACATCGTCAGAAAAGAAGTCTGAAAAGCCTCTTTATTAAGAGGGGGTAATATGCTAGAATAGGGGGTAAGATTGGAGTTATTTATGGTGAAAAAGAGCGACAGCGCTGAAAAGAAGCCGGTTAAAAAGGCTAAAGAAAAGAAACCGACTGATAAATTGGCGGATAAGACAGCATTGACGAAGTTTCTGCAAGGGATTTTTGGTGATGCTCAAAAAAGAGTGTTGAAGAGGTTGTGGAAAAAAGCACAAGAGATTAACAAGCTTGAGCCAAAATACGAGAAGATGAGCGATGACGAGCTGAAAGAGCAGACGGAGATTTTTAAGCGAAGAATTGACAAAGCCTTAAAGGTGGCGCGAGCGGAGCAGGGTATTCAGAAAGTCGATAAGAAAGGCAAGCGTGCTAAAAAACAGACCGTTATTAGCGACACTAAGGTTCTAAATGAGCTTTTGCCAGAAGCTTTTGCGGTAGCGAGAGAGGCGGCGAAACGCGTGTCGGGACTTCGGCCATATGATGTGCAGCTAATTGGTGGCATGGTTTTACATGAGGGGGCGGTAGCAGAGATGAAGACGGGTGAAGGCAAGACCTTGGTGGCGATGCTCCCGGCGTATCTTAATGCTTTGACTGGGCGTGGTGTACACGTGGTGACGGTAAATGATTATTTGGCGCAGCGCGATGCGGGGTGGAACGGGCCGATTTATGATTTTCTGGGCGTGACAGTAGGCGTAATCATTAACGAGGCTTCGTTTATCTATGATCCAGAGTATGAGAATGAAACTCATGACGATGAGAGATTTCGGCATCTTAGACCGGCGACGAGAAAAGAGGCTTATGCGGCGGATATTACCTATGGTACGAATAATGAGTTTGGGTTTGATTATCTGCGTGACAATATGACGAGCGAAGTGCAATATTTACGCCAGAGAGAACTAAACTTTGCGATTGTGGATGAGGTAGATTCGATCTTGATCGACGAAGCGAGAACGCCATTGATTATTTCAGCGCCGGCAGGTGATAATCCGGCTGCCTATTATCAGTTTGCGAAAGTGGCAGAGCGTTTGGTGCCAGATGATTATATCTTGGACGAAAAACGTCGTAGCGTGACTTTGACTGATGCTGGGATTGAGAAAGTACAAGAGATTTTAGGGGTAGATAATTTATATTCTACGAAGAATACGCCACTAGTTTACCATTTGGAACAGGCGCTCCGAGCAGAGATACTGTTTAAGCGTGATAAAGATTATGTAGTAACGAATTCTGGTGAAGTAATTATCGTAGATGAGCATACCGGTCGTCTGATGCAGGGGCGGCGCTACAATGAGGGGTTGCATCAAGCGATTGAGGCAAAAGAGGGCGTGGCGGTGAAACAGGAGTCGATGACACTGGCAACAATTTCGTTCCAGAACTTTTTCCGGCTATATAAGAAGTTATCCGGTATGACTGGTACGGCGTTTACAGAAGCAGAAGAATTCCAACAGATTTATGCACTAGACGTAATTCAAATTCCGCCCAATCGTCCGATTGCGCGTGTAGATAAGGATGATTTGATTTACAAAACGAAGGCTGGCAAATTGAAAGCGATTGCCGAGGAAGTGAAAAAATATCACGAAAAAGGTCAGCCGGTGCTAGTGGGTTCTGGCTCGATTGCAAATAACGAGGAGATTGCGCGCTATCTTGACGGATTCGGATTGCCGTACGAGATTTTGAACGCGAAGAATAATGAGCGCGAGGCGGCGATTATCGCGAAGGCTGGTGAAAAAGGCGCGATTACCCTGGCAACCAACATGGCGGGACGTGGTACGGATATTAAGCTAGGCGAAGGCGTAAAGGAGCTAGGCGGTCTAGTGGTGATTGGTTCTGAACGGCATGATTCGAGGCGGGTAGACAATCAGCTTCGCGGTCGCGGTGGTCGGCAAGGTGATCCTGGCACAACTCAATTCTTTGTCTCTTGCGAAGATGATTTGATGCGTATTTTCCAGGGAGATAGGGTAAAGATATTGATGACGCGACTTGGTGTGGATGAGGACACGCCGATTCAGGCCAAATCAATCTCGAAGACTTTGGAAGCGGCACAAAAACGCATCGAAGGGTTTAACTTTGATTCGCGTAAAAATGTGGTACAGTATGACAACGTGATTAATCGTCATCGTAAGGTGGTGTATATGATGCGCCGAAAGATTTTGATGGGTGATGATATCTATCCGGAGATTAAGCGTTTGATGCGGGACGAGGCGAGGGGTTTGACGGAGTTTTCGTCGCGGGTGAATAAGAATTTTGACGCTGAGTTTAAGGCGGTGTTTAACTTTGACGATGATTTGATTCATGAGATTGGTCTGAAGCGGAAAGAAAAAGAACGTGAAAAATTGGCATTAGAGGCGATAGAAGAAGCCTATCATCGTAAGGAAGAAGAGTTTGGTGCTGAGACGATGCGCAAGGTGGAGCGTGAAGTGTATCTTAAGGTGCTGGATACTTTATGGATGCAACATCTCGAAAATATGCAACATTTGCGTGAGGGGATCCATTGGCGTTCGGTTGGACAGAGAGACCCATTGGTGGAATATCGTAGCGAGTCGCAGAAACTATTCGACGGTTTGCAGAGGAATTTGCGCGAGGAAGTTTTGAGAATTTTGCTTACGATTACGCCAGCGGAAGCACGTGAGGATAATGTGACAGACGGTGAGGAATACGAGTCAGAGCTTACAAAGATGGCGGAGGGACAGACGGAGCGAGGTGTAAACGAGATTAGCAAAGGTGAAAAGAATCTCGATGACGAATTTAAAAAGACACCGAAAAAGTCAGTAGCGTCAAAAAAGGCAGGAACAAAGAAGTCTAAAGTTAAGCGTAAGAAATCAAAAGCGAAGCGGAAATAATCCGATATCTTGATTATACCATAAGTAGTTTGATTTGTCAATAATATGAAGCATTCGGTTGAAGAAATTACCCTGAAAAATGGCGCTAAAGGAGTCTTGATAGATATTCCGGGGGCAAGTGTGATGTCTACGCGGATACAATTTAGGGCTGGGATGTTGTACGCGAAAAATCACGAAGTGTACGAAATACCACACGTGGTAGAGCATTTGGCTTTTGGTGCGAATGCAAAATACAAAGATGAGCAAGCATTCGAAGCGGAATTTACGAAGAATGGAGCCTATCATAATGCCTGGACGAGTGATGTTTCGGTGTGTTACGAAACTGAGTGTGCAGATTTTGAGTGGGACAGGATTATGGAGCTTCAACGAGTATCGATTTGCGAACCAAAGTTCAACGAGGAGGAGTTGAAATCGGAAAAAGCGAATGTGAGAAGTGAGCTTACTGGCTATATGAATGATTATTATAGGTTATTATGGCCAAGAGTACAGCAGGCGGTAGGAGAAGACATTTTGGATTTGTCGGAGCGGATTAAAACGATTTCAAATATTGAACTTAAAGACATTCGTGAACATTATCGGCGGACACATACGGCAAAAAATATGTTGTTTGTGATAGCAGGAAAAATTCATGGCCGAAAACACAAGATAATTCGGATGCTAGAGGGGTGGGAGCTAAAGGAAGGTGAAAAATTTGAAATTCCACGGTCGGATTTACATTCTTCGGAGGTAGTGTCGATTCGGCGCAAGGATGCTTCTAACATTACTTTTGGGTTTTCACTGGTAACGCCGCGACATTTGGAGACAGAAGAGGTGTTTGCGATGAATTGTTTGAATCATATTTTGAATGGTACGACCAATTCAAAGATTTTTGGATCAGCGAGGAAGCGGGGGTTGGTGTATGGAATGGGAAGTTCGGTGGCGAATAATGCACATAACGCATACTGGGATTTTGATGGTGAGGTAAATACGGAGAACGCCAAGGAGCTATTTGCATTGATACAGACCGAGATGGTGAAGGCTTTGAATGGTGAAGTTTCGGAAGAGGATTTTGAAGCGGCAAGGTCGTATGCGCTGGGGCGGTTTCAGATGGGAGCGCAGACGCCGGCGCAGATTGCGGACTACTATGCGGAGAATTATTTTACCAATGAGACGATTGAGCGATATGATAATATGCCGAATTTGATTCGGGGGATAGATCGAGCGAAAATGATTGAGCTGGCGCGCGAATTTGCTGGGAGCGGTATAAAAGGATTTGCGACGGTCTCTTCGGTGGATAAAGCGACGATTGCGGAGCTTGAGACGCATTTGAATTTTTAGTGATATAATAGATCTATGAAGATAGCGATTTTAGGTTATGGCAAAGAGGGGAAATCGGCCGAGGCATATTTTGCGAAGCATGGGCATGAGACGGAGATTTTTGATAATTTTACCGAGGCCGATTTAGACGAAAAAGATTTCGGTGGATATGATTTGATTCTTAGAAGTCCTTCCGTGAAGCCGAGAAAAGGGTTTTCTAGCGTGACGAAGTATTTTTTTGATCATGCGAAGGCGCCGACTATAGGTGTGACCGGCACCAAGGGTAAGGGGACGACTTGCTCATTGATTGCGGCGATTTTGAGAGCTTTGGGGCGGAAAGTCTATCTGGTGGGAAATATCGGTTATCCGGCGATTGATGTGCTAGACGATTTGACGCCAGATGACATAGTGGTGTATGAGATGAGTAGTTTCCAGTTGTGGGATCTTGAGAAGTCGCCGAAAGTGGCGGTAGTGCTAAGAATTGAAGCTGACCATCTAAATGTACATGATGGAATGGAAGATTATGTGAACGCGAAGAGCCACATCGCGAGATATCAGAATCCAGAAGATGTACTGGTGTATTTTGATGAGAATGAGAGATCGCGAGCGATTGCTGGTTTGTCGCGAGCGGAGCGAAAATTTGCTTATCCTGAGGCAAATAAATCCAATGAAATGTTGCGGCTGCTGGCGGCGCTAAAAATTCCAGGTGACCATAACAAAGAAAATGCCGAGGCGGCGTTGCTTGCGGTAGCGGGATTTTTGGGAACGCCGGTGGAGACTTTGGTCCATGAGAATTTTGAGGCGATTAGTAGAGCTTTTGAGGAGTTTAAAGGGCTACCACATCACATTGAATTTGTGCGAGAACTAAACGGGGTGGAGTACTACGATGACAGTTTTTCGGCTTCGTATCCGTCGCTTGAAGTGGCTTTGCGTGCGTTTCAAGGTCGACCGACGGTACTAATTGCTGGCGGAAAAGACAGGGGGCTGGATCTTACGCCGATTAGAAAAGCAATTTTTGAGGCGGAAAATCTTTTAAAGGTGATTTTGATTGGCGAAACGAGTGTGAAATTGGCAGAGAATGAGGATGCGGAGAAATATATTCTGGCAGAGACGTTAGAGGAGGCGGTAAAAAAAGCGCGAACGGAAGCGGAGACGGCTCTCGCCGAAAACGCACGTCCGGTAGTGCTACTTAGTCCTGGCGCGGCGAGCTTTGATATGTTCAAGGATTTTTATGAACGAGGGGACAGATTTAAAGAAATCGTGAAGGAGCTGAAATAATGGCGTTTGAGTTTTTGGATTATAAATACGCCGAAGGCGTAGCGGAATTTCGCTATCTAGGAAAAGATAATACTATATTCGTAGAAACAGCGGAGTTTGAAACATCGGAATCGGTGCAGTATGATGAGAAGATTTTGGATGCAGCGCTTTTTTTGGCGTTTGTGGTGATCGGCACGTCTTATTATAAAGCGGAGCCGACTGTGAATGTCAAAATGCCGACGAGGATAGACGAGAAACAAGCCGAATTTTTTAACAAGATTTACCAGGAGGGGCTAAGCCAGTTTGCTTTTGAAAATAATTTGACGAGAGCGGACTTGGCGCATTTCGTAGGCGATGAGGAAAGCAAGAAGAATTTAAATATAAGCGGCGGTAAAGGAAGTTTAGTGCTAGTAAGCGGCGGTAAAGATTCCTTGCTTACGGTAGAGAAGACGCGCTTAAGCGGCGAAAAATACCGCGTGGCATATATCACGGCGCAAAAAACTTATCCGGAAATTATTGACGAGTTTGAGAGCCCCGTGATCATTAGAAGGAAGATTGACAAGGAGAATTTGAAAAAAGTCGGCGGGATGAACGGGCACGTACCGGTGACATTGATAAATGAGGCGTTGGCACTGGTGCAGGCGATTTTGTTGGGACTGGACCGAGTGGAAGTGGGGGTAGGGCGAGAAGGCGTAGAGCCACACGCGAAAATTGGAGATCTGTTTGTGAATCATCAGTGGGCAAAAACGGAAGAAGCGCAGAAATTGATGTCTGATTATGTGCGAAATTATGTGGCTGAAGATTTAACGGTTGGTTCTAGTCTCGCCGAAATGGATGAACTCACGATTGCGCGAGAATTTGCTAGGGATTGTTGGGACAAATATGGTGATAAATTTTCGTCTTGCAACGTGGCGAATTATAAACAAGATGCGGACAATCGGACTCTGAAATGGTGTGGCAAATGTGCAAAATGCGTGAATTCATATTTATTATTTGCACCGTTTGTGCCGTATGAGGAGCAAAAGAAAATTTTTGGGCGAGATTTATTTGAAGACCCGGAACTTACGGAAACTTTTAAGGGTTTACTGGGGATAGACGGGGTGTTGAAGCCGTTTGAATGCGTGGCAAGTACGGATGAATTGAGGTGGGCATACGACAATAGACTACCAGGATACGGAAAGTTGCCATTTTTAAAATAGATTAGCCCCCATTTGGGGGCTAATACTATTGTGTGAGATACCAGGACAAATCGCCAGAGTTGAACTCTAGGCGCATTTTGTTCTGGCCAACCAGAACGTCGAAAATATGTAGCGTGGCTTGCCCCGCAAAGTGAATTTGGGTGCGGAGTAGCTCAGTCACTTCGGTTTCGACCTGACCGCGTCGCCGAAAACTGAGCGGCTGACAAGGCGTCATTCCGTAACCGAAGAGCGCCATCACTTCGACTCTTTCTGTTTTATTTTTGTTGTTAAAGTTTTTCATAAAAGACTCCTTAAATTAAATTTTTAGAGTCATTTATGTGAGCCGCTATTTTATTGGCTCGTAGCTAAGGGCATAAATGACGATACCCGAAGCCTTTAACTTTTCTCTTTGCCAGTGACCGTAGTATGGCAAGAGATAACTCCATTTTAGCATAAAAAGTTTGGTTTAGTGAAGAATTTTGCGAGCTTCAGCGACAGAGTGAGTTTCCATCAGTTTGGCGCGAAGGTCGGAGGCGCCAGGGAAATTATTGATGTAAATTTTGAAAAAATGCTTGAGTGGTTCGTAAGATTGGTCTGAGAGATATTTTTCGTATAAATCGAGATGCAGAAAGAGGAGACTCATGAGCTCATCTCGGCTTGGCTGATGGTCGGTGAAGCAATAAGGATTTTGAAAGACACCGCGACCAATCATAAATCCGTCTATAGCTGGATATTTTTCGTGTAATTCCATAGCGTGAGCGCGGTTTTTGATGTCGCCGTTAATGATAAGCTTGGTGTCGGGGCTGAAATGGTCGCGAAGTTTGATGATATCTGGGATAAGTTCATAGTGAGCGGGGACTTTACTCATTTCTTTTTTGGTGCGGAGGTGAACGGTGAGGGCGGCTGGGTGCTCGGTGAGCAAGGTAGGTAACCAAGTCTGAAATTCGTCGATTCTGTTCCAGCCGAGGCGGGTTTTGATGGAAACTGGAAGCGAGGTGGCGTTTTTGGCATTTCTAAAACATTCGACAGCAAGTTCGGGCGTCTTGACCATGGCGGCACCGCCACCAGCGCGGTTGACATTCTTGTCGGGACAGCCAAAGTTCAGATCGATGCCAGCAAAGCCGAGCTCTTGAAGAGCACCGGCGCACTCAGCGAAATGGTCGGGGTTTTTGCCCCAGATTTGAGCAATGATGGGGGCATCGGTAGGGGCGACTTTGAGGCGTGAGAGGGCGTTACTACGGCCTTTTTCAGAGGCGTAGGATGAAACATTGGTAAATTCTGTAAAAAATAAATCTGGTCTTCCAGCGTGAGCGATGACTTGCCGAAAGGCGATGTCCGTAACGCCTTCCATCGGCGCAAGGATGAGAAATGGTGTTGGAAGCTGATTCCAAATGTTTTGCATGATTTAGAATATAACATATTTACCCCTATAAAACAAGTATGGTATAATGGTCTCATGCAAGATTTGGCGAAAAGACTAGAGGAACTTCAGAAAGAATTTATCAGGGTATATGAAAAACTTGCGATTGCCGATAAGATGGCGCGAGTGAGTGAGCTAGAAGCGGAAGTGGCGGAGCCAGAGATTTGGCGGGACGTGGAGAAGGCGACAGAAGCGAATCAGGAACTAGCGAGATTGACGGATGAGACTGGGCCTTGGATGCTTTTAAAGACGCAAATTGAAGATATGCAGGGTTTGATAGAGCTGGCCGATGAAGATTTGGTGTCGGAGATGGAAGCGCAACTTGCGGCGATGGAAAGTAGTTTAGCAGAGTTGAAAAAAGCGCTACGTTTCACTGGGCCGTATGATAAAAATGATGCGGTAGTGAGGATTACGGCGGGTGCAGGCGGGGTGGAGGCGATGGACTGGGCGTCGATGCTGGAGCGGATGTATCTAAGATTTTTTGAACGAAAAGGGTTTAAAGCGGTATGTTTAGAGCGGGTGGCGGGGGAAGAAGCGGGGATTAAGACGGCGGTGTATGAGGTGAGTGGTGCGAATGTGTATGGGCTAATGAAATCTGAGCACGGTGTGCATAGACTCGTGAGACTTTCGCCGTTTAATGCTAATAATTTGAGGCAGACTTCGTTTGCACTGGTGGAGATTTTGCCAGTAATCAAGGCGAACGATGAAGTGGTGATTGATGAAAAAGATTTGCGAGTCGATGTGTACCACAGTGGTGGACATGGTGGACAGGGGGTGAATACGACGGATTCGGCGGTGCGAATTACGCATTTGCCGACAGGCACCGTGGTGGCAATTCAAAACGAACGGAGTCAGCACCAAAACAAAGAAAAAGCAATGGAAATTTTGCGTGGCAAGCTGGCACAAATGCAGATGGAACAGCACGCGGCGAGCTTGTCGGAGCTTCGGGCTGGTGAGTCGGCGGGTTGGGGGCAGCAGATTAGAAATTACGTTTTGCAGCCGTACAAGTTGGTGAAAGATACGCGTACCGGTTATGAGGAGACTGACCCAGAGGCGGTGCTAGATGGCAAGATTGATGGGTTTATTGACAATTTTCTAGAGATGTAATGCGACGTAATGTATTGACATTATATATATATATATATATAATGATTCTTGTTAGAAGGTCATACTTCTAAAATAAAAACTTTAAGATCTCCACAGAAAGGGGAAATATAATGAAAAAAATTATTATTTGTGGCGTAGCGTCACTTACTATGGCTACTATGCCGTTATTCAGCGCTTTTGCTGTCGATGCATCTATTACTGGCGATTCCGCCAAAGACGTCACTGTTGGCGAAGTTGATGAAACTATATATTCTGTTGACATCACTTGGGGGGATATGAGTTTTGACTGGAAATATAATGCCCTTACTAATGGCTATGCTTTTTTAGGTAAAGAAACTAGTTGCCAGTTACCGGCAGAGCGGGATATTTATAATTTGGCTGTGTTGGGCAATTTATATAGTGATTAT
>Ga0310786_10011870_pt1 | contig 10834 bp, 8 predicted proteins | sample AusTroGonzalo_MG_FD_203881 | JGI IMG/M metagenome (GOLD analysis project Ga0310786, IMG submission 203881) | Bovine rumen microbial communities from tropical cattle in Woodstock, Queensland, Australia - Gonzalo_03 (v2) (version 2) | ecosystem: Host-associated > Mammals > Digestive system >...
ATTCGGCGCAGCAGGCGGTTCAGCTCCACGGGGTCGGGTGTGGTGTGGCTGGCGGGAATGGCCTCGCCCTCGATATAGTTGCACACGGTGCTGAGCAGACCGCACTTGAATCCCAGCTTGCGGAACATATTATATAATAATGTGGCGATGGTGGTCTTCCCGTTGGTGCCCGTCACACCAATCAGTTTCAGGTGTTCCGAGGGATAGCCCTGGAAGGCCGTAGCCGCAGGGCCTACCGCTGCTTCGGTCGATTCTGCCACCACGAAAGTCACCTGGCCGGTGTCGATGCCGTCGGGAATGTGCTCGCAGAGCACGGCTGCTGCTCCTTGCTCTATCGCTTTTGCAATATACTGATGACCGTCGGTCTGGGTGCCGGGTATGGCTACGAACAGATGTCCCGCTTTCACGCACCGTGAGTCGATGTCAACGTCGGTAATCTCAATGTCAGCCCTACCTATTACGGTCTTCACGCTGATGTCTCTGATGATGTCGCTTAGTATCATATTGAAAACTCCTAATTCTTAACTCCTAACTCCTAACTCTAACGCGCACTTCATGCCCTCATGCAGGGTGCTGCCAGCCGGTATGCTCTGTTTCTTCACGTCGCCCCTGCCTGTCACCCGCACTTTGAGGCCCATCTTCTCCAGCATGTACACGGCATCGCGTGCCCCCATGCCGGTGACATCAGGCATAATGCCGTCGTCGGATTTCACCGATGTGGTTTTTGCTCCGCTGATGCCCAGCTGTCCCAGTACGTAGTCGGCATCCTGTAAATTGCCATTTTTCACGTCGGGTATGAACACTGAGTGTTCGTCGCGTGCTTTCGATGCCACCATTCTCACATCCTTTGCCATGACACCCTCAGAAATTTTGTGGAACACCGTTCCGGATACAAGTCCGCCCGATGCCGGTCCGTTGGTGGTCTTTACGCAGACGATGCACGAATAGCGGGGCTTGTCGGCGGGGAAATAGCCGCAGAAGCTGAGCCAGTGGCAGCGCACACCCGAGTGATAGCTGAAGTCTTTGTCCGACACCTGTGCCGTGCCTGTCTTTCCTGCCACGGGGAACGAGGGCGACCCGGCGCGCTTGCCCAGTCCCTGACTTACCACGTGGGTTAGCACAGTCTGCATCGTCTTCACGGCTGCGGGACGAGCAATCTGTTCTTTCAGTACCACAGGCTGAATGTCCTCTATCACCTTGCCCTCTTTCATGATTTGTTTCACGAAGCGGGGCTGCATCATCCTGCCGTTGTTGGCAATGGCATTATAGAAGGCCAGCGTGTTGATGGGGGCTATCTGGGTCTCGTAGCCGATGCTCATCCAGGGCAGTGTGGTCTTACTCCAGTATAGGCTTCGGTTTGTTGTCTTGGTATTGGGGTAGCGAATCTTGGGTGCGCGGTATTCGTTGAGCGGAATCTTCAGGTCCTCACCGATGCCGACGCGGTATAGTCCCTCCACATACTTCCTGGGGTTTTTCCCGTAGAAATGGTCAATGACGTAACTCACGCCGATATTGCTACTCACCTCCAGAGCGCGTGCGGCGTTGATGCTGCCATAGCCTCCGCGGCTGTAGTTGTGGTCTTTCATGTTTGCACCGTGCATTTTCATACAGCCGTTACCGGTGTGGATGACAAAGCTTGTGTCGATGACACCGTCGTCGAAGGCTACAAGCATCGAGGCTGTCTTGAAAACCGAGCCGGGTTCACAGCGATAGCCTAATGCGTTGTTCAGCCGCTCACGGAACTCGCCGTCAGGGCTGCGTTCCATGTTTACGATGGCTTTCACGTCGCCTGTCTGCACCTCCATCAGGATGGCCACGCCCATCAGTGCGTCGCGTGTCTTCAGCTCTTCGAGCAGTGCCTGCTCGCACAGGTCTTGCATTCCCACGTCGAGGGTCGTCACAATGTCGCAGCCGTCTACCGGGGGTGTCACGGTGATGGGTACCTTCCTGTTGCGCATCTTCTGCAGGTGCACGATGCCGTAGGAGCCTTTCAGCAGCGAGTCGTAGGCCAGCTCCACGCCATAGCGTGCCGAGTCGCGCGAGCCGATGGTACGCTCTGCCAGCGAGCCGAAGGGATGTCGGCGGGCAGGATGTTCTTCTCCCCAGAAACCACCTTTGTGGCGTGGCATGTTGAAGAAGGGCAGTTGCTTCACGGCTTTGAAGGTGGCATAGTCGATTTTTCCCTTCCACACGCGCCAGTAGCGGCTCTGCTTGTTGTAGCCTTCCATCAGGTGCTGTCGGAATTCGGCTGCCGTCTTCTGCGGGAAGATGTTGTGCAGTCCGTCGCACAGGCTGTCGAGCTTCTCCCTCCAGATGGTGTCGCGCTTGTGAGTCCAGGCCGTGTCCTCGCGCAGGTCTCTTTGCAAGCCGGCGCGGAAGTCCAGAAAGATTTCGTACTCCGGGATGCTGCCTGCCAGCAACTGCCCGTCGCAGCTGAGCACATTGCCACGGTTAGGCCTCTTGATGCTGTCGGCAGTGCTGGTTTGGTTCTTCTGAACTTCCATCCACCACTGCTTCTTGGCCGTCATGGTATAGCCTGCCTTCACCACGACTGCCACGCCCACCAGTACCAGTATCACCGCAACGATCAGGTAGCGGGGCATCACCTTGTCTTTCTTGAATTTACTCACTTTATCCTACTGTTATGACGATTATCGATATGGCTGTGAATCCTCACTTTTTTTGCTTGTCTCTCTCAGTCTTCCGGGACCTCGATAATATAGGGCGGCTGCTTGCTGATGTGCAACAGCGTGTCGTTATTGGCCTTCAGCATGTCCTGCAGGTTGCTCTGGCGGCACAGGCGCGTCAGGTTGCTTGAACTGGAGAGTACCTGAAACTTGGCATCGACGAGGTCTTTCTCCAGTTGACTGATGTCGATGGCATCCTGCTGGCACTGGTAGCGAATAGCAACGTATGCCGTAGTGATGAAGGCGATGAGAATGATGAGCCATACCTGGTTGCGGACCAGCGTCCACAGATAGTCGCCGCCCAGAATGTCTATGAACCTGAGTGAACTGGCAGGTGCCTCGTCGCTCTCACTTGCCTGCTGCTTCATCCGTTGAAGCGTGGATAGTTCTTCGCTGCTCATGGTCTGTCCTCCTTGTTCTTCTCGGCCACTCGCAGCTTGGCACTACGGCTGCGCGGGTTCATGGCCTGTTCTTCATCTGATGGTACTGTCACTTTGTTTCCTACGATATGGAGCGATGCCTGTGTGCGTCCGAAGAAGTCCTGCTCCACACGGCCTTCCACATTCCCGGTGCGCATCATGTTTTTCACCATGCGGTCTTCCAGCGAGTGGTAGGTGATGATGCACAGCCGTCCGCCGGGCTTCAGCACTTCGCAGGCTCCGGTCAGCATCTCGCGCAGGGCTTCCATCTCGTGGTTCACCTCAATGCGCAGTGCCTGGAATAGTTTTGTCACCTCTTTCTTCTCGCGCTCGCGTGCGAAGAGTCGTTCGGTGGCATCTAGCAGCTGCCCGGTGGTGGCAATGCGCTGCTGCTGACGCTGTCTGACCAATGCCGCCGCCACCTGTCGGGCGTTCTTCAGTTCGCCATAGAGGTGCAGGATGGTAGCCAGCTGTTCTTCCGTATAGTCGTTAACCACGTCGGCTGCCGTCAGTCTGCCGCGTTTGTTCATGCGCATGTCGAGGGGGGCATCGAAACGGAAGGAAAAACCCCGCTCGGCATCGTCGAAATGGTGCGACGACACCCCCAGGTCGGCCAGCAGACCGTCTATCTGCTTCACCTCGTAGTAGCGCATCCACTGCTTCAGGTAGCGGAAATTGCTGCGCACGAAGATGAAGCGGCTGTCGGCAAGGGCATTTGCCTCAGCGTCACCGTCTTGGTCGAAGCCGTAGAGTCGGCCCTTGATTCCCAGACGGCGCAGAATCTCCCGCGAGTGGCCGCCACCCCCGAAGGTAACGTCCACATAGACACCATCGGGCTGGATAGCCAGCCCGTCGATGCTCTCTTTCAGGAGAACAGATACGTGGTATGTCTCGCTCGTGTTCACTGTCTGACTGAATTATTCTGTTTTCTTCGGAGCCATGATGGCTTGCATCTTCGTTGAGAAGTCCTTCTGTTCCATGAAAGGCTGCTCAGCTTTCTCTGCTGCCCAAATCTCGATAGTCTTGGTCATGCCGATGAAGCGCACCGTTTGGTTAATGGCGGCCATCTGCAGGTAGCGGCGGGGAATGAGAAAACGCCCGTTGCCGTCAAGTACCACGATTTCGGCCTCTTTCATGTACTGACGCAGCACCATCATGCCCTCTTCGTCCCAGTCACTGATGCGCTCGCGCAGTGCATCAACACGCTCATTCCACACACTCTCAGGATAGAGCACCAGACACTGCTGGTGGATGTCCTTGCGCATGACAAGCGACTCCTCGCCCGATGCCTGAAGTATCTTGCGGAAGGTGGCGGGCAGGAAAACCCGGCCTTTGGAATCGGTCTTGGCTTCTATGTTACCTAGAAATCGCATGGCGAAATGACTGTTTTATGACTCTTCGCCTGCAAAGTTAAGCAATTTTCCCCACAATCCCCCACAATTCCCCATATTTTTTTAAAAAATCTTTGTTTTTTTATTTTTCGGCTCTCTAGGTGGCCTGTTTTTTACACAAAAGATTTTCTTTGTGCATTATATTATGACGGAGCTAGGCAAAAAAATATTGGTCGTTTGGAGAGTGGGGGGATGAGTGGGGGAGAGTGGGAGTAGGGAAGGGTAGGAGAGTAGGAGTGAGGAGATTGGAAGTTGGTTAGGGACAATGATGACAGACTTACAGGAGTGCAGAAGAGTAGGAGTAAATATCCTCTGCACTTCTGCACTCCTTCAAGTCTGGAACTTTTAGAACATCTGCCCTCTTGTCCTCCTGCCTCCCCAAAATCTACGGCAGAGAAACAGCGTTGAGGATGCTGTCGTCAACCAAGTTGGGCAGGGTGACCCGCAGGTTGGGTGTGCGTTCCATCTCGCGGCGGATGGCTTCCATTGACCCGTCGTTTCGGGCCCAGGAGCGTCGGGCAATACCATTGTTCACGTCCCAGAAGAGCATCTGCCGAATGCGGCGGTCGCATTCCTCGCTGCCGTCGATTACCATGCCGAAACCGCCGTTGATAACCTCTCCCCAGCCAACGCCGCCGCCGTTGTGGATGCTTACCCAGGTAGCACCCCGGAAAGCATCGCCGATAACGTTTTGTACGGCCATGTCGGCACAGAACTGTGAGCCGTCGTAGATGTTGGAAGTCTCGCGGAAGGGAGAGTCGGTACCGCTGACATCGTGGTGGTCGCGGCCCAGCACGACGGGCCGACTGATGTGTCCCCGGCGGATGGCCTCGTTGAAGGCCAAGGCAATGCGGGTGCGCCCCTCGGCATCGGCATAGAGGATGCGTGCCTGTGAACCAACGACGAGGTTGTTCTTTCCTGCTTCCTTGATCCAGTGCAGGTTGTCGGCAAGCTGTCCCTTGATGCTGTCGGGAGCAGTGGCCAGCATGTCGGTCAGTACCTCGGCAGCCAAGCGGTCGGTTGTTTCCAGGTCTTTCGGGTTGCCGCTGGTGCATACCCAGCGGAAAGGCCCGAATCCATAGTCGAAGAACAGCGGACCCATGATGTCCTGAACGTAGCTGGGATAGCGGAATTTTGATTGGCTATCAACTCTAAACACATCGGCACCGGCACGGCTGGCTTCCAGCAGGAAGGCGTTGCCATAGTCGAAGAAGTACATGCCTCGGTCAGCCAGGCGATTGATGGCGGCAACCTGGCGGCGCAAAGAGGCCTGCACGGCCAGCTTGAAGCGTTCAGGCTCTTCGGCCATCATGCGTTGCGACTCCTCCAAGGTATAGTCCACTGGATAGTAGCCACCAGCCCAGGGGTTGTGGAGAGAAGTCTGGTCACTGCCCAGGTCTACCTGGATGTCTTCTTCAGCCAGGCGCTCCCAGAGGTCAACAACATTGCCCACGTATGCCATGGAGAAGAACTCATGGGTCTTATTAGCCTTATTAGCCCCATTAGGCTCATCAGCCCTATCGTCATTGGAGCAACGGCGGCGAATCTCGGTGATCACCTCGTCGAGATTGCCATAGAGCTTGTCCACCCATCCCTGGTCGAAGCGCTTCTGTGCTGCCTTGGGGTTGATTTCGGCGGTGACGCTTACCACGCCGGCAATATTGGCCGCTTTAGGCTGGGCACCGCTCATGCCTCCCAGACCGGCGGTGACAAAGAGCGGAAGTCGGCTGGTGGCCCTGCTGCTGCCGCAAACCCGGCGGGCGGCATTCAGTACGGTGATGGTGGTGCCGTGGACGATGCCCTGCGGACCGATATACATGTAGCTGCCGGCCGTCATCTGACCATATTGCGACACGCCGAGGGCATTCATGCGTTCCCAGTCATCGGGCTTGGAGTAGTTGGGGATGACCATGCCGTTGGTGACCACTACTCGTGGCGCGTCCTTGTGCGAGGGGAACAGACCCAGCGGGTGGCCGCTGTACATGACAAGCGTCTGTTCGTCGGTCATCTCGCTCAGGTATTTCATCACTAGGCGATACTGTGCCCAGTTCTGAAACACGGCCCCGTTGCCGCCGTAAGTAATCAGCTCATGGGGATGCTGTGCCACACGCGGGTCAAGGTTGTTCTGAATCATCATCATGATGGCGGCTGCCTGGGTGGAGCGGTGTGGATATTCGTCGATGGAACGGGCATACATGGCGTATGTGGGCCTGAACCGGTACATGTAGATGCGTCCATAACGTTTCAGCTCTTCGGCAAACTCCGGAGCCAGTCTGGCATGAAGATGCTTGGGGAAATAACGCAGCGCATTTCGCAGGGCCAGTCGCTTCAGTTCGGTGGTGAGGATGTCCTTGCGCTTTGGTGCATGGTTGACGTTAGGGTCATACGCCTGTGCTTCAGGCAGGGTTTCAGGTATTCCCTGACGAATATCTTCAATGAACTCTTCGTGTGTCATCAGTCTATGCAATTGGAATTAAGTATCTTGAGAGAAAATCTCACTTCTTTCAAATTCATGGTTGGATTTTTTTCTCAACTATTTCGAGGATGTTACGTTCTGCCTCGTTGGCTAGTGAAATGAGCGTGTCAGCCTCAGCAACGAGGGAGTCGGCGTCGGTGCGGTTCTTCAGGCTCCCGGCATTGATCTTCACGTTCAGACCGGCACCCAGCACGGCGGCACGGGCGGCTAGTGCGCCAACGCCGGCATCGCTGACGCTGGCGGGATTGCCATGCTCAGCCATGGCACGGCAGATGTCGAAAGTCTTCAATGAGGCTTTCATCGTATGAAGGGGTACCTGGGCGGCATAGAGGGTGGCCTGCTGGATGGCCTCGCTGCGTGCGGCCTTTTCCTCGTCGGTTTTCTTCGGCAGGCCAAAGGCTGCCATGATGCGGTTGAATGCAGCAGTGTCCTCTTCGACCAAGTCCAGCAGTTCGCGCAACAGGGCCTGTCCCTGGTCGGCCCACTGCGAGAATTCCTGCCAACGGTCGTCCCAGCCGGCCTTGTGCGACGAGAGGTTGGCTACCATCGTACCCAGGGCTGCGGCCAGCGCACCCATGTAGGCACTGACGGTGCCACCGCCGGGGGCGGGGCTCTCGCGACTGGTTTCTTCGGCAAAAGCCTTTACCGAAAGGGGCAGAAGCTGAGTGACGGAGGGTGCGGCCGGAGCGGCATCCTCCAGCAGATATTCAATGACCTTCTCTCGTGGGTTGAAGGGGCGCAGGTCGTCGAGCCCCATCGACTTGACAGCAATGTGGATGATATCAGCTTCGGGAATTCCCGTGGAGCGATGCTGCTTCTCCAGGAAATACTTTCCCGCATCAATCAGGGCTTTCTTTGGCACCAGTCCCACAATCTCGGTGCCTGTCACACGGAGCCCCCGTGCCTGGGCACAGCGGCACACTTCGTCGAATGCCAAATGGAGCGGAGTAGTCGACAGGTCGGTCATGTTCATCGACACCTGGGCGATGCCATATTCTTCTATGTACCATCCGATAGCCTTGGTGGCTTTCAGCGTGCCGGGAATCATCACGGGCTTGCCGTCGGCATCGAGCACGGGCTTACCGGTGATAGGATTGCCCTCGCGCTTGGGGCGCCCCTTCTCGCGCACGTCGAAAGCGATGGCATTGGCCCGGCGTGTGGAGGTGGTGTTAAGGTTCCAGTTAACTGCGATGAGGAAGTCTCGGGCACCAACTGCGGTGCAACCGACCTGTAAGACATGCGTGGTAAGTAGTGAGTGGTGGGCAGAATCGCCATTTTTCAGTTCCTCAGGGTTGAATCCTGGCGGCATGAAGTCGGGCTGCCTCTCAGGATTGGTCAGTTTCTCAGGCAGTGCTTCATATTCACCAGCGCGGCAAACGGCCAGGTTCTTGCGCTCTGGACGGAGGGCAGATGCCTCGTAGGCATAACAGGGGATGCCGGCCTCGCGGGCCATGCGCTCGGCCAGTTGTTGCGCCAGGATGGCACACTCCTGCAGCGTGATGCCGCTGACGGGGATGAGAGGCAGCACGTCGGTGGCTCCCATGCGGGGATGGGCACCGTGATGACGGCGCATGTCGATGACCTCGCCGGCCTTCTTGGCTCCACGGAAGGCAGCCTCGACCACGGCTTCCGGCTGGCCTACAAAGGTGACCACGGTGCGGTTGGTGGCTTCGCCGGGGTCAACGTTGAGGAGCTTTATGCCTTCAACGCTCTCTATGGCATCGGTTATTTGCTTGATGATGGTCATGTCGCGGCCCTCGCTGAAATTGGGGACGCACTCGATGATTTGGTTTTTGGGCATAGTATTGGGGGGGTAGGTATAGTAGGTTTTGTAGGTATGGTAGGTTTTGTAGGTTTTGTAGGTGAGGGTAGGTTTTGTAGGTAAGGGCTAGAGCTTGTTGATATAGCTTTTCAGGATGGCTGCCCAGATGCGGTAGCCTTCCTCGGTCAGGTGCAGTCCGTCGCCGCTCAGTTCGGCACGCAACTGGTTGCTGTGGGCACGCGTCATCTGGCAGAAAATATCCACGTAGGGGATGGCATGGGTTTCGCAATAGGCTTTGATGAGCATGTTGGCGAAAGGAATGTCGTTCGTGCGGCCGGCCAGTGTCTTCCACCGCCCTTCGGTCTCGTCGATAGGCAGGATGCTCTGGACGAAGAGCTTGGTTTGGGGCGTCTGGCTGCGGATGGTCTCGATAAGGTCAATGACACGGTAGGCCACTTCTTCGTAAGTCATGTTGCCTGCCATGTCATTGATGCCGGCCATGAGGAAGATGGCACGGGGATGAAAAGGGGTAATCTGATACAGGCGGTCGGTCATGCCGATGGTGTTGTCGCCAATGATGCCACGGTTCACTACCTTCCGTCTGGTGCCAATACGCTCGGCCCAGTCCTTGCCGTTCTCCGTCAGACTGTTGCCAAGCATCACAATGGCGGTGCTGTCAATGCCACCCTCGCGTTTAAACAGGGCGATGCGCTGCGCATAGTGGACACCGCCGTTGAACCGGATGGTGGGACGGGTGCGCTGGCTGTTTTGGTCTTGCGCTTTCAAGGGCATGGCTGCCAGCAATGTGAACAGAAGAAGCAGCAAACGGCAAAGCCTCTCTTTCCTGTATCTTTTCAATCTCAGAGTGATTTTAGTATTGTTCTAGCAGGCGTATGCGCTCCTCGGTACTAGGATGGGTGCTGAAGAGGCTGTTGAAGAAACTGGAGATTCCCCCGGCAGTGAGCGACTGCGGATGGATGATATACATTTGGGCGATGTCCTCGCGTCCCACCTCTCCTAGTCCTGGGTCGTTCGAAATCTTCCGCAGGGCAGAAGCCAGTGCCAGCGGGTTTCCGCATAGCTCGGCTCCTCCGGCATCGGCCATGAACTCGCGCTTACGGGAAATGGCAAAACGTGTGAGCAGGGTGAAGAAATAGGCGATAGCTGCGCAGATGAGGGCAACAAACATCACCACGACAATGCTCATGCCATTGTTCTTTCCGTTGCTGCTGCGCCGAGAGCCTCCCCATAGGAAGTTGTTCCACAGCATCCGCATGATAATGGTCATGACGGTGCTGATGATGCCCACAAAGACAACGGAGGTGATGAGCAGGCGTGTGTCGCGGTTGCGGATGTGCGTCAGCTCATGGCCGATGACACCCGCCAGCTCGTCGTCGTCAAGGCGGTCCATCAGGCCAGTGGTCACGGTAACCGTATAAGTCTTGTCGTCGATGCCCGAGGCAAAGGCATTTAGCTGAGGATCGTTAATGATGTTTATCTGAGGCATGGGCATTCCGCAGGCCATGGTCAGGTTCTCCACAATATTATAAATGCGAGGATTGTCGCGGCGCATCAGCGGCTCGGCGTTCACGGCATGGCGAATCATCGATGTGTTGCTGAAGTAGGCAATGGCGAACCAGATGGCCACGCCACCCACCACCCAGGGCATGACGCCCAAGAACGACGTGTTTACGGCGTCGGCATCGAGGAAATTCTGACTGTAGCCGTATTCATCGTATCCGCTGCTGTTGCTGAAATAATTGATGATGGCCATGAAAAGCCATACCGCACCGAGAAGGATTGCGGGAAAACCCAGCAGCAACAACACGCTGAGACGGTTGTTGCGCTGGATGAGGGAATGCATTCCTACGTATTTCATTCCTTAGAATTTGATTTCAGGGGCCTTCTCCATGGTGGCGCGCTCTTCGCGCGGAACCTCGAACATGGGCTCCTTCTGGAAACCGAACATGCCGGCGAGGATATTCGAGGGGAAGGTCTGCACCGAGTTGTTCAGTTCGCGGGTTGCCGTGTTGAAGTAGCGGCGGGTGGCGGCCAGCTTGTTCTCGATGTCGCTAATCTCGCTCTGCAGCTGCAAAAAG
>Ga0310786_10011871_pt1 | contig 10833 bp, 14 predicted proteins | sample AusTroGonzalo_MG_FD_203881 | JGI IMG/M metagenome (GOLD analysis project Ga0310786, IMG submission 203881) | Bovine rumen microbial communities from tropical cattle in Woodstock, Queensland, Australia - Gonzalo_03 (v2) (version 2) | ecosystem: Host-associated > Mammals > Digestive system >...
GGGAAAAATTCCTCCGAATGGGGCGCATAACCCCCTACCTTTTGCGATTTGCCGGGAGTTGGTGAGAAATGGCAAGACGAAAGCTGAATAAATGGGAGCGCATCGAGGCCGACGAATATTCTCGGCTCATGGTGATCTATTCGGGCCTTCCGAAGAATCGTTTGGCCGTTGCGGAAGGCCTGATCCGGCAGGCGGCGCGGCTGCGGGCGCGTCTGGATATGCTGTGGGAGGACTTGCAAATCAACGGCGAGACGGAGAGCTTCACGCAATCCGATAAAACGGAGCCTTATGAGCGGGAGCGCCCCGCGTCCCGGACGTTCACGGCGACGGACAAAAGCTATCAGTCGATCATCAAGCAGCTCAACGATATGGTTCCTCCTGCGGAGGAAGCGGACGCCCTGGCCGAATTTCTGAACGATGGATAATTTCATCCTGGCTTATTACCAGGGGATCCGGGACGGGAGCATTACCGTCGGCAAGTGGATCAAGCTGCTGTATGAGAAGATCGTGGACGGCATCGACAGTGGCGCTTACATCTTCGACCAGAAGAAGGCAAACCGGGCGATCAATTTCATTGAGCGGTTTGTGAAGCACAACAAGGGACCGCTTGCGCCGGGGCCGCTGCTGCTGGCGCTTTGGCAAAAGGCGGCGCTGTCCCTGATCTACGGCATCGTGGACGAAGAAGGAAAGCGCATCTTCCGCGAGGTTTTTCTTGTGGTAGGCCGAAAATGCGGAAAGACCCTGCTGGCGGCGGGAATCATGGCCTTTGAATCCTTCTATGACGGGGAGTTTGGCAGCGAAATATATTGCGTTGCCCCGAAGCTGGATCAAGCCGACCTGGTTTATTCCGCTTGGGAGTTCACGAAGGACAAAAATCCGGAATTCCTCAAGCGGACGAAAAAACGAAAAACCGATTACCTGATTCCGTCCACCAATACCACTGTAAAAAAAATCAGTTTCAATGAAAAGAAGGCCGACGGGTATTCACCTCTTTTGACCGTCGCGGACGAAATGAGTTCCTGGCCCGCGGCGCGCGGCCTGCGACAGTATGAGGTCATGGTTTCCGGCACGGGCGCGAGGGAACAGCCCTTGACGCTATCCATTTCTTCCAGCGGCTACGTTGACGGCGGGATATACGACGAGCTTTTCAAGCGCGGCACCCGCTTCCTGCTGGGGGACAGCCGGGAAAAGCGCCTGCTGCCGATCCTCTATACCATCGACGACATAAACAAATGGGACGATATAAACGAGCTGCGGAAAAGCCTGCCGGGGCTGGGGATCTCCGTCAAGAATCAGTTTATCCTTGACCAGATCGACACGGCAAATGAAAGCCTGTCCAAGCGCAGCGAGTTTTTGACCAAATACTGCAACATCAAGCAAAACAGCTCCGCCGCCTGGCTGAGTGTCCAGGACGTGGAAGCCTGCTGCGGGGAGGAACTGAAGCCGGAGGATTTCCGGGGAAGCTACGCCGTCGGCGGCATCGACCTGAGCCAGACGCGGGACCTGACAAGCTGCTGCATCGTGATCGAGAAGGGCGGGCAGCTCTACGTCCTGAGCAAGTTCTTTCTCCCGGCTGAGAAGATCGAGGAAGCGACGCAGCGGGACGGAGTCCCCTATTCTGCCTATATCACGCGGGGAATCCTCCAGCCAAGCGGGGATAATTTCATCGACTACCACGATTGTGAAGCCTGGTTCCGTCAGATGGTGGAGGAATACGAGATATTCCCGCTCCAAACCGGCTATGACCGATATTCGGCGCAGTATCTTGTCCAGGATATGAGCGCCTACGGCTTCCGCATGGACGACGTATATCAGGGGGACAACCTCTGGCCCTGCATCCAGGAGCTGGAGGGGATCATCAAAGACGGGCGGCTGCACATCGGCAACAACGACCTCCTGAAAATGCACCTGCTGAACAGCGCGATCAAGATGAACACCGAGCGGGGCCGGGGGCGGCTGGTGAAAGTCAATCCCTCCTTGCACATCGACGGAACGGCGGCGCTGCTGGATGCCATGACCGTCCGGCAGAAATGGTACAGCGAAATAGGCGAACAGCTAAGAAACGAAAGCGGTGATTGACACGGGACTTTTTGACAGACTCTTCGGGCATCGACCGAAGCCGACAGGAAAAGAAGAAAAAGTGAGGATGCTGACGGGGTATGAACCGTCGTTCCATCGATTCGGGGGAGACATTTACGAATCCGAACTGGTGCGGGCGGCGATCGGGGCCATCGCGACACAAATCAGCAAACTGGCGGTGACCGTGGAAGGGAGCGCAAAGCCCGCACTGCAAGCCAAACTCCGGCACGGCCCGAACCAGCTGGAGACATGGAGCCAGTTCCTTTACCGTCTGGCGACTATCCTGTATGTCCACAACACCGCCTTTATCGTCCCCGTCTTCGATGACTTTGGCGAGGTCTCCGGCATCTTCCCGGCGCTGCCGGAGAAGTGCGAGGTCGTGACTTACGGCGACACGCTGTATCTCCGCTATAAATTCTCCTGGGGCGAGTGGGCAGCCATCGAGTTTGATTCCTGCGGCCTGCTGACCCGGTTCCAGTATCGCAGCGATATGTTTGGAGAAAGCAACCGGGCGCTGCTGCCGACCATGGAACTTATCAATATCCAGAATCAGGGCATCCAGGAGGGCGTCAAGAGCGCGGCGACCTACCGCTTCATGGCGAAGCTGTCCAATTTCTCCAAGGCGGAGGACCTGAAAAAAGAGCGGCAGCGGTTCACGGAGGAGAACTTCGGGAAAGAGAACAAGAGCGGCGGCCTGCTGCTGTTCCCGAATACTTACCAGGACGTAAAGCAGATCGAGGTAAAGCCCTTTGTCAGCGACGCCGACACCATGAAGATCGTGAAGGATTCCGTCTTTGAGTATTTCGGCGTCAATGAAGCGGTGTTGACCAACACAGCATATGGCGACGCCTGGGCCGCGTTCTATGAGGGCGTGGTGGAGCCTTTTGCGATCCAGTTCAGCGAGACAATGACCCGGATGCTCTTTACCTTTCGGGAGCAGAGCCAGGGCAACCGTGTCTTTGCCACGGCAAACCGGCTGCAATACATGACCAACGCGGACAAACTGAACGTCTCCGCCCAAATGCTGGACCGGGGGATCATGTCCATCAACGACGTCCGGGAGATCTGGCAGCTGCCGCCGGTGGAGGGCGGAGATTCCCGTATCATCCGGGGCGAATATTACAACGCCGATCAGAAAGTGAGTGACGACAATGCCGAATAAAGACATCAACGAAAAGCTGACTGAGGGACGGCAGTACCGCGCCGTCATGGAGGTCCGGGCGCTGCCCGGAGAGAATAAGGCCCGGATCGTGGAGGGCTACGCCACCACCTTCAATCAACCCTATGAGCTGTGGCGGGACGGCCCGGACTACATCTTCCTGGAGCAGGTGGACCGGGGCGCTTTCGACAAGACCGACATGAGCGACGTGATCATGCAGTACGACCATGAGGGCCGGGTATTCGCCCGGACCAGCAACGGCACCCTGGAGCTGCGGACGGACGACCACGGCCTGCACATCCGGGCAGACCTGAGCGGGACGGAGATCGGGCGGCAGCTCTATGAGGAAATCAAGGGCGGCTATACCGACAAAATGAGCTTTGGCTTTACCGTGGACAGCGACGAACGCCTGATTACGGAGGAGGCCGGGGTGGTCACGATCCTGCGGACCATCAAGAGCATCGGCAAGCTGTACGACGTTTCTGCCGTGAGCCTGCCTGCCAATAACGCAACCGAGATTTCGGCCCGGAGCTGGTGCGACGGAGTGATCGCGCAGCTCACGGAGGAGCGCCGGGAGGCCGAAGCGCGGGAGCGGAAGAAACAGAAAATCAAGATCATGCTCAATCTCTGAGCGGAAAGGAAATGCAAATGGAAATCAAGAACATGACCGTTGAGCAGATCGAGGCCCGCAAGGCCGAGATCGCCAAGGAGCTGGAAACCGAGGGCGCAGACCTGGACAAGCTCCAGGAGGAAGTCAAGAGCCTGAACGCCGAGCTGGAAGCCCGCAAGGCCGCCGAGGCGAAGAAGGCCGAAATCCGCAAGGCCGTTGCCGCCGGGGCCGGTCAGACCGTGGCCGCTGCGCCCGCCGCCGCCGACAAGCCGGTGGAGGTGCGCAACAGCCCCGCCTATATCGAGGCCTATGCCAATTACATCAAGACCGGCAGTGACCGGGAAGCCCGCGCCCTGCTGACCGAGAACGTCAGCGGCACCCTGCCCGTGCCTGAGTTCATCGACGGCATCATCCGCACCGCCTGGGAGCGGGATGGCATCGTGAGCCGCGTCCGCCGGACCTTCATCCGGGGCAATCTCCGCGTTCCCTTCGAGCTGAGCGCAACCGGAGCCTGGGTGCATACCGAAGGCACCACCGCCGTCACCGAGGAAACCCTGACCCTGGGCATCGTCGAAATGCGGCCCGCGACTATCAAGAAATGGATCTCCATTTCCGATGAGGCTATGGCCATGGGCGGCGAGGCGTTCCTCCGGTACGTCTATGACGAGATCGCCTATCAGATCGTCAAGAAGCTGGCCAGCCTGATCGTGGCAGATATCACCGGCAGCCCCACCAGCTCCGACGACGACGAGGTGGGCGTCCCCAAGGTGACGCTGGCCCCCAGCACCACCACCATCGCCACCGCCGCCGCCAACCTGAGCGACGAGGCCCGCGACGTGGTCATTATTATGAACCGGCTGACCGAGGCTGCCTTCATCGAGGCCTATGCCGCCGGGAACTTCGCCGTTGACCCCTTCGCCGGTCTGACGAAGGTCTACACCTCCGCCCTGCCCGCCTATTCCAGCGCCGACGCCTCCGCCGTGTACGCCATCGTGGGCGATCTGCGGGGCGTCCAGGTCAACTATCCCGAAGGGGACGACGTGGCGATCAAGTTTGACGACCTGAGCCTGGCGGAGAAGGACCTGGTGAAGATCGTGGGCCGCCAGTACGCCGCCCACGACGTGACCGGGCCGGGGATGCTGGTGAATATCGCCAAGCCCGCCGCCGTGACTACCTGATGAAGGTCCGGCTGACGAAGAAAGCCACCATTAAAGCCCTTGCCGGGGAGATCGTCGAGGTCTCCCCGGACAACGGCAAATGGCTGGTGAGTAACGGCCTTGCGGAGTTGGTGCTGGCTGACAGCATCGAGATTCCCGAAAAGGCCATCCGGCGGGAAACGCCTGAAAAGGCGACTACCAAAACGATGAGGAAGAAATGAGCATGAAGCTGCTGATCGCGGTCCCCACGCTGGACACGGTGCCGGTGGATTTCCTGGAAAGCCTGTCCCGGCTCATTATCCGGCTGAAGGACGACGGGGTAGATTTCGCCCTGAAGATCGAGGCCGGGACGCTGGTCTACTTCGCCAGGGAAAGCCTGACCCGGTACGCCATCCTGAACAAGTTCACCCACGTCCTGTGGCTGGACAGCGATATGGTTTTCGATTCCGGGATCGCGGACGATCTGCAATTCTGTGGGAAAAAGATCGTGACCGGGATCGCGCACAGCCGGAGGCCGCCTTACAGCTCATGCCTGTTTACCCAAATCTTTCCCGGCGTGGAGAAGTGGAAAGGCAACGAATACCCCGCGGCGCCCTTCCGGGTGGCCGCCTGCGGCATGGCCGCCTGCCTGGTTGCCGTGGAGGTGCTGGAGAAGGTGCGGGAGAAATTCGGCAACTGCTTCCAGCCCATGACGGACCCCATCACCTACGGCGAGGACGTGGCTTTCTGCTGGCGTGCTTCGCAATGCGGATTTGAGATTTGGGCGGACCCCGCCGTGCGCGTGGGTCATGTGGGCCGGACGGTGATCTGGCCGGAGGACTGGAGGGAAAGCCCGTGAAGGTGCTGATCGCCGCCCCGCTGCGGCAGGAGGTCAAAATCTTCCGGGAGTATCAGGGCGGGCTTGACCGACTGATCGTCCCGGAGGGCGTGACCGTTGATCGCTATTTCGTGGTGAACGACTGCCCGGAGGTGATCCCGGAAATCCGGGACGCAGCCTATGACGTGCTGGACACGGGGGACCGCTTCCAGAAATCCGACAACGACCACCTGTGGACGCGGGAAAACCTGGACAAGATGCCCGCGCTGCGGAATATGACCGTCAGACGCGCCCTGGAGGGCGGCTACGATTATCTTTTCTCCGTGGACACGGATATTGTCCTTCACCCGGAAACGCTGCTGAGGCTGCTGGAGGCGGACAAGGATATCATTTCCGAGCTGTTCTGGACCAACGGATGGTGTAATGCCTGGATGTACGACCAGAGCAGCGGCATGGAAAAGGCCTGGGTCCGCCCCGGGCTTTACCAGGTAGGAATGACCGGGGCCTGCACGCTGATGAACACAAAAGTATTCATGGCGGGGGCAGACTTCACGCCGATCCCGAATATCCGCAAGGCCTTGTGGGGTGAGGATCGCTGGTTTTGCATCCGGGCCGCCGTGCTGGGCTTTGAGATGTGGATCGACACCCATTGCCCGCCTTGGCACCTCTACTCCGAGAAGGAATACCAGAATTACATGAGGAGGGCCGAATATGCTGAATGAGACCAAGCTGGCCCTGAGAATCAAAACGAATATCTACGACGCGGAGATCGCCCGGCTGATCGAGGCCGCCGTGGGGGACCTGGGCATCGTGGACGTGGACGCGGCGGGCGTGAGCTTCATCATTTCCGCCACCACAACGGGCGAGACCGTCACGGACAACAGCACGATCACCGACCAACTCCTGATCCGGGCGATCATCACCTATGTTCGCCTGCATTTCGGCAGCCCGGACGACTATGACAAGCTGGAGCGGAGCTACAACGAGCAGAAGGCGCAGCTCATCACCGCCAGCGGCTACGGCCTGCCCGCTGCGGAGGTGGTCTGATGGTACGGGCTGACGTGATCGCCCTGGTGGGCGAAACGCCGGGCGCTCATGGCGTCTTTGACCCGCCAGAGGAGACCCGCAAAGCCGTGCCCTGCACCGTGCGCAGCGTGGGCTATAACGAGTTCTATGCCGCCCGGAACGCGGGGATCGAGCCGTCTGTGGTCTTTGTGCTGGCGCTGGCCGAGGATTACGCCGGGGAGAAGATCGTGGAGTGGAACGGCGTCCGTTACCGCGTCGTGCGGACCTGGATGCAGGGGGACGGGATCGAGATCACCTGCGAACCTGCGACGAATGACCGGGAGGCGGTGACGACGGCATGAACGAGCTTTTGACCGAGCTGCAAAAGCTGGGGAGCTTCGCGGCCTACGCCTGGAGCCATGCCCCGGCGGACAACTACGGCGTGATCGCCATCGACGGGCAGAACGCGCTGCGGGCCGGGGACGTGACCGCCGAGAAGGTACCGGAGGGGACAATCGACTGGTTCACCCGCTCCCCGGCGTCCACCGTGCCGGGGGAAGTGGAAAGCCTGCTGGACCGGCTGGGCGCGTCCTGGTATCTCAATTCCGTGCAGTATGAGAGCGACACCGGCCTCCTGCACTACGAATGGGTGTGGCAGTATGGCTAAAATCAGCATGGAAGGGCTGTATCAGTATGAAAAGCTGCTGGCTGAGCTGGGCGCCGATACGGTGAAGATGGCAAAGTACGCCATCTATCCAGCCGCCGGTGAAGTGCTGGACGCCCTGAAGGCGGCCACGCCCAGGGACACCGGGGACTTGCGGGACAGCGAAATCCTCACCCGCTTTGTCACCGACGAAGGCCAGGTCTATACCGCCGTCGTCTTCGACGGCTATGACCGGAACGGGACACCAAACAGCCTGAAGGCCCGCGCCATCGAGAGCGGGACCAGCCGTATGAAGAAGCGCCCGTTTATCCGCCCCACGGTAAACCGAATCAGGCAGCGGGTGATCGACACGATTGCCCAAGGCACAGACGAATATATCTCAAAAGTCATGGAGGGAAAATAAATGGCTAGAATCGGCCTGAGCAAGCCCTATATTGCGACCTATGCCAACAACAACGGCACGGTCACCTACACCGCCCGGACCGTCCTGGGCAAATACACCAACATCGACATGAGCCTGGACAGCGCGGACGAAAACATCCTCTACGCTGACAACGGCCCTGCCGAAACCGACAGCCAGTTCTCCGGCGGCACCGTCACCGTCACCACCGACGATCTGAGGGCCGACGCCTTCAAGACCGCCCTGGGCCTGGTGGAGGAAGCTATCGCCGCGACGATGGCCACCACGTCTCCCACGCCCAAATGGATGGTCTTCAACGATTCCCAGGCGGCCCCCTATTTCGCCCTGGGCGGAATCATCAAGAAGAAGGTGAACGGGGCTTACAAGTACCAGGCTTTCGTCCTGGAAAAGGTCAAGTTCAAAAATCCCGATCTCAGCGTGGCGACCCAGGGAGAGACCATCGAATGGCAGACGCCGGAGCTGGAGGCGACGATCCTCCGCAGCGACGCAAGCGGCCATCCCTGGTATCGTATGTCCACCGAGCTGGACAGCGAGGAAGATGCCGTCGCGGCTATCGAGGCCTATCTGGTGGTCAGCGGGGGTTAATGCATGAAGATTGTCGAAATCGAAGCCCTGGGTGAAAAGCGGCTCATGTGCTGCAATCTCAGGACGATGAAGCAGATCACCCAGAAATTCGGCGGCAGCGCCGAAATGCGGGAAAAGCTCTCCGGGGCGAATGTGGACGATACGCTGGATACGGCGATCTGGCTGATTTCGGCAATGCTGGACGGGGGGTACAGGTACGCTCAGAAAAACGGCGTTCCCTGCGCCCCTCCGCCCACGGAGGACGAGCTGCTGGATTCCTTCGGCCTGGATGATCTCATGGACCTCCAGCGCAAGGCCATGGAGGCCATGCAGGCCACCAGCGAACCGGACGTCAAGGCGGAGGCCATCGAAAGAAAAAACGGATAAGCCGGGCCGGTCCGACCGACCCGGCGTGGCTGGAATGGTACGGGCTGCACATCGGCCTGACCTATGACGAAACCCTTGACCTACCCCTGGGGGAGCTGCTGACGCTGATCAACATCGACCAGATCAAGAGCGGGATCGCCAGGGAGAAGAAAGAGGAAACCTTCTGGGACCTCCTGAAGAGGAAATGAAACGGGGGTGATCCGGGTGGCTGTTGATATCGGCCCCCGAATAACGTATCGGGATTGAGGGCGAATCTGATTTCCGAAAGCAGATCAAGAACGTAAACGAGCAGATCAAGACCCTGGGGACGGAAATGAAGGTCGTGGAAGCGGCCTTCGAGGGGCAGGAAAAGAGCGAAGAAGCCCTGACCGCCAAGAGCCGGGTCCTGACTGAGGAAATAGGCAAACAGCGGGAAAAGGTCGATCTTCTGACCAAGGGACTGAAAGAATCCGCCGAAAAATACGGCGAGAACGATGAGCGGACCCTGAAATGGCAGCAGGCGGTGAACAACGCCACCGCAGAGCTGTCCAAAATGGAGAATCAGCTCGATAAGACCACCGCCGAGCTGAACGACGAAGCCTCCGGCGCGGACAAGGCGGGGAAAGCCACCAAGGATGCCGGAGAGGACGCGGAAGAATCATCCAAGGGCTGGTCTAGCCTGAAAACCGTGGTGGCCAGCGTGGGGGCGGAAATGGCTGCGGCGGCGGTTGCCGCAGGGAAAGCCGCGTTTGAGCTTGGGAAATCGGTTGTTCAGGCCTTTGCAGACTACGAGCAGCTTTCCGGCGGTGTAGAGACCCTTTTCGGGGACGCGGCGGATGATGTACAGAAATTTGCAGACAGAGCTTTCCAAACTGCGGGAATGTCTGCGAATGAGTACATGGAAACCGTCACCGGGTTTTCTGCCTCTTTGATTCAGTCCTTGGAGGGGGACACGGACAAAGCCGCGACGCTGGCCGACAAAGCAATCATTGATATGTCGGACAATGCAAACAAGATGGGTTCCGATATATCCAGCCTGCAAAATGCTTATGCCGGATTTGCCAAAGGGCAATTCAACATGCTGGATAACCTCAAATTGGGGTACGGCGGCACAAAGAGCGAAATGGAACGCCTGCTGGAGGACGCGGAAGCCCTGACCGGTGTTGAGTATGACATTGACAGTTATGCTGATATCATCGAGGCCATTCACGCCATCCAGGACGAAATGGGAATCACCGGGACAACGGCAAAAGAATCTTCTCAAACCGTTTCCGGGTCTATCTCTGCTATGGAATCCGCCTATCAAAACCTTCTGGCAGGGCTGGGGCGAGACGGGGCAGAGGTGCAGGAACTATCCCAGATGTTGATTGATTCCTTTGTCACGGTGGTCGATAACGTCGCCCCCATAATCGGCCAGCTTGCGGAATCCCTCCCCGTGGCGATTACGGCGCTTGTGGGGGCTGCCATGGATCAGCTCCCGATGCTGCTTGATACTGCCGTTGAACTTTTCAATGCGGTGCTCACGCAGCTTGTCGCGCTCATTCCTGATCTGGTCCCCGTGATCGTGGACGCTGTTCTGACAATCGCGCAAACGCTGATAGACAATCTCCCGACGATCATTGAGGGCGGTATTCAGCTTATTTTGGCCCTTGTCAGTGGGCTGGCGGAGGCTACACCGCAGCTAATTCCTCCGATGATTGACGCGATACTTACGCTTGTAGACGCCTTGATCGACAACCTTGATATGCTCATTGAGGCGGCTATCCAGATTATTGTCGCTCTGGCCGGTGGCCTGATTGATGCCCTGCCCCGGCTGCTGGAGAAGGCGCCGGAGATCGTCGTCAGCCTGGCGGAGGCCATCATCAAGGCCGCGCCGAAGCTGGTGGAGGCCGCGCTGGAACTGATCCTGAAGCTGGCCGAGGGCCTGTTTTCCTTCTTCTTCAAAATCAAGGAAAAAGGCCGGGAAATGGTGGATTCCGTCAAAGAGGGGT
>Ga0310786_10011872_pt1 | contig 10833 bp, 4 predicted proteins | sample AusTroGonzalo_MG_FD_203881 | JGI IMG/M metagenome (GOLD analysis project Ga0310786, IMG submission 203881) | Bovine rumen microbial communities from tropical cattle in Woodstock, Queensland, Australia - Gonzalo_03 (v2) (version 2) | ecosystem: Host-associated > Mammals > Digestive system >...
CACCTGGAACGCCGTTCCGGTGTACTGCTCCTTAGGATCGTTTTCGGTGCGACGAGCACCGTTGACGTAAAGGGTGACGGTTGCCGAAACGTCCTTGGGCGTGACGGTAAAGGTCTTGTAGACCTCGCCTCCGTACTGCTCGTGACCTTCGACGGAGACGTACAAGCGATAGGTGCCCACCGTCAAAACGTCGGTGGCGTTGAGCCTTGCCGCGTTATCGGCGTCCACCGTGATGTAGCGGTTTTGATAGGTCTTTGCGATCTGCGCGGTCAAGATCTCTTCGTCTCTGTCCGCGAGGAAGCCGCTGACCGTGATGGGACCGAGGGTATCCACGCTGTCGCGATATACCGCGCTATCGGTAAAGGAGCCGTCGAAGAACATATCCACTCTCGGCTCGGCAAAGTTCTTTTGCTGGCTGTTGTAGATCGCTTGACGAGCGCCGCCCACTTCCGCCGAAACGGAGGGGTTCCACAATACGACGCCAAGATAATGGTTGCCGTCCTTACTGCGATCCCACGAGAACACCAAACCTTTGCCCGCATTGTTTTCGGTGGCAATGGGTACGGTAATTTCCGCGCCGCCCTGCCCGAAGGTGGCTTTGATCTCGGTGGGGAGGGGGCCGCCCATATCGACGGCGGAATAATAGTTGTAGGTCATATTGCCCGTGCCGGCGTCGTAAACCGCCTCAAAGAAGGTTTCGTACACGCCGCTGTTCAACACGCGGATCTTGGAAACGATGTTGGAAAGGATGCGGATGGTGTAACCGTCGATGGTGCGGTAGCCGCCGCTTTCGTTGCCCACTCTGACCGAAACGTTTTCATAAACGTTGCTGCCGTCATAGGAGAGGACGACGCCCTGCTTGCTGTACTTGAGCTTGAGCGGGTAACGGTTTGCATCCTTTTTGAACTGCACCTTGACGTCCAACGAAACTTCATCGCCCACCACGTCGTCACCGAAGGGATCGAGCGCGTAGCCGTCGATGTCGAGGTACTTTTCGTTGGTGTAATTGCCTTCGCTGTCTTTGATCCAAACAACGTCGATCTCGCGCTTGAGCACGGTGACCGCCACGGGGATCTTAACCTTCTTAAAGGAACTGCCGAGGTCGATCATCGCCCAAGCAACGTAGTTTTGGCTTTCCGTTGCCATCGCGGCGTTTTCGGGGATCGCGTCGAGGTCCCACTTGGCTTCGGCGCGCACCGCTCTGCCGTCTAACTCAAAGTCAAGATAAGCGGGATAGGTGCGTTGCTCCTTGGGGTTGACGTAATAGGGGTTGGCATCCAACGAGAAGCGGCAATCCACGCCGTTTACCTGCAAGGGCGCGTAATTGGGCGTGACCGCGTACGGCGTTGAGCCGCCCGTCATCTCGGAGCTTGCCGCGAAGGGAAGCCCGCTGACTTCGATCTCGTCTTCGTCGATCACGCTGTCCACGATGTGGACGGGGATCTGAATTTCTTTGTACCCGACTTCGGCGTTGCCGATCTTGGCGCGCACCACGACGTTGCCGGAAACCGCATTGGGCGCGGTGGTCTCGTAACTTTCGGAATAAAGACGCGCGACGGCGTCAATGCCCAACCATTCGATCACTTCAACGGTCTGCCCGGCGCCGACGTAAAGGACGGTGGGATAGTTTTCGACCGAACGAGGATCGGTAACGACGAGTTTGTAATGCATGCCGTCCTGCGCCAGTTCACCCGCGGACATCAAGCGGAAGGTCAAGTCGGACTTGGTCAAGCCCGCGTCGGTATATACCGAATCGTATGCGGGCGCAACGTAAACGTATACGTCAAAGTTTTGCCCTTTCGCCGTGGCTTTGACCACGCCGAGGAAGCCGCTGCCGATCATATCTTCCCTGCCGTCATAAGCGGAAAGATCCCACGTTACGGAGGCGGGCACGTAGGTGCTGTCGCCGTTGAAAGCAATTTCAAGGGAGGTGGGATAATTATCTTTGGAAGTATACTTTGCGCCGTTTTCGGTAAGCGCCGCCAATGCGGAGAAGGTCAAGCAAAGCTTGCCTTGATGCGTGGTGAGCGCGCCGCTTGAGATCATCGTCGCTTCGTCCGCAAAACGGTACGAGGTGATGAGTTGCCTGTCGAAGGACAACGAGACCGTCAACGTTTCGCTACCGACCGCGCCCGTCAAAACGTATGCGCCGCCATCACAAAGGGCAGTCTCATTAAAGGGTTTGTCGTACGTCCACGCAACGAGGAGGTCCTCGCTTTCGGCATTGCCGCCGACGGTGAAATCCACGCGAACGTAGGCGGGGAAGGTATACGTATAAGCGTTGAGATGCGTCGCCGCGTACTCAAAGAGAGACGCCCCCGTCCTTGCGATGGATGCGACGGGCTGTTTGTCGCTTGTCAAAAGCGCGGTGCCCGTGACCGTCACGCTGGTAAAGGCGTAGGGATAATCCTTTTCCTGATAGCCGCTGATGCTGTCGCCGATCGTCAAGGTCAAAACGCCGGTGGCGCCCGATGCGTTGAGCACGTTTTCAATTGCGTCAAACGACCACTTAACGCCGGAGACCTGCCATTCGTCCGCTTCGCCCGCGTTAGCTACGAAGGCTTGCGGCAAGATGCCCACCGTCTTGTTGGGCAAAAGGCTTCTGACCTTCAACACGTCGAAGGTAAAGCCCGTGCCCTCGTCGTAGGTGACGCCGGGAAGTCCTGAAACGTCAAAGTCGGCGGTGTTTACGACCCTAGCTTCAAAGAAGACGGGGATCTCCAAAACGACGTACGCGCCGGTGGAATCATAGACCCTTGCGCGCATGATGTCGGGTTGTGCGGGATCGGTGGTGTAAGCGTAAAGAAGGTTGTTGCGGATCTTACTTTCGATAAAGGCGTTGGTAAGATCCCATTCCACGTGACGGACTTCAACGGTTTGACCGTCCGAGGTCGTCACCACGAGAACTTCGGAATAGACCGCGGGGTCCATGGGGTCCATACCGTCGTACGCAACGAAAGTCTTGGTGTAAGCCGTAGAGACCGCTTTTTCGCCCTCGATAGACAAGGTGAAGAGCGCCACGTCGCCAAGATAGATCTCGTTGCCGAAATAAGTTTTTACTTTGGGTTTGACTGTGAATTCCTTCCTGCCGAGGGAGGTGGAAACGCCCGTCAGATCCCATTCGATCTCCTTGGGGTACTCCGTGTTATCCACGGAAGCGATCAAGAAGGAGAAGGAATCGAGGATGGTTTTGGGCGTGGCGTCATTGTAGTATTGCATCGTAAAGGTGCGCGTACCCGCATCGTAACGATCAGCGTAGGTCACGCTGTTTGCGAGCTCCACTTCCGTAGCGGGCGAAAGATCCGCCTTAACAGTGGCTTGAATGGTCTTGCCAAGGATGGAAGCGGTCGCTTCAACGCTTTCGATCTGCCCCGCTCTGCCCATTCTCGTGGGAACGTTGCGGTAATTCCAGATCTTTTCATCCGTGACGTTGTCCTTCAACGAGACGCGATAAGTAAGGCCGCCGGTAAACACCGCCGTCGCCACGTCGGGCATATCGTTATCCGCAAGGATGGCAACCGTTTCGGGCGTAGCCGCGGTCAGGGACTCGATCATCCTGTTGTCGTTAAAGGTGACGGCAAAGGAAGTAGCGGTGATCTGGATATCGTTGTCGTCGTCGAAGACGATCTTGGTCGTGATGGTGGAATCGGTAACGCGGGTCTCGTAACGCCTGCACTTCAAGGAAGAAAGCGTATCCAAGGAGAAGCCGGGGTAAACCAGCGCTATCTTCTCCGCAATGACCGAGAGCATCGGCGAATGCACGCCGAACATAAAGGTATTTTCGTACGCGCCGAAGAGGACGTTTCTGCCGACGTTGCTATCCGCCGCGCCAAGCGCCGCGTTGAAACCGGCAAGAGGTTCTTCCGCCAGCGCGAAAGTACGCACCGTGCGCACGCCGGAGCCCGCCTGCTCGGGCGAGATCAAATAGAAATCGTCCGGGGTCTCGTCGGTGTAATAAACGTTTACGATCTCACTGCCGCGCGCGTTGTACAAACGAGCAAAGAAGTTTTTGACCGAGCCGTCCGCGGCAAAGACGATGTCCGCCGTGTACTGCGTAGAGCTCGACTCGGTAAATTCGATATCTTCGCCCGCAAGCGAAGAAAGCAAAGCGGAAAGCAACGCTCCGTCCGTTTCAAAGACCGTGTTTTGACGGATGGTGCCGGAAACCGCGATATGGGTGGTTTGCTTATCGGCAAGGTCGGCGTAAGATGCGGCATCCACCGCGGGAAGTTCCACCGGCGTGCCGAAGGTGAAGGTGGGCGCGGACAAAGACGCCGTCATACCCGCCACGTTGAGAGATGCGGAAAGGTTTTGCAAACGGTTGTTCGCCTTGCTCCAAGAGACCTCCGCGCCCTCCACGCCAAACAAGCCTTTGAAGCCGATCTTTTCGGAAAGAAGCTCAAAGAACTCTTTGCCGAGCGTGTAGCTGACCACGTCTTGACTTTCCGACCTGCCCGCCGCAAGAAGCACCAACATATGCAATTTATCGCGGAAGTCAAATTCCCCAACGTTCTTAAAGCCGGTGACGCCCAACCTCGAAGAGAGGGTATCCGTGGCGATCTTGCACTTGGCTACGCCGTACTCGGTGAGATCGACGTACAAATAGTCCCCGCGCACGTTGAAGGCGGAATGCTTGCCGTTTTTGTCCGTCAAAGCAAGAGAGAACTCCAAGCCCTGCCCGGCGACGTAATGCGATTTGAAATCGTAATCGAAGGAATAAGAAACGTTGTCGTAATCTTTGGTGAAAACGACGTCGTAATTAACTTCGCTGTCGCCCTGCCCGCTTGCTTGCAAAACCATCGTGCCGGACAAAGAGAAGTTGCGAAGATCAAATTCGGTAAAAGAGGAAAGCGCGGAAGGAAGAGCGATCTCATCCGAACCACGCGTCAAAGAGAAGCTGTCAAGCTTGAAGGCGCCCTTGTCCTTGACCGTCGCTTTTGCGGAAAGGAACGCGCCCTCCTTCAAAAGGAATTCCACGTTGGTTTCCGGCGCGGATTCCATAAGGGACTCCGCCTTTTCCTCGTCAAGGTGCAACGCGGCAAGAAGCTCGGCGGAGCCAAAGCCCGCCTCCCACGAATCCACGATGGCGTTGAACGCATCGAAAAGACGCGGGTAAGAAAGCGCGAACACGTAACGGTCGCCCTCTTCCGTGGAGAAGCAATGGCAAGAAGCAAAGATGCGGCTTGCGATCAAGGGAAGGCTATCGGCGACGGTCTTAACGACGCCGGATTCCTTTTGCCCATAAAGTTCGTGCGTGACTTCCGCAAGATTGAAGTCGGAGATCAAGCCGCGACGGGCATAGGGTGGGAAGTCAACGTAAAGCTTGCCCTCCGAATAGTAAAGCAAAAACACTTCGGCGCTGCCCTTTTTGACCTCCAAAAGAAGCTGGGAGCGCTTGTCTTCGTCGCGATTGTTTTGAGTGATGTCAAAGGTGCCGCCGAAGGTGAAGTCGTAGATCTCCTCCCCTTCTTCATAACTGCCGCTTGCGTTAAGGGTAAAGAAGTTGGCGCCGGCGGAGCCGTCCGAAGCGAGCATCGCCGCGTAAACCGTATCCATCGCCGTGGCAACGGCGACGACGCGCCCTTCGTTGGGGTCCACCACTTGGGGCTTCTTACAAGCAAAAAGGCCCGTTGCAAGTAGAACGAGCGCTATAAAAACTGACAAAACGATAAGTATACGGGATTTACGCATATAACTATGATACTACACGCGCGCGCTGATGTCAATATCCAAAATCGCAGTCGGCGCGGCGAAGAAAAACGAAGTTATTCCTCGTCTTCGGTGTCGGGGAGGGAATCCGCGTCGTCAAGCGCGTCGAGATCGTCCTCAAAGTCTTCCGTGGGCTTTTCCTTTTCACGCGAAGACTTGTCGCGGCGGTCTTCCTTCTTTTTGTCCTTTTTGGAGGGTTGTTGGGGCGCGGGTTTCAAAATGGTGATATCTTCCAGCGCGAATTTTTTGATGATATAAGTATCGTCCACGAAAACTTTGCAGGTAACGATCTTTTTCAGCATATCGTTGGATTCCACCACGGCAAGCCCGTCCGGCGTCATCACCTTGCCGTTTACTTTGGGCATCTGCTTGAAGACTTCGGCGTAGTACTCGTTTTCATACTTCAAGCAACACATCAACTTGCCGCAAATACCGCTGATCTTGGTGGGATTGAGGGATAAGCCCTGCACCTTAGCCATCTTGACCGTGACTTTTTCAAAGTCACGCAGGTGCGAACGGCAGCAACATTCCCTGCCGCACATACCGAGGGCGCCGCGCAGTTTGACGTCGTCCCTTTCGTAAAGTTGCCTGAGTTCGATCCTCGCGTGCAAAGCGGATGCAAGTTCCTTTACCAGCTCGCGGAAATCCACCCTGTCTTCCGACGTAAAATAGAGAACGACGCGCTTGCAATCAAAGGAAACTTCCGAGGAAATAAACTTCAAATTGACGCCGAGCTTGTTCGCCTTCTCCTTGGCGATCTCAAGGGCGCGCGGCTCGGTCTCCTTCGCTTTTTTCAAAAGGTCGAAATCACGCCCGTTTGCCTTGCGGATCACCTTTTTGAGTTCGGGCGGGAGGGCGTCCTCCGCAACTTCGTAATTTGCTCTTACGACGTCACCCATCTCGTTGCCCTTTTGCGTATCCACAATCACGATATCCCCTTCGGAAAAAGTTTCCCCCGCGGGATCGAACGAATAAACTTTTTTGTTGTTACCGAATCTAACTCCGACTACGAACGGCATTTGTATTTTACCTCCGCCAATTTCAATAATAGATAATCCGCGACGTTGGTCGCGTTGCAATTTGATTTGAGTCTCGCGCGGCAAGTGAGGATCACGTCGTTTGCTTCCCCGACGGCCGCCACGCTATACGCCGAGGCGATGGCTTCGATGGCTTCCGCCTTTTCCGCCAAAGCGACGGGGAGCTCCAAGTGGGCGCTCATCACGCAATGAAACACCAATTCGAACATCGAAAGGGTGCGCTCGATGCGGTCTTTTGAAAAAATGCCGTCCTTAACGAAGCGGTAGACGTCCGCGCTGCTTTTCAGTTCGGTCAATACGTCGGTGACTTCCGCCACGTGACGAGCAAAATCCTCGTCTACGGCAAACTCTCTCGCGCGGGTCAAACTGCCCTGCGAAAGCCTTGCGCCGCGCGCGGCTCTGTCCGCGGGGACGCCGTCCTTGATCAAAGCGGCTTTGACGCTCTCCTCCGGAAAGGCGCCGAGCGGCACCTGCTTCACACGGGACAAAACGGTGGGAAGCACCGTTGCGGCTGACGCTGCCGAAAGGATGAAATGCACCTTTTCAAAAGGCTCCTCAAGGGTTTTCAACAACTTGTTTTGCGGCGCGTCGGCAAGGTTTTCAAAGTTTTTGAAGAAGTACAGCTTGCGCCCGCCTTCAAACGCCGTCATGCCGGCGTCCTCGGTCACCTCGCTCATTTCCGCCACGGTAAAGTTTTCCTTGCCTTCCGCAAGGTACTTGACGTCGGGCTTGGAACGCACCAGCACCTTGTGACATTCCGCGCATTCCCCGCAACCGCCCTTTTCACAGTACGCCTTCATGGCGATCAACGCAAAAAGAGTGTCGACGGCGTCTTTGTCTTCCGACGGGATAAAATAGGCGTGGGAGAACTCTCCCCTGTCGATATCCGCCGCTATGCTTTTGTATGCCGAGGACTTTTTGACCTCGTCCGCGTATCTGAGCCCGTTCATTTCGTTATTATTTTACCATCAACCGTACCGAAAAGTCTATCTAAATTCGCCTGCAAGACGGCTGTCTTCTCTTTTGAGAAGATCTCCCCCGCCCGAACCACGGGCACGCCGGGAGGATATACCCCCACGTCATAGGCGCTTACTTTCCCGATAATATCGGATATATCGGCAAATTTTTGATTTTTGCCATCAAACCCGTCCGCTATACGAAAGGCTTGTTCCAAGTGTTTTGCGTTAAAGGGGGTGCAGATCAAAACCACGCGGTCGGCGTCCGCCGCTTCGACGAAAACGCCTTCCTTTTCCATGGCGGATTGCAAGGCGAGGCCGCCCCCTTCCTTGACGATCACCACCCGCGAAAAATCGTCCGAAGCGATGGTCTTTACGGCAGGATGCCTGCTTTTGACATCGTCTATTTCCTTTTTGAGCGCCGCGTAGAGGGCTTTGCCCTCTTTTTCCATCAGGCCGCGGGCGTAGTCCAAACTTGCCATTACAAGATAACTCGGGCTGCTGCCGATCACTTCCGCGCGCGCCTCGCGCGCTTTTAAGTAAAATTCCTCCTTCACGTGGAGCATCGCGCCGCCGGTATAAACGGGAAGAGTCTTGTGCGCGCCGTGGATCACAAAGTCCGCCTTTTTGACCGCGCTTTCGGGGAGCAAGGGACTGAAAGCAAAATGCGCCCCGTGCGCTTCGTCCACGATGAGCTTACAGCCCGCCGCTCGGCAGGCTTTTACGATGGGCGCGAGGTCCTTTACCCTTCCGTAATAATCGGGGCTCGTCACGCAAACGGCTCCAAAGGAGCCGTCTATCTGCTCCGCGGAGGAAATCTCCGTCACCTTCAAACCAAACAAACGCTTCGCCGCGTGGAAACTTTTGTGCATATCGCCGAGATAAGCTATTTTTTGATCGCGCACGCAAAGAAGCGCGGTACGGACGGCGTCCGTCGCCCCGGATGCGAAAAACAACGTGCGCTCCGCCCCGTAAGCTTTTGCCGCCAGCCGTTCCGCCTCAAAGATCACTACCGCCGAACAAGAAAGGTTGTCCGAAAAGGAAAGTTCCGTCACGTCAAAAGGGGCGGAGGCAAACAAACCTTCGTCCTCAAAAAGACGGCTTTCGCCGCCGTGCGACGGCATATGAAAGCGAGCCGTTATCTTTTTATATTTCACCAATGCGTCAAAAAGTGGGGTCACCGTTTTATCCTTGTGCGAGATCGAAAACCGGCGCTGACGGAGGTCTTCGGTCTGTAATATATTTATTATACCAAATTTTGCTTGGCAGTTCAATAAGCCAAAAGAATTTGCGTCTTACGAAAAAGAGCGGCTTTTGCCGCTCTTTCGATGGTTCAAGTTGCTATTTCTGCGGAGGAAGAAGAGTTGCGTACATCACCGCTTTGATGGTGTGCATGCGGTTCTCCGCTTCGTCAAACACGACGGATTGCTTGCCGAGGAACACATCGTCGGTAACTTCCATATCGGTCAAGCCGAACTTTTCGTAGATCTCCTTGCCCACTTCGGTCTCCAAATCGTGGAAGGCAGGCAAACAATGCATAAAGACGGCATTCGGCTTGGCGTTTTTCATCACCGCCGCCGTCACTTTGTACGGGGAAAGATCGCGGATGCGAGTCTCCCAAACTTCGGCGGGCTCGCCCATGCTCACCCATACGTCGGTATAGACGACGTCGGCGTTTTTGCTGCCCTCGTTCGGGTCCTCGGTAAAGGTCAACACCGAACCTGTCTCCTTGGCGATCTCGCGGCATTTTTCAATGAGCGATGCGTCGGGGAAGTACTTTTGGGGGCAACAAGCGGTAAAGTTCATGCCCATCTTCACCGCGCCCACCATCAGAGAGTTGCCCATATTGTAGCGCGCGTCGCCGTAATAGGCGAGGGTTTTGCCTTCCACCGTACCGAACTTTTCCTGAATGGTCAAGAGGTCCGCGAGGATCTGCGTGGGGTGCGACTCGTTGGTCAAGCCGTTATAGGTGGGTACGCCGGAATACGTTGCGAGCGCTTCGACGATCTCCTGCCCGTATCCGCGGTACTCGATGGCGTCAAACATCCTGCCAAGCACCTTGGCGGTATCCGCAATGCTCTCCTTTTTGCCGATCTGCGAGCTTTTGGGGTCCAAATACACGGGGTGCATGCCAAGGTCCGCCGCCGCCACTTCAAAGGAACAACGGGTACGCGTGGAGGTCTTTTCAAAGATCAACGCGATGTTCTTGCCGCGCAAAACGTCGTGCGCCTCCCCCTTATGCTTTTTCTCTTTGAGAAAAGCCGCCGTTTTCAAGTATTCGAGGATATCCTCTTTGGAAAGATCGAGCATCTTCAAAAAATTCTTTTTGTAAAGGCTCATAATTCCTCCTTCACCGCTTCGAGAAGCGCGTCGATCGCTTTATCCAACAATTCGTAAGGGATGTTGAGCGCGGGAAGCAACCTGACTTTGTCTTTTGCGGTCAAAAACAACACGCCTTTGTTCAAACAGGAAGAAACCACTTTTTTGGCGTCCGCCGCCACCGCAACGCCCAGCATCAAGCCGACGCCCGAAACGGACGAAATGCCCGGTTTCCCCGCGAGTTTGTTTTTGATATATTCCCCTTTTTCGGAAACTTCCTTAAGGAACTTGTCGTCGATCCTGTTCACAACGGACAGTGCGCCCGCCGCCACCGCGGGATTGCCACCGAAGGTGGAGCCGTGGTCGCCCTTGCCGAGGACGTCCTTCACCGCGTCGCCGAACAAGCACGCGCCGATGGGCAAGCCGCCGCCCAGCCCCTTTGCCGTGGTGACGATATCGGGGGTGACGCCGTACAACTGGTAGGCAAAATACTTGCCCGTCCTGCCGTTGCCCGTTTGCACCTCGTCCGCAATGACGAGGAAGTTCTTTTGCTTTTTGAGTTCGAAGATCTTTTTGACGTAGCTTTCGGGCAAAACGTTTACGCCGCCCTCGCCCTGCACGAATTCGATCATCACGGCGCAGGTCTTGTCGTCCACCAAGCTTTCCAAAGCCGCCTCGTCCCCCATCGGAGCGTAAACGAAACCCTGCGTGAAGGGATCGAAATTCTTGTGGAAAACGTCCTGCCCCGTTGCGGAAAGGGTGGTAACTGTACGACCGTGGAAGGAGTTTTTGAGGGTGACGATGTTGTACGC
>Ga0310786_10011873_pt1 | contig 10833 bp, 6 predicted proteins | sample AusTroGonzalo_MG_FD_203881 | JGI IMG/M metagenome (GOLD analysis project Ga0310786, IMG submission 203881) | Bovine rumen microbial communities from tropical cattle in Woodstock, Queensland, Australia - Gonzalo_03 (v2) (version 2) | ecosystem: Host-associated > Mammals > Digestive system >...
GCTGGCTCTCATCTCCGAAAGGATGTGGCAGACAAAGTGCAATTTCCATATCGCCCTGTGCCTTCAGTCCTTCCGATATTCCGTAATTAGCGGTGGCGAGTCCACCAAACACATGAGGAGGATACTCCCATCCAAACATTAATACTTTCATAGTCGTTCCTCCTTATTTTTGATACGAATATTTCTCCAATAGCTTCATGGTTCGCAAAATCTCTGCCACGTTCATAGCGAACGACATAGCACCACGTCCGTGGAAGGGAGGATTGCCGTCGAACAGCTCCGAGATGGTACCAATGGCATGATAATCAATCTCATCCTCATAGCCCACCATCTGACGTTCCACAAACGACAAGCGAGTACGCTTATACAATTTAAGGCAAGCCTCCATATAGAAGCCACCCAACCAAGGCCATGCGGTACCCTGATGGTAAGCGTAGTCACGCTGTGTCTGCGGGCCTACATACATTGGGTTATATCCACCGCTCTTCGGCGACAGCGAGCGCAATCCCTTTGGTGTGAGCAATTCGCGCGTACATATATCTACTACGCTCTTCATCTGCTGCTGCGTAAGCGGCGAGTAATCGAGTGCCACAGCGAAAATCATGTTGGGACGAACACTCCAGTCCATCATATTGCCATCGACATAGTCAAGCAAGTAGCCATATTCGTTGACAAAAGTATCCACAAACGAAGCCTTTGTCTTCTGCGCCAACTTCTCAAGTTCCTCAGCTCCTTTGGTATCACCTTTTTCTGCAGCCATTGCAGCACAGAACTTCATAGCGTTATACCATAAAGCATTGAACTCAACAATATAGCCTGAGCGAGGTACCACAGGACGTCCATTAGCCGTAGAGTTCATCCACGTCACAGCTTTGTCTCGGCCATTTGAATAAAGCAAACCGTTATCATCAAGACGCAAGTTCGGATGCTTATCGTCTTTGATAAACACCACGATATCCTGCAACAGTTTTCCATATCTCTCGAAAGCTAGATCACGGCCCACATACTTGGCGTATTGCTGGATACTCCACACGCACCACAAGGGTACGTCGGGCTGTTCCATCTCATAGATCTTAACCGAGAGTGGCTTTCCATCCATGAATTCACGCAGTCCGCGCTCTGCCGTTTTCATCACCAGCTCAAAATAGTCGGGCTCATCGATGGCAAGCGTCAAGCCTGGCAATGCGATAAACGTATCACGAGCACGAGCCTTAAACCAAGGATAACCTGCCAACAGATAGCGGTCGTCATTCTTCTGACGATTATGGAACTGGTGTGCTGCAGTTACCAAGCAATGATAGAAGTTATCACGAGGCACACGCACATCTATTTCTTCCTGGAACAACTTTCTCAACGTTGAAGTCTTGATTTGTGAAGTCGACGCCGAGAACACGATGCTCTCGCCCTTCTTAATAGGCATTTCAAAATAGCCGGGCACATAGAGGTCTTCGTTTGAAGCATAGCCACGCTCTTGCTCTTTCGGATATTCTATGCCACGATACCAATCAGGCTGGAACACGAATTCATTCTTCTTAGAGAACTGCATATACAAATCAGGATATCCCTGATACATGCACGTTCTGATACCGCCGTCAATTGTCTGGTACTCACGGCTGGCTACTGCGTTTTCATGAGTAAACGCGCGAACGCTTCTGAATGCCAGGAAAGGACGGAAGCGCAACGTTGTAGCCGAATGAGCATCCTCAAGGGTATAGCGTATCAGAATACGGTCTTCATAAGCCTGGAAAATGGCTTCTTTCTTCAACACGACACCACCCACTCGATAAATGGTGGTAGGCACCAAACTTGCATCAAACTCACGAATGTACTTGTGTCCCTTGGGACTGTAATTGTTGCCTTGATACTTATGGAGGCCCAAGTTGAATTCCGCTCCATGCTGAATAACCGTACAATCAAGCGACGACAAGAGCACGTGGTTCTCGTCGTCAATTTCAGGCACAGGTACTACCAGCAGACCATGGTACTTACGCGTATTGCAGTCAACGAGCGTTGACGAGCTATAGGCGCCAGAACGGTTGGTTCGGAGCAATTCGCGGCGTAGTGATTCCTCCAAATTCGTCATCACGGCTTTTTCAAATCGCAAATAACTCATAGTTCCTATTTTAGGGTTTTTTATTTATAGCTTTTAGATTCCTCTTCAAAAGTACGCATTTTTCATCGTTCAGCAAAATAAATACTGCTTTTTTTTTGTTTTTTCCTCAAAAAAGCACAAATTCAAGCATTTTTTTTGCAATATAGCAAGAAATTCGTAACTTTGCCAACACAAAAACAAAAGACTACGACACTCTTGGAAAAAGAATACAATTATCGAGAGATAGCGGCATCAGCCAAGCTTCTCTGGGATCCACTTATTGATGAACAGCGCGACCTGTTTGTTGCCCATATTAGCGTGCGTCATTTAGATCGCGATGACACTCTTTATCAGATTGGCGACACCCCCAAGTTCCTCTATTACTTGATTCGAGGCAAGATTGCCTTGTATCGTACAGGCTTTGGCGAACAGCGTCAGATTGTGCGCATGGTAGAGCCAGGAGCCATCTTCGGCTATGTGGCAGCCTTCGACGGAAACAACTACAAGTCGGAAGCTATTGCGGGTGGCGACACGCTTGTGATGCAAGTGCCCATCCGTCTAGTGTTCCATCTCATTTGGGAGAACAGCAATTTCGGCATGCTTTTTCTCAAGGAACTGTCATCGTTGCTGAGTACGTCTATCGAACGTACTTTTTACTTAACGCAGAAGCACATTCGCGGCCGTTTAGCCGAAGTACTTCTGCGCATGTATGCCAAATACGGTGTGGAGGAAGACGGACAGACGCTTTCCGTCTATCTGAGCCGCGACGAACTGGCCAAGATGTCAAACATGACGACGAGCAATGCCATCCGCACGCTCTCATCGTTTGCCCAAGAAGGCATCATTGCCATTGAAGGACGCAAGCTCAAGCTCATCGACCTTGATAGCTTGAAGGTGATTAGTGCCCGAGGATAGCGTTGCCCACAGCAGCATCGCCTGGGAGTGTTATCAATAAGTAAGTATTTCCACGCCGTGCTCTGTCATCACGAGTGTGTGTTCCCATTGTGCGCTGGGCTTTTCGTCTTCCGTGATTACCTCCCATCCATACGGATCGTCGGCATCGATGAACACTCTCCAAGTGCCCATATTGATCATCGGTTCGATGGTAAATACCATACCCGGCACTAACAGCATACCCGTTCCTCGATGTCCGTAGTGTTCTACATCGGGTTCCTCATGGAATTTCAGTCCTACTCCGTGACCAGCGAGGTCGCGCACGATACCGTAGCCGTATTTCTTACAATGTTTCTCGATGGCATGACCGATATCGCCCACGAAACCGAAGGGTTTAGCTGCTTCCATACCAATTTCCAGACACTCTTTGGCCACCCTCACCAGCTGTTCTTTCTCCGGCGTGGTTTTGCCAATGATAAACATTCGTGAGGCATCAGCATAATAGCCGTCCTTGATGGTGGTAAAGTCCACATTGATGATATCTCCCTCTTCGAGTATATCGCTTTCCTTGGGAATACCGTGGCACACCACCTCGTTGATACTGGTGCACACGCTCATCGGGAAACCCTCATAATTCAAACAGGCAGGAATCGCGTCGTGTTCTTCACAATAGCGACGACAAATCTGGTCAATCTCAAGGGTTGACATACCCGCATGAATCGTCTTGGCCACCTCATCGAGCACACCGGTGTTGATAACACCGGCTCTCCGAATGCCTTCTATCTGTTCTGGGGTCTTAATCAGTTCGCGAGTAGGTACCAGCTTACCTTTGTTTTCCCAGTACATGATTTGCTTATCCAATTCCGTTGGCTCCTGTCCACTTAGACAATGCCATCTTCTTTTCTTGTTTTGAGCCATATCTCTTTATTTTATGATTATAGTCGTTCCACTTGTTTTACGCCTTTCACCGTTCTCAGTTTCTTGATCAGCGTTTCCAGACGTGTATTGTCATTAATCATCACCACAAGGTTGCCCCTGAACAATCCGTCGTGCGAGTCAATATTGATGCTTCGCAACACCAGTTTCTCGTCTTTCGAAATAATCGAGGTCAGATTGTTCACAATACCCAAATCATCCACTCCGATGATGCGCAGGGTAATACTGTATTGCGAAGAGCCCTTGCCGCTCCACTTGGCTTTCACCACACGATAGCCGAAGCGACGACGCATCTCGGGTGCGTTCGGACAGTCGCAACGATGAATCTTGATACCTCCACTCACGGTTACGAATCCAAACACATCATCGCCATAAATAGGATTGCAACAATGTGCCAGCTGATAGTCCACACCTTTCAAGTTCTGGTCAATTACCAGCACATCATCGCTCGTCATCGTGTTCTGGGGCGAGAAATGACTGTTTTCGAGCACGAATTCCTCAGCCGAGCGAGCTACCTGATCTACAGGCTTTTCGCCTTGCTGCATTTCCAGATACTTGTCAATCACCACCGCCACATCGAGTGTATTGGCAGCAATATCACTATAGAAATCGCTGGCTTCCTTGTAGCCTAGTTTCTTGATCATGCGCATCATCAGCGCCTCGTCCTGCTCAATCTTACGGTTGCGGAACTTACGTTCCAGCATCTCCTTCACCAACAGGGCTTCTTTCTGCTGGCTTTCCTTTAGTGCCTGACGTACTTTGGCACGCGCATGACTGGTTTTCACGATGCCCAGCCACTCTTGTTTGGGTTTCTGAGTGGTCGAGGTCAGAATCTCCACTTGGTCGCCCGACTGTAGTTCCTGACGGAAGGTCACCACCTTATTATTGATACGAGCACCCGTACAGGCCGAGCCCACCTTCGAGTGAATGTAGTAGGCCATGTCGAGCACGGTGGCACCCTTGGGAAACTTCATCAGGTCGCCCTTTGGCGTAAACACATACACCTCGTCTCCCTGCAGTTCCATCTTGAACTGGTCCATTGCCTCCATGCCGTTCTCAGCATTTTCCAGCATCTGACGAATACTGGCCAGCCACTCGTCCATACCGCCTTCGGCCTTCACGCCCTTATAGCGCCAATGGGCAGCCACACCACGTTCGGCCACTTCGTCCATTCGTTCAGTACGTATCTGCACTTCCACCCATTTCTGTTCAGGTCCCAACACGGTAATGTGCAAACTCTCGTAGCCGTTTGTCTTAGGCACCGAGAGCCAGTCACGCAGTCGTTTGGGGTTGGGCTGATACATATCGGTCACAATAGAATAGGCCTGCCAACATTGCATCTTTTCTTTCTCCAACGGACAGTCTATGATGATACGAATGGCGAAGAGGTCGTATACGCCCTCAAACGGACATTTCTGTTTCTTCATCTTCTGCCAGATGCTATGTATCGACTTGGTACGGCCCTTCATGTGGAAATGCAGTCCTGCTTCTTTCAGTTTCTGCTCAATCGGTCCGATAAAGTTCTGTATATAGGCATCGCGTGTCTTCTTCGTTGCATTCAGCTTTTCCTTGATATGATAGTAAGCCTCATGTTCCAGATACTTCAGCGACAAGTCTTCCAGTTCGCTCTTCAGCTTATACAAGCCCAGTTTATGAGCCAGGGGGGCATAGAGATAGGCAGCCTCTTCCGCCACCCGCATTTTTTCTTCCTCAGCCTTCGTATCGCGAATCTTTCGCATCAGGTTCACGCGGTCGGCAATCATGATCAGAATCACTCGCATATCCTCAGCAAAAGAACGCAGCAGGTTGCGGAAATTCTCTCCCTGCGAGCGCACGAAATTCAGACGTTCACTTTCATCCACAGGGTTACGTTTGTTCAGTTCCTGTATGCGTTGCAATCCGTGCAGGATGCGAGCCACTGACGTACCATATTGTATCTCTACCTCTTCAATCGTCACATATTCATTTTCCACGATGGGGTGCAGCAGGATAGCCAGCACGGCATCGCGCCGCAAACCAATTTCCTCTACCACGAGCAAAGCGGTCTGCAGAGCCAATACCACAGGATTCAGTCCGAACACATCGCGTCGCACCCTACCCTGCTCAATAGCTTTAAGCAGATGACGGCGAATCATTTCCTCATCACCACCCTCCAGCGAACCAGCTATTTTTTCCTTCAGCTGTGCATAGAGCGTCACAATTTGTTCGCGTTCATCTGCTGAAAATTCCAGTCTTTCTATCATTTCTTCATCAAATTTCAGCGCAAAGTTACAAATTTATTTGTATTTCTTCGCCTATTCTGTGAAAAGTTTGTATTTTTGTGGCAGTTTTTCACTAATAAATCAACAATCATGCTAAAAGATCAAGACTTCAAGCAGATAGCTCAGCGCGGCATCAGCGAGGAGCAAATCAAGAATCAGTTGAAACAGTTTGAAACCGGTTTCCCCTTTCTCCGTCTGGAAGCAGCCGCTTCTGTTGGCAATGGTATTATCGCACCCAACGAAGAAGAGCGCAAGGGCTATATCCGTCATTGGGAGCAGTACAAGGAAGAGGGGCATCGTATTGTGAAGTTCGTGCCCGCTTCGGGTGCTGCCAGCCGCATGTTCAAGAACATGTTTGCTTTTGTTGATGCGCCTTACGACGTGCCCACCACCGATTTCGAGAAGAAATACTTCGATGAGATAGAGAAGTTTGCCTTCTACGACGCACTCGACGCCGTTTGCCAGAAGAACGAAGGCAAGGGTATCAAGGCGCTGATGGCTGAAGGCAAGTACAAGGCTGTGGCTGCCAACATGCTCAAGGCCGAAGGTCTGAACTACGGTCAGCTGCCCAAGGGCATGCTCTTATTCCATAAATATCCCGAGGGTGCTCGCACACCAATGGAGGAGCATCTGGTAGAGGGTGCGTTGTATGCAGCCTCCAACGGCGAAGCCCATGTTCACTTCACCGTTTCCCACGAGCACATCGAGTTCTTTAAGGCCAAGGTAGCCGAGAAGGCCGACGGCTTTGCCAAGAAATACGGCATCAAATACGATATCAGCTTCTCTGAACAGAAGCCTTCTACCGATACCGTTGCAGCCAATCCCGACAACACGCCTTTCCGTGAAGCCGATGGTTCGCTCCTGTTCCGCCCAGGCGGTCATGGTGCACTCATCGAGAACTTGAACGAGATTGAGGCCGACGTTATTTTCATCAAGAATATCGACAATGTGGTGCCCGACCGTTTGAAGTCTGAGACCGTAGAATGGAAGCAGGTGATTGCTGGCGTACTCGTTGATCTACAGAGTCGGGCATTCAAATACCTCAACCAACTTGAAGGCGAGGTTAGCAAGAAGCAACTCGACGAGATTGCCGATTTCGTTGCATTCTTCGTGCGAAATCCCAAGGAAAAAGAACTCTCAGATGCCGAACTCAAGCAGTATCTCATCAAGAAGCTCAACCGCCCCATGCGTGTATGCGGCGTGGTAAAGAATGTGGGCGAGCCTGGTGGCGGTCCGTTCCTTACCTACAATCAAGACGGTACCATATCGTTGCAGATTCTCGAGAGCTCGCAGATTGACACGAACAATGCTGAATATATGAAGATGTTCACACAGGGCACTCATTTCAACCCCGTTGACTTGGTATGCGCCGTGAAGGACTACAAAGGTCGTGCCTTCAACCTGCCCGACTTCGTCGACAAGACCACAGGCTTCATCTCCAGCAAGTCGAAGAGTGGCAAGGAGCTCAAGGCGCTCGAATTGCCCGGTTTGTGGAATGGTGCGATGAGCGATTGGAACACCGTATTCGTTGAGGTGCCCCTCGGCACGTTCAACCCTGTGAAGACCGTCAACGACCTGTTGCGCGACCAGCATCAATAAATGCAGACTATAGGACGCTTTGCCCCATCGCCTACGGGGCGCATGCATTTGGGCAATGTTTTCAGTGCGCTGCTGTCGTGGCTCTCTGCCAAGAGCAAGGGAGGACGGTGGTTGTTGCGTATTGAAGATATCGACCCTCAGCGTTCCAAGAAAGAATATGCCCAGCTACTCATGGACGACCTTGAGTGGCTGGGTCTTTCGTGGGATGGAACGCCTGTGTACCAAAGTGAGCGTTCCGACCTCTACGAGCATTATTTCCAACAACTGAAAGAAAAGGGGCTCACCTACCCTTGCTACTGTACGCGGGCCGACATCTTAGCCACACAAGCCCCTCATGAGAGCGACGGCCGTGTGGTGTATAAAGGTACCTGCCGACAGCTGCCTCCCCAACCTGGACGAGTGGGTGCTACGCGTTTGGTAGTGCCCCAGCGCAATGTGGCCTTTACCGATGGGCACTACGGCTCCCATAGCGTGAACCTTGCCCAGCAGGTGGGCGATTTCATCATCCGCCGTAAAGACGGCGCGTGGGCCTATCAGCTAGTAGTGGTGATTGACGATGCCCTCATGGGAGTCAACGAGGTGGTACGCGGTCGCGACCTCCTGCTCTCTTCGCCCCAACAGATGTATGTGGCTTCGCTGTTGGGCTTTCCCTCGCCACAGTTCTACCATCTGCCTTTGCTCTGCAATGCCGAAGGACAACGACTGTCCAAGCGCGACAAGAGTATGGATATGGGCTATTTACGCCAACGGTTCAGCGCCTACGAAATCATCGGACAACTGGCTTTCTGGGCAGGTCTTACCCCCACCCCTTCGGCCGTGTCTGCCCAAGAACTCGTAAGTACCTTCGATTGGAACAAGGTGCCAACCGACGATATTGTATTAAATCACATTGAACTTGGCAAATTTCAGCAATAGTTGCTTGGTGCCCACGTTGCGGAATTCCACCGTTGCCTTTTCGTTTTCTCCCGTTCCTTCCACCTTTACCACCGTGCCAATACCAAAACGCTGGTGCTCAATGGTCATGCCCTCGCGCAAAGAGCCTGAGGGTACCGATGAGGAGGTAGAAGATGAGGAAGCGGCGGCATGCGACAGCGGTCGATAGCGTCCACTTGGAACTGCCGACGGAGCGCCGATTCTGCCACCCGATGCCTGATAGAGCTGTTGCTTGAAACTGCCTGAGAAGGGGTCTACCTTCGGTTCTTCCCTTCTGGGCGGAACGGCACGTGGCTTGGGATCAGCACGGAACTGCGTGGCTACTGGGTGCGGATTCTGACTCTGTCTGCTCGACCAGGGGTCTGATTGCTGCGTCCAAGGGAGTCGGCTGGTGCCACGGTCGGCATCCATCGACGAGCCTTTCTCCGCCTGCACATACAGCAGCGAGGGATCAATATCGCGAATAAAGCGTGAGGGGGTATCGTACTCCATGCGACCGAAACGGAAACGGTTCTGCGCACAGGTCAGTATACAATGTTTCTCAGCACGCGTGATGGCTACATACAGCAAGCGCCGTTCTTCTTCCAGTTCGCGCATTGAGTTGGTACACATGGGCGATGGGAAGATATTCTCTTCCAAGCCCACCACAAACACGGTGGGGAATTCCAATCCCTTGGCAGCATGAATGGTCATGAGCGAAACCTTCGGCTGGTCTTCATCGCCTTCGCTGTCCAAGTCGGTCAGCAACGCCACTTCCTGCAGGAAATCGCTCAAGGCAATCTGGTCGCCCATATCTTCCTCGCGGCGACTCTCCACGAAGTCCTGCATACCGCCCAGGAACTCTTCCAAGTTCTCCTGTCGCGATACGTCCTCAGGATTGCGACCGCTATAGATATCCTTCGATATTCCGCTCTCCATGATGATGGCATGACCCAGCTGATAGGCATCTTCGGTAGCCGCTCTGCTCACCCACCCTTCTACTAGTTGTCGGAAGGCTTCGAGCTTGGTGGCCGTGCCTTTGTTGATGTCCATATGGAACAATACCGGCTGCGAGATCACCTGCCACAACGATACGCCGTAACTGGTAGCCGTTTGCACAATCTTCAGTAGCGTGGTATCGCCGATGCCGCGTGTGGGATAGTTGATGATACGCTTCAGCGCCTCTTCGTCGTTGGGATTAGCTACCACACGGAAGTAGGCTATCACGTCCTTGATTTCCTTGCGCTGGTAGAAACTCAGTCCGCCGTAGATGCGGTAGGGAATATTCTGTTTGCGCATGTATTCCTCAAACGAGCGGCTCTGCGAATTGGTTCGATAGAGCACGGCAAAGTCGCTAAACTGACAATGTTCCTGTCGCTTGATGCGCAGGATATCGTTGCACACGATGAGGGCTTCTTCCTTATCGCTATAGGCGGGTTTCAACTGCAGTTTGTCGCCGTGTTCGTTCTTGCTGAACACATCCTTGGGAATCTGTCGTTCGTTCTTTCGAATCAAACTGTTGGCTGCCTGCACAATGAGCTGCGTAGAACGGTAGTTCTGCTCCAGCTTGAACAACTTGGCATCGGTATACAGTTTGCGGAAATCCAGGATGTTGTCGATATTGGCACCACGGAAGCTGTAGATGCTCTGCGCATCGTCGCCCACTACACACACGCGCTGGCGCTCCTTCGTGAGCTGCCACACGATGCGTTGCTGCACGAAGTTCGTATCCTGATACTCATCGACCAGCACATACTGGAAACGCTCTACATAACGGCGACGCACCTCTTCATGACGTTCAAAGAGCAGATAGGTCTGCACCAGCAGGTCGTCAAAATCCATCGCGTTGGCCTGTCTGCAACGTTCCACATAGCGCAGGTACACATCCTGCACCTTGGGATGCTTGGGATTGAAGAGCGAGGAGTGAACGAAGGCATCGGGCAGCACCAAGTGGTTCTTGGCCATCGATATCTGGTCGGCTACGGTGCTGGGCTTGTAGTCTTTCTCGTCCAACTGCATCTCCTTGCAGATGGCCTTAACCAGCGAGCGCGAGTCGGACTGGTCATAGATGGTGAACTGCGAGTTGAAGCCCAGTTTCTCGGCCTCGGCCCTCAGTATGCGCGAGAAGATAGAATGGAA
>Ga0310786_10011874_pt1 | contig 10832 bp, 11 predicted proteins | sample AusTroGonzalo_MG_FD_203881 | JGI IMG/M metagenome (GOLD analysis project Ga0310786, IMG submission 203881) | Bovine rumen microbial communities from tropical cattle in Woodstock, Queensland, Australia - Gonzalo_03 (v2) (version 2) | ecosystem: Host-associated > Mammals > Digestive system >...
GATTGGGATGAAGTCGTAACAAGGTAACCGTTGGGGAACCAGCGGTTGGATCACCTCCTTTCTAAGGAGACTAACTAAAGTCCCGCATCATTCAAGTGTCTTTGCTGTTTTCTCGACGACCGGAGGTTAAGGTCACGACGCAAGGGCCGACGGCAAAAAAATCCGTCGGCCTTCGTGCTTTTTGCCGTGCCTCGGAGCGCAATTTATGATATACTTTCCGCATATGAAAAAGCCTTCATTCACAGTGTCAAGTTTCGGCCGGACAAAATACGGCGAAAAAGCGAGAAAATTCACCTTAAATGGCGCAGGAGGCGTCGTTCTTGAAGTCTCAGACTACGGCGGAAAGGTCGTCAGGCTTTTCACTCCAGACAAGCGCGGGAAGCTCAAGGACGTCGTCGTTGGATTCGACTCTCCCGCGGGCTGGGATTCCGGCGATCCCTACTGGGGATGCATCATCGGGCGCTACTCCAACAGGATTGCAAAGGGCGAGTTCAAAATTGGCGGAAAGAAGATAAAGCTTCCCGCCCTCAACAATGCGCCTGGGGGAATCGGCTGCAATCTCCACGGCGGTGCGCGCGGCTGGAACGCTTATGTGTGGAAGGCGGAGCCGTTTATCGACGGGACTGACGTTGGAGTCGTCTTCTCGCACGTTTCGCCTGACGGCGACGAGGGTTTCCCCGGCAAGGTCGAGGCGAAGGTGAAATACACCCTCACTGCAAAGAACGTCTGGCGTGTCGATTACGAGGCGGTGTCGGACGCCGTGACACCCGTGGGCATGACGCAGCACGTCTATTTCAACTTCAAGGGCGAAGCCGGAGGGACGATTGAAGACCACGTGATGAAGATCGCGGCGGGTAAATACCTTCCGACTGACGCGGGCCAGATACCGACCGGCAAGTTTAAGGACGTCGCCGGGACTCCGTTTGACTTTCGCAAGGGGATGCGCATCGGCGAGATGATAAACGCGCCTGACAGGGATCTCGAGATCGGCAAGGGCTACGACCACTGCTGGGTGCTCGATCCTCCGAAGTCGTCGAAGTCGCAGTGGCGCGAGGACGGGCGACTCAGGTATGCGGGCGACGTATTTTGCCCTCTCAACGGGCGCGGCGTCGCGGTATGGACGACGGAGCCCTGCATGCAGGTCTATACTGCCAACTGGGCTTCCTACGACCAGACGGCGAAGGGCGGCGAGCACCTTTCCTTCAGGTGCGGAGTCGCACTTGAGACTCAGCATGCGCCTGACTCTCCCAACAAGCCGAAGTGGCCTACGACCTTGCTGAAGCCAGGCGAGAAGTTTTCTTCGACTACAGAATTCCGTTTTATGGCGAAGTGAAAAACGACGAGAAGAGAGCGACTACTTTCACGTTCGAGCTTGCGGACGCGGAGCAGAGGCTTCTTCTCGACGTGGTTTCGCGGGGGAACTACGAGCGCAGGGAAGTGCCATATTCCCTCTTCTCAATCGTCGGCGAGAAATTCAACGCGACTCTCTACGAGAAGGAGAAGCACGGGCGCAGGAAACTTTGCGTGCAGGGCTCTGGGGCTCAAGACTTCGTTGAGTTCCAGCTTGAGCCCAACGGCGTCGTTCCAGTGTCGCTCGGTTACGAGAAGGTCCTTTCGCCAGAGGCGTTTTCGCCTCACGCCGGTTCCGACGAGTCGGGGAAGGGCGACTTCTTCGGCCCGCTCGTCGTCTGCTGCGCATACACCGACGAGGCGCTTTCCGACAAGATGGCGGAGCTTGGCGTAAAGGACTGCAAGCAGATGTCGGACAAGGCGGTCCTTGCGACCGGCGCGAAGCTGCGCGCGCTGCTTGGCCCCGACGGCTACGCCGTGGTGAAGCTCGGGCCTGCCGCATACAACCGCCTCTACGCGAAGATAAGGAACATCAACAGGATGCTTGCATGGGCGCATGGGACGGCCATCGAGGAGCTCCTTGAAAAGCGCCCTATCTGTCCGCGCGTGGTGGTCGATCAGTTTGCGCCCACCGAAGAGACGATAGCCCGCGCGCTCAAGGAGCGCGGCAGGAAGGCGGCCATCGAGCAGCGCCACAAGGCAGAAAGCGACATTGCCGTGGCGGCGGCATCTGTGATAGCGAGAGAGATGTTTCTCCGCTCCATTGCCGACATGACCGCGGAGGTGTTCGGCGAGCAGGCGGATGGCGGCTTGGAAGCGCAGAAGGTTCCGGCCGGCTCGTCAGATCCGCGCGTCAAGGAGCTTGCGGTGGAGATGGTCGCAAAGCACGGCGCGACGTGGCTCATGAACCACTGCAAGGCGCATTTCAAGACGACGGACACCGTTCTTGCGGCGTGCGGGAAATCGAGGGACGACCTTCCCCCGGAAGGGCGGGTCGTGTCGCAGGGAGCAAGACAGGACACTTTAAACAACAAAACACAAACAGGACAAAAGGCATGCTGATAGCAAACTCATTGGTCAACGGTTTCGCAGGCTCGAACTTCATGGGCCAGGCGATTGTAGTCGTGCAGCTCGTCGGATCCATCTTCATGGTCGCGACGATAATCGGGAAATGGAACGAGCTTAGGTTCGTGAAGAGTGCGACTCGCCGGTTCCTTCACGACTTCTCGACGTGTCAGGACGTGCTCGAATACTATCTTCAGCGCAGACCTTCTGTGACAACCGGCCTCGAGGGAATCTACAAGGAGACGTGCGAGCGCCTCCTGAAGCTCCTTTCGCCGGACGTAAGGTCGCTCCTTGTCGGGCGGCGCACCGACGGCGACGGTGCGGCCGCGCTCACCGCGAGGGAGATAGAGCTTGTGAGGGGCACGTGCGAGCACACACTCGACGAAGAGGAAATCAGGATTGACAGGGGCATGGGAATCCTTGCCACGATCGTGGCCCTCTCGCCGATGCTCGGACTTCTCGGCACGGTGTGGGGCGTCCTCGACGCCTTCGCCGAGATGGGCGCGGCGGGCTCTGCGAATTTGGCGACGATAGCCCCGTCGATTTCCGCGGCGCTCGTGACGACGGTCGTAGGTCTTCTCGTCGCGATTCCTGGCGTCCTCGCCTTCAACAGCATGAACGCCTCGATAAGGAACATCACCTCCGACATGGAGGGATTCGCCGACGAGCTCATGGGGCGGATCGCGTGTGAGTTCCAGGGAAGGGGGGCTTGATGTCCCTGAGGCGCAGACTTCACAAGCGCAGGGACGGGGCGAAGGCGTCTATCGACATGAATTCGCTCATCGACCTCACGTTCCTTCTGCTTGTCGTTTTCATCGTGACCCTGCCGACCCTTGAGCAGACGATACACGTCATGCTGCCGGTCGGCAAGGCGCAGAAGCAGGAAGACAAGAAGAAAAACTTCTCCGTCACAGTCGATTCCTCCGGAAAGCTCTTCCTAGGCGAGATGCCCGTCACGCAGGACGACCTCAAGGCGAGGCTCACGCAGGCCGTCGCCGAGGATCCGGAGACGAGCGTCGTCATCCGCGGCGACGTGCGCGTCGGATACGGCGACGTCTACGAGATCGTAAAGATCGCAAAGAACTGCAATGTCAAGCACCTGGGACTTGTCAGCAAGGAGAAGTAGGTGGAAGTCTGGCGGCCAGAGGTGATAGAGGGCAGGCGTCCGAAAGTCCTTTCGGGCTTCAACCTCGTGCTCGCTGTCGCAATACACCTTGTCGCGTTCGTCGGGTTCTACGTCTTCGCGGCCTTGCACGGCCTTTTCGACGAGGAAGAGAAGATAATCCCGATAGACCTCACTGTAGTCGTAAACGAGAACCTCGACGGCAAGGAGGACGAGCCGCCGCCGCTCCAGAAGCCGGAGCCGCCGCCTCCAAAGCCAAAGCCGCAGCCCCCGAAGCCGAAACCGAAGCCCAAGGAGCCGGAAAAGCCGAAGGAGCTTGAGAAGATAGTCACGAACGTCGTGACGAAGGTCGAAAAGAAAGAGGAGAAGAAAAAGCCAGATCCTCCGAAGAAGACGGCGAAGGAGCTCCGAGAGGAACGCATGAAGAAGATGCGGGAATCGGCGAAGCAGGTGAACCGCAAGGTCACGATAGAGGTGAAGAACCAGCCAAGCGGCGACGGCAGGACGGCGAAGAAGACCCTTACCGACGCAGAGGTGATGAAGCTTCTGAACCAGGGCTACAAGCCTGGCAAATCTGAGCAGCTTGCCGCGAACGACCTTCAGCTCGGCTATTCGCTCATAAAAATGGCGTTTGAGGCGAAGTGGGACAAGCCTGCGTGGACCGACACTTTGCGGCCGATGGTCATAAGGGTTTGGTTCGGCGCTGGCGGACGGGTTGTAAACTACAGGCTTGAGCAGAGCTCCGGCGACCCTCAGGCCGACCAGACGATAAAGTCGGCGGCGGCCCGGGTCGGTTCCGTGAGCGGCCTGCCGCAGGCGTTCATCGACAAGTACCGTTCGGGCGGAGTCCCCATCAAGTTCACGGTGACGCCGCAATAGCAGGGAGATACAGATGTCTTTTTTGTCGATTGCGGTTTTGTGCGCGATAAGCCTTCCGGGAGTGACGGGAAGCGACCTTCGCGCGCGCGCATTCTTCGACGCAAACAACGTCAAGGTCGGCGACCCTCTTGTATTGACGGTTGACTTCCTTGGCGAGGCCGAATTCCGCAATCTCCATCCTCCCGCGCTCTCGAAGGCCGTTGACCGCCGGGACTGGAAGCTTGACGACGCGAGCGCCAAGACCGACACGTTCCGCGACGCCCGCCGCCTTACATACCGCATTCGTCCGATGCGGGAGGGAGTGCTGTGGTTCCCCGAGCTTGAGTTCGAATACATGGGGCCATCCGGGGAGAGGAGGACTGCAAGATCAAACGCGGTGCCAGTCCACGCCAAGGGAGGCGCGCAGGTAGTGGTGGCAGAGATGCTTGAAATGGACGACGGGGGAGCTGAAGCCCCTGCGATTATCTCAGACCCCGGGGTTCCCCTGGACGGCGACTCGCTCTTTGCATGGCGCAAGGCATGCGCCAAGCCTACGGCGGACGCCTTTGCCGCGTTCAGCTTCCCTGCGGCGAAGCTAAACGAGGCTTCCTGCGCTGTCAGGGAGGGAAACTGGTCGCGGGCTCTCCGTATCTGCCGCCGCCTTGAATGGCGCGTCGGCCAGACGCCTGAAATAGAGAGTGTCATCGTCGCGGCGCTTGCGCTCCGCTTCGACAATCCAAAGGCGGAGCTGCCCGTCTGGCGGCAGGTGCTGCGTCCAGTCCTCCGGCTCGGCTGGGCGGGCCGCGTTGGCATCGTTGTCGGCGCGCTTGCTGCGTTTGCCCTCGCGTTCTGGGTTTTTGGACGGCTTATTCGCGCCATTGCATGCCTTGCGCTCGTTGCAATGCCGCTCCTGCCTGCGATTGGCGAGACGATAGAGACCGTCACCACTAACGCCGACGGGTCAGTTGTCACAAGGCGCGTCGTGCGCGGCGGAAAGGGCGGGGTGTCGTTCCAGATGACGACTAGCACTTCGTCCGGCGGCGGAGGCATGATGTCCCGTGTCTTCGGGTCCGACCCGTTTGGCGGCGGCAATCCGTTCGAGATGCTGGACGAGTTCGATCCGTTCGGGCGCGGCCGCAAGCGTGCGCAGCAGAAGAAAGTCGAGATAGGCATCGGCCTTGAGGCCGACAAGAAGTCGGTGTCGGTCGGAGAGGACTTCAACCTCGTTCTCTCGATTGAGTTGCCGAAGTTCGTGTCGCTGACGGACGGGGTGCGGCTTTCGATACGCGAAAGCGAAATGATACGCCAGACGGGCAACGGATATTCGCTGCGCCCGGAGCAGAGCAGGAACCCGACGAACGTCGTGAACAAGCTTGTCTTCCCGATGCGGGCGGCAGTGCCGTTCAAGGGACCGCTCCACTTCTCCGTCGAAGGCGAGTATTCCTCGCGCGGAGGCTTTTCGTTCTTCAGCACGGCCCATCCGTTCTCAAGCGGCCCGCGCACCACCGCTTTCGAGGTGAAGCCGCTGCCGGAGGCGGGGCGTCCGGCCGATTTCTCCGGCATCGTCTCGGAGGGATTGCGCCTCATTGAGCTTTGCGACATACTTTCGGTGGAAACGAACGATGTCGTCGTCATAACGTACAGGATGTCGCCAAAGGGCTATGTCCCGCCAGCTTTCGTTCCAAAGGACGCCGCATTCGAGTGGACTCGGCAAAACGACAAGGAAGGGCGCATTTCTGAAATCGAGTACAAGCGCTTTTTCGTGGCGGACGGGACTCCGCAGACGCCAATTATGTCCGTCTCGTACTACGATCCGAGGTCGAAGTCGTATCGCCGCGTCAAGACGGGGGGGACGAAGCTTTTGTATTCAGCAGGAAAAAGCGCAAAACCCGGCAACGGGGGAAGGAGTGGCAATGGCAAGGTTGACTGAAATCGGCTGGGAAGAGTTTTCCGGTCTTGAGCTTGTGAAAAAGCGCCCGTATCTGGAGCTCCCTGATGGCGGGGGGATGCCGTATCATACGCTTTTCGCCCAGCAGTTCGACAGGGGGATCCTCGAACGGCTGTGTGCGCTCGCCAACCGCATACGCTTCATAAACAAGTCGAAGGAGGGCGCATTGTACCTGAAGAACGTCCTCGCGCACAAAAGGGCCATGCTCTACTTCTCGCAACCGTCTTCGCGCACGTTCCTTTCGCACCTCGCGGCATGCCAGATACTCGGCATCACGACAGGCAGCGTGCGCGACGCTGCGACGTCGTCGGAGTTCAAGGGCGAGTCGAGGGAGGATTCCATACGCACTTTTTCCTCCTATTTCGACATGATAATCATGCGCTCGCCCGAGCAGGGGCTCGCGGAGAAGATGGCCTGGGAGCTTTCCAACAGCTCGCGGCCCATACCGATACTGAACGCAGGCTCCGGCAAGGACCAGCATCCGACGCAGGCGCTTCTCGACATCTACACGCTGATGCGCTCGTTTGAGAATGCCGGCGGCATCGACGGGAAGACGGTTGTCTTCTGCGGCGACCTGCTGCGAGGCAGGACCGTGCGCTCGCTCTCCTATCTCCTCACCAACTTCAGCGATGTCAGGCAGATTTTCGTCGCGCCGCCGGAGCTTCACGTTCCGGACGACGTTATAGCGGTTCTTGAGGCAAAGGGCGCGAAGTATGAGGTGCGCTCTTCGCTGCGCGAGGCCGTGCCCGATGCCGACGCCGTCTATATGACCCGCATACAGGACGAGTGGGATACCTCGAAGGGCGCGTCCGCGAAGATCGACACGACGAAGTTCAAGTTCGGCGCGGAGGAACTCGCCCTCCTCAAGCCGACGGGCGCGATCATGCATCCGCTCCCGCGTCGCGACGAGATTGCGACCTGCTGCGACCACGACCCACGGGCGATGTACTGGCGCCAGATGCGCAACGGCATGTGGGTGCGCGCGGCCCTCATAGCCTCGACGTTCGGATACGAGAACAATATAATGGGCTGCGGATACTGACTGCCCCGCAAGGCAGGCGCCTCAACGGGCAAGCCGGGACGCATCGACCGAAAAGGACGGATGCCCGGCAAGCCCGGCAAAATGCCCTGAGGCCACGGTGCGCCCGTTGCGCACGAGATTCAAGGGCTCATTCTCCTTCGGCGGAGGAATCGGTTGCGGCTGCGTTCCGGCGGCTGCGTCCAGGAGCTCACCAAGGGACACCGTAGAGCCCTCGGCGGCGCATACGCGCAGGAGTCCGTCGTCCTTCCATGGCGCGACCCCGTTTCCCGAAAGGGAGAACAATCTCGCCGCCACGATGCGCGGCGGAATGGTTTCGGCCTCGGGAATTAGAACCTCGTCGCCAGGCGCGAGCGTTGCAAGATCTCCGTCAGGCATGGTGAATACCGCGTATTCGCGTTCCGCAGGGAGCTGGAAGCCGCGCACTGTTTCGTGCGTCGTGTCTATGTTACGCAGCTTCCCGAATTCGGCTATGATCGCCGGCGTCAGGTCAAGAGAGAAAGTTGCAGTCTCGCCCTGGCTGGAGACCTGGGCGAACAGCATCTGCGCATCGGTGCGCGGCGCCGACTCCTGCGAGAGGCCGATAATTCGCAGTTGGCGCCGAGCGACGTTTTCAAGAAGCTGGAGGAATGCGCCGCAGTCCTTTTCGACCATCGCTATCAGCATCGGCTCCGGCACGTCGGCGCGGGAAGTCCATATGGAGTGGATCTCCGCGAACATCGGCGAGTCGGCGATGCCGAGGACGTGGTCTTCCTCCCCAAGACGGATCGCAAGATCCAACGTCTCTGCAGGACGGACGTCTGCGGGGCGCATGACGCACTGTTCTTCGCCGAGGCGGCACGGCATGGCCCACGCCGGCGACGCGAGGATGTCTTCCGGCGAGGCTTTCGCCCATTCTGGGATTGCGGAAAGAATTTCAATCGGCTTCATTGACTGTTGCCTTTCTAAATGAGGTTGGCCTTGGCGTCACTGACACTGCGAACTGGAACGACGGCATGCGTTCCGATAGCCGCTGGGCGAACTCGGCCTGCGACCGCTCCACGGCGCGGGCGACTTCGGGCGTTGCTGGATGTATCTCGATGGTTACTGCACTTCCCTTTGCCTGAAGGCGGATTTCAGAGCCGTCGAGAACCGTAGGCTTCAGCCGGACGACCACTTCTCCGTCGCCTCGTTCCAAAGCAGGCGTGACGCGAATCGTCTCTGCGACGGCGTTCACCGCCTCTGAAATCTCGCTTGTGCGGGCAGATGCTGCAGCCGGATCGATCTCAATTGTGGCAGACACGGCGGTCGGAGCGGCTGGAGGCGCAGATACGACTGCGGCAGGCACGGAATCAACCGCCTGCAGAACCGGCAGTTCATCTTGAACTGCCTTTTCCTTGCGTATAGGTGCTGCTACGCCTTGCCCTTGCTGAGGCTCCGGCATGGCGACTACTTTAAGAGGCTTGACTTGAATTTTTACGGGCTCTGCCTGGACTTGTGCTGGCTCGACTTGGACTTTTACGGGCTCAACCACGACTTTCGTCGGCTCTGCTGCAATCGGTTCTATTTTCGTGGGCTCTATTGCAACCTGTTCTGGTCGTGCGGTTACTTGCGCAGGCTTGTCCGTGACTCGCGCGGGCTCAACCACGACTTTCGTCGGCTCTGCTGCAATCGGCTCTGTTTTCGTGGGCTCTATTGCAACCTGTTCTGGTCGTGTGGTTACTTGCGCAGGCTTGTCCGTGACTTGTGTTGGCTCAACTACGACTTTTGCAGGCTCTGCTGCAATCGGCTCTGCTTTCGTAGGCTCTATTGCTATCGGCTCCGGCCGTGCGGTTACTTGCGCAGGCTTGTCCGCGACTCGCGCGGGCTCAACTACGACTTTTGCAGGCTCTGCTGCAATCGGCTCTGTTTTCGTGGGCTCTATTGCAACCTGTTCTGGTCGTGCGGTTACTTGCGCAGGCTTGTCCGTGACTTGCGCGGGTTCAACCACAACTTTTGTAGGCTCTGTTGCAATAGGCTCTGCAGCAATCCGCTCCGGAGCAATCTGCTTCGGCATGGCGGCGACTTTTACAGGCTCGAATTCTACTTGTTTAGTTTCGCCTTTTGCCTGTTCTGGATCTATTTCGACAACTTGACTTGTCCTAATCGCACCTTCTTCCGGCGTTACAGCGGCCTGCACATATTTAGTGACAATCTGCAGGGGTTGCTCTGTCGTCAATACTCTTGGAGGGGGCGAGAAAGGGCTTTCAACGTGCGAATTCTCGTCTTTTTCGCTGAGAACTGTCGATTTTGCAAATGTTGGCGTTGGTATTGCAACTTTATCTGGCCCGGCCTGGGTCTTCGTAGTTGAATCGACAGTTTTCGTTGAATCGACAGTTTGCGGTATATTTGTCGCTGGTTCTGGTTTTACTGCCTCGATTGGCTTTTGCAATGTCTGATGCGCAGTAGCCTCAGCCTGAGTTGCCATCGCTCGGCGGAATAGCTCTATCGCCTCTGGTGTCGGCGGGGGGACTTGTTTGACATCCGGCGAAACTTCGGCATACGATTTCGCCGCGAATTCCGTCGGAAGTTCCAAAGGCATGAGACCTTTTGCGTCTGGCAAGGCGAATACAGGCACCTTTGGCGTTGAGCTAAGGTCAAAAGATATGGGGTCAATCGTCAATGTCTTGTTTCCTTCCAGTGAAATCCTCAAGTTCGCCCTCGGCGCGCGCTTCAGCCTCTTTCGCTTCCTCTATGAGCCATGCAGATTTGTGCTCGTCAATCTTCGTCCTGTCTTTGGAGGCGGCAATGAACACGGCGCGAGCCACCTCGGCTGCGTCCTGCCGCCGCTTCAGCTCAGCCTTTGCCTGACGGACGTTGTCAAGCCGAAGCACGCCTTCTTCGTCGATGCGGGCTATGCCGTCTCTTGCGAGGTCTATTTGGTCGCGATCGACTGTGCGGCCTATTACGGCGTTCCAAATGCGGTCTTGACGCTCTTCCTTGGTGCGTTCAAAGTCTTCGAACTCTTGATTGCGCTTCTCGACGGTTTCCTCGGCGGTGCGAACGGCTCGACGCGCTGCAGTTAGCTCGCCAGATGCACGATCTTCGCGCATGATGCGTATATTGAGGAGAGGCTGAAGCATATATGCCATCAGAAGGCCTCCTTCCCCACAGTCGCAGCGAGAGCGCCACTCCCGAAAACCTCATCAAATGGCGCGATAGCGAACGAAAACGCGCATGTAACAAGCCTCCCTAAGTCGTCATTGCGGTTTAGGGCATCGGCTTCCTCGCATTCTGTAAGCGTTATATCTTCTTCGTTCACATGAGTTAAACACGCAAGGTGGAAAAAAGTTACACAGTTTTTTAGCCCGCCGCCCGCGCTTCGCACGGGAATGTAAATCCGGATAACTATGATGGTTGCTTTCGCTATTGGGAGATTGGGAGTCTCGGAGTTAAGGAGGAGCGTTTTTTACCAATTGCCCCATCCTCAA
>Ga0310786_10011875_pt1 | contig 10832 bp, 7 predicted proteins | sample AusTroGonzalo_MG_FD_203881 | JGI IMG/M metagenome (GOLD analysis project Ga0310786, IMG submission 203881) | Bovine rumen microbial communities from tropical cattle in Woodstock, Queensland, Australia - Gonzalo_03 (v2) (version 2) | ecosystem: Host-associated > Mammals > Digestive system >...
TAGAAGCGTGGGCCACGAGAGCGAGGTCCTGGCATTCCTGGACGCAGCTGGAGGCGAGCATTGCAAAACCCGTCTGGCGGCAAGCCATAACGTCGGAGTGGTCACCGAAAATGGAAAGGCCCTGCATGGCAAGAGCACGTGCAGTAACGTGGAAGACTGCGGGGGTCAGTTCGCCTGCAATCTTGTACATGTTCGGGATCATCAAGAGGAGACCCTGAGAAGCCGTGAACGTCGTGGTCAAGGCACCAGTCTGCAAAGCACCGTGGACGGTACCAGCGGCACCACCTTCGGACTGCATTTCAAATACGCGAGGAACCTGGCCCCAGATGTTCTTCTGGCCCTTAGCACTCCAGTTGTCGGAATGTTCGGCCATCGGGCTGGACGGGGTAATGGGGTAAATTGCAATAACTTCGCTCAACTTGTGGGCGACGTTAGCGGTTGCTTCGTTACCATCAACCGCAATCATCTTTTTTGCCATGGACTATCTCCATTTTTTAGGTTTTTTCAAAAAAATCCGATAATATACACCTTTGGCGTGTGGCACACGCATAAGGGCAAAAATCCAAGCTTAAAATTAAATAAGATTATCCGAAACGGACAACCAATTTTTGAAAAAAGTGGGAAATAATTGTTTTTTTTGGTTTTGTCAGCCAAATAGCTTCTGATTGATTTCAATTTCGAGCCCTGCATAGGCGGGTCCGAACTTCTGGCGAAGCGTCGTGGTGAGCCCGTCGGATTTGCCGAGGTACGGATAGTTCCTGCGGACACGGAGCGCCGGCTCGCGTTCCAGGATGTTCTTGATGATGATGTCGGCAAGTTTTGTTTCGGCGGGGCGGCTAGGGTCGTAAAGGATCCCGACGTCGGCATCGCGCTCGACTCCGTTCAACACCGGGGTAAAGCTATGGATTCCCAAATGGATGACCTTGATGGGGACTTCCTTTTCGGACTTGCGCATTTTTTCGGGAATCACCTTGGCGACAAAATTCTCGATCTTTTCACGGTACTTTTGCCAGAGTGAAACCATGTGCCTTTTGATGGATTTCGGCAAGACCGATGTGTATTCCGAGAAAAATGTCTTGCTGGTCGCGCTACGGTTCATGTCGACCACAAGGCGTGTGAACCTTCCTGAACAGTGAAAGTCGGGCTTTAGACGCTTGACCAGATTTGAAAATACTTTGTATGCGCCGATGTCGTAGCCTCGGTGGGTTGCAAGCACCTCGTCGGGAATGCCATAAACGTTGCAGGTCTCGACACCGAGGTGTCGAGCTTCTTCAAGGTTGCATTCGCGGAATGCCCGCAGGACAAAATCCGGCAGAGCGTTGCTCGCGTGTTCGCAGGTAATCATCAGAGCCGGATTCTTCGTCATTTTTTCTCCACGACAAGAATGTTGCCGTCATAGGTCATAACGCCCAGCAAAATGCTGTGGACCAGACGGAACTTGTCTACTTTATAATAGGGACCGTTGTTCATTGGGTTCGCGCAGTCCGGGTCTGCAACCAGGAACTGCTTTTTTTCGTCGAGTCCGTAAAGCACGACAAAATGACCCATCGGATCACCGTGGATATCGTCGAAAACGGACTCGTTATTTTCGTTCGTGTATTCGCGAGGAGAGCGGTAAAGGTAGGTGGCGCTCAGACCGCAAAGAACCGGGATGCCTCGCTTGAAGTAGCCCTCGAACATGCTTGCACGGAGGGCCGCCATAGCGACTGTTCCACCCAAGTCGATGAACCGGATGTAGGCATCAATCGCTTTCTTGAGTTTCGGAGCGTGCTTGACCTTGTGCAATGCGACGAGCTTTTCACGAAGTTCGGGCATCTTGAGGTTGCTCCACGTCGGGTCAAAAATCTTTAGATTGTATGAATAAATGGTAGCCTTGAATCCGCGCTTGAGGGCATCAATGCCAAGGAAAACACCCAATGTGCCGCCTTCTTCCAAAAATTCGATTTCGGAGATGAGCTTTTTAAGGGGTATCTTATAGCCGAGATACGAATAAACGGCGTGTAGGCTAGTGGGTCCGCACGTAACATCGTCTGGCTGAGGAAGTATTTTTAAATCCATCTGTTGGCCTCGTACAGGAAACGTGGCGGTTTGTTCATCAAATCGTCAATTTGGGTTTAAATATAAGTAATTTAGATATTGGTGAATCTTACAAAAAAATATTTAAGAAAACGAGTTTATTCGATTTATATTATATAGACTTATATGATACACCCATAGTATGATTTAGGCCTCTGCACCTCATTTTTCACTTACCGTTTTTAACTTTCCATTCTTAATTTTTAATTTTTGCGTATGCGTCTTTGGCTTGTTACTTGTCCCGATAATTTTGCAGCAGAATACGACGATATCGAAGAAATGTTCCGTCGTGGGCTTACTCGCTTGATTCTAGATAAACGTGGCCGCGGTGGAAACCCGCATGCGACTCCTGAAGATTACGAACGTTGGCTGTTGAGCTTGCCGATGGATCTCCGTGACCGCATTTGGGTTCGCGGGACGCCGGATGTTGCCGAACAGCTCGACGTGCGAGGTTGCGTTTGCGAGGCTCAAAGCTTGATGGGCGAGGTTCCCGAAAGCTGGAAACGCATCAACTGCGTCGCGTTTTGCCGTAGCGTCGAACAGGTCGAAAATCTCCCGGAATGGGTTGCTGGAGCGCTCCTGGGTCCTATTTTGCAACCGCAGTCAGCGCTCGAAGCTGTCAAAACGCTCGGAACCTCGATTTCGGTTCACGCAAAAACCGCCACCATCTTGTGGGGCGGAGTCGATACGGATACGATCGAGGATTTCAAGAAAATGTCACCGGCAGGAGTCGCTACACTTGGCGGCATCTGGAATTATGCCGATCCCGTGAATGCATTCATAAAGCTGAACCGGGCTGTCGCTGGGATCTGATTTTTCTGGATCCCGTCACTACGCTCCAGGATGACGCAATCGCGTCACTTAACCACGAACATTCCGTTGCGCGGCTTGCCTGAAAGCCTGTTGCCGAGCAAGTCGAAGTACATTGGATTGCGCATTTGGCGTAAATCCTTGCTGTTTTCGCGCATTCCGCGGTCAACAATGCTTACCGGAGGCGGTTCTACATACGGCTTGTCTGGATCGTCCACGACAAGCTTGATGTTCGAAACTGTCTTGCAACCCGTCTCGTTCGTGTAGGTGACGGTGTAAATGCCACTCTTGGAACCGTCGACGTTCTTGAGCGTATTTTCGCGGGTAGTCGACTTGAAACCGTCCGGTCCCGTCCAATCCCAAATTTTGCCGTCCCAAGGATGCGGGCCGAATTGTACGGTAGCGCCCTTAGCGACATTGAGTTCCGTCGTTTCGTTCCAGCCGTCATCACCGACCTTCACGTAAGAGATGATCTTTGTGCCGGAACAGGGGGCGACAACCTTCTTGCCGTCGCTGACGCCGATGGAATCGGGGATGTCGATGATTCTCGGCTCAAAGTCCGGAGTGGGGAAGGCCTTCATCAATGCGGCCGTTTCCGAAGCGGTGATCGGGATGATCGTGCCGTGACGGGGCGTGAATGCGCCGCTCGTCTTGGTATCTTGCACGAACTTGAACGTGCTCAAGTCGCTGCTGGAAGTAAACTGGTAATGTCCGTCCATATAGCAGTCATACATCAAAATCCACGAATTCTGGTTGATGAGCTTGAATACGCCAGCTCCTTCAACAGCTTCTTTCGTCTGCTGGAGTGTTCCGCTCGGCTTGCTCCACTGCGAGCCTGGTCCGCCTTTTGTGGGCAAAAGCGAATACGATGTCACCTTGCAGATTCCGCCTTCGCCTTCGTTTTTGTAGAACGCATGGTAAAGTTCGTCTACCGGATTATAAACGATATCCATATCGATTGTCGCCGAACCGCGGTCATAGAAATAAGTCGGTTCATCGAGCAAGTCCGTAAAATCGTCGTTGGCGTAAGCGTAGAATACCTTGTCATATGGGACCTCGCCATCGTTTGTCAAGATGGAAAAGTATACCATCAGGCGTCCTTTGCTACCGTCCTTGTTCTGGTAATCGTTGTCCCAGATGGTTTCTGGAGCCCATACGCGGGTGACATTTGCAAAGTACGTTCCCTTGAAACGGTCCGGGAAATGCACCGTGCTGTGCTTCCAGTTGATAAGGTCCTTGGACTTCATCAGCACCATGCCACGGTTGCTCGCCCAGCCCTCGGCGCTCTTCATGTCGGTGTTCACCATATAGAACCAGCCGTCCGGAGCGCGCAAAATATGCGGGTCGCGCAGTCCCTTCTTGATGCTGACCGTATCCGAGGCGACGACACGGTTGCCCTTGTTCATTGGCGTGTAGTTGTACCCATCGTTACTGAGTGCGTAGTAAATGTTCTCGTTGTTGTTGGCTGGAAAGTAGACAAAAAGGTAGTTGGAGTAGGGTTCGTACCCGTGGATTGAAACATCAAAGTATTTCGGCTCGACTTTTGAAGTACGGATATCGTACAGGTATGCCGTCAATTTGACTTTTTTGTTTTCGCCAACGAGTCTTCCGTTGATATGCCCGTCGTGGGAGAGGAACAGCGTGTCGCTACTTTCCCAGGTCACGGGAACTGGTTGATTGTAAAGATTGATTGTATCGGGGAGAGTCAGGTCTGTATATAGGTCTTTCAGGTCACCTTTTAGTCTATATTCGTTCAATGTATACCAAAAAGCTGTAACATCGGCCTCTTCTTGAGCAAAGGCAATGCTTACGCCAAGACCTATAATTGCTGAAACTATTATTTTTTTCATTTAAAGCCCCGTTATTAACGAATTTAATATAATTTCTCTCATCCCCAAAAAACACACTTGTTTACGGTAATCCTTGAAAAATTATCCACAAAAAAAGTAAGTCAAATTTATGTTCTTGGTTGCAATAAAATGAGTTGTTATATTTTGAATTTAGAGCTTATATTATAAGAGTATGGAACGAACTCGTTTAAAGATTTTAGTTGTTGATGACACCAAGACGAATATTGAGGTGTTAGAAGGTATTTTGTCGCATGATTATGATGTGTGTGTGGCGTTGAATGGTAAAAAGGCTATTGAACTTACTGAAAAGATCAAGCCCGACCTGATTCTGCTCGACGTGATGATGCCCGAGATGGATGGCTACAAGACATTGAAGATCATGCGCGAGAAAAACATCTTGCAAGGCATTCCGGTCATTTTCCTGACCGCAAAGGCCGACAGCAAAAGCGAACAGATGGGGTTGGACCTTGGAGCCGTCGATTATATCACCAAACCGTTCAATCCGGCACTTGTGACGCTCCGCATCAAGAACCAGCTACAACTCAAACTGCAACGTGACCATCTGCACGAACTGGTCGACGAACGTACCGCAGACTTGCGCAGGACCTTGAAGGTGATGCTCACGAGCCTTGGTTCACTAGCCGAATACCGTGATCCCGAAACAGGCGAACACATCAAGCGTACGCAAGTGGTTGTTCAGCTCCTCGCCGAAGAACTCCAAAAGAATCCGAAGTACAAAAACGTCATTACTCCAGAATTCATCGAGAACCTCACGACGGCAGCTCCGCTCCACGATATCGGAAAGGTGGGCATACACGACCGCATTCTGCGTAAGCCGGGATTGCTCACGCATGATGAACGAGAAATCATGATGCAGCATTCGCAGATGGGTTACGACGTCCTCCGCGAAGCGACGTTGCAGCTGCACGACAATGCGATGGTCCGTATGGCGGCCGAGATGGCGCTTGGGCATCATGAATACTGGAACGGCAAGGGGTATCCGAACCACAAGATGAAAGACGATATTCCTATCGGAGCCCGCATTATGGCGGTTGCAGACGTCTATGACGCTCTCGTCTCCAAGCGACCGTACAAGGAGCCGTTCCCGCACAATGTTGCCGTAAAGGAAATCGTCAGTGGTCGCGGAACACAGTTCGACCCGGACATCGTCGATGCATTCCTTACCATTGCCGACCGTCTGCCCGGAATTTACGAACAGTTCAAAGACAAGTCCTCCGAGGATAACAAGGCTTGACACATAGTCCGATAAATGAGAAACAGCGCCACCTCAGTTGGCGCATTTCGCTTGTTTACACCATACCGATGCTCGTATTCACCATCGCGTTGGTCATTGTTTTTGCGAATTATCTCAAGTCGACATTGATTTCGGCATCGTACAGTTCCTCGGAATCCAAATTCCAGGACAAGGTCGTCGTGGACTTGGAACTGTTCTTTTCGAAGTTCGAAAAGCAGTTCAGGCCACTGCCGCAAATTCTCCAGCATTTCAAGGATGCAGACGTCAAGAAGCTTCTTAAAAAGCATTCGATGTCCTCGTCTTTCATTGTCGATACATATTACGGAACCAAAAGCGGCAAGTACATTTCGGCAAAGGATTTCAATCTAGACGAAGAAAAAAAAGAATTCCGCACCAAAACTTGGTATCTTGAAGCCTCCAGGCACAAGGGACTTGCGATTACAGGTCCGACGATTCATGAAAAGGCTAAAAAGCGCGTCCTCACGTACTCGTATCCGCTGTGGGACAAGAATCGAAAATTCGCAGGAGCTGTCGCCGACGACATCGACTTGCAGAAAGTCCGCCAGCTGATGGGGGAGTTTGCAAGGGCCGAAGGCGGGATCACGATGCTTGTGAGTTCCGAAAACGACAGCCTTTTTACGTATTATCCGTACGAAACGAATCTCCATAAAATCGTGATGGACTCGGTATCCAACTTGCTTAGCCTTGTTCAAGAGAATCTTCAGCAAGAAAGCTTATCGCCGGAAGCCGTTACCCGTTTTGAAAAGATCGACCTCGACAACCGCAAGCTGACCTTTATGGTGATGCCGCTCAAGAACGCTCCGTTCTATGTGGTTCATGTCATTCAAAAGAATAAAGTCGTCGCAAAGGTTCAAGACAACCTGAAGGCGATCATTTTCGTGGTGGCGCTTGTTGTTCTGGCGCTTATGATCCTCACGTCGGTGATTGTCCACTTTCTTTTCAAGTTCTTTATCCAGAAGCCGTTGAACGAAAGCGTCAGTTCCAGTACGATGTTCGAGACGCTTTTGGGGAGCGATAACTTCAGGATCATCCTGACGAACGATACGTTCGACATCCTACACGCTAGTGCCTATCTCACGGATTACCTGAACAACGGGGTCGACATCCGCGGCGAAATCCTTTGGCGCTTCTTCCATTCCGAACCGTTCAAGAAGTTCGTGTACAAGGTGTCGAAGGGCGGAAAGATGCATGCTAGCGAACGCCAGATTGTCATCCCGGTCAAGAGTTTTTCGGGTGAAGAATCCTGGTGGAAAATCATCTTCCAGTTCCTGGTCGAAGACGATGGCTCTATCCGTTACCTGTTCATCATTTCTGACGAGACGAGCGGCATCCAGAAGGATACGATTCTCGATACCATTATGCTTTCGGCAGGCAATTCCATCCTTGTCATTTTCGATAAGAATCGCCGTGTCAAGTATATGTCCAGGCAGCTGAAGGACTACCTTGTCGCCGACTGGAAGGACGTGATTGGACAATCGCTGGATAACTTGCCCAAGTGCGGAATGCCAGAGAATGTTGTCGAATCGCTCAAGAAAGCGTTTGACGATCAAGGCATCTGGAACGAATCCTTTATGCTCCAGAGTAACGATACGCACGCCGAAACGTGGTTCCGTGGTGAAGCTTGCACGCTCAAGGTGCAGGAATCCGTTGTGGGCTACATGCTCTCGATGATCGACATTTCGGAAGTAGTGGAGGCCCGCGAAATCGCTGAACAGGCGACGCAGGCAAAGAGCGAGTTCTTGGCCAATATGAGTCATGAAATCCGCACACCGATGAACGCCATTATCGGTATGGCCCACCTGCTCCAAGAGACGCAACTCGACGAACGCCAGCATAGTTTTATTGAACGCATCAGTCATGCCGCTACCTCGCTTTTGGGAATCATCAATGATATCCTGGACTTCTCCAAGATCGAAGCCAAGAAGCAGGAACTCGAGATCATGCCGCTGAATTTGCAAGAAGTCATCAACGAAGTGACTGTCCTTGCCGAAGTGCGCATTGCGAGAAGGCCGATTGAGCTGATCGTGGATATGGATCCGGAAATTCCGGAATTCCTGATGGGCGACCCGCTGCGATTGTCCCAGATTTTTACGAACCTCATCAACAACGCCACAAAGTTTACCGAAAGCGGAAGCATAACGCTCAAAATCAAGCAAGAACAGGTCATTGGAAACAACATCAAGCTTTCGTTCAGCGTCATCGATACGGGTATCGGCATGACGGGCGAACAGTTGCACAACCTGTTCCATGCGTTCACGCAGGCTAACGGTTCCATAACGCGCAAGTACGGCGGAACTGGGCTTGGCCTTGTGATTTCCAAGTCCCTTGTCGAATTGATGGGGGGTGAATTGCAGGTCGAAAGTGAATACGGCAAGGGCTCCAGATTCTTCTTCTCGATTACGCTCCCGATGGCACCGCAGGCAACGGTGCCCAAATGGAAGTCCGTTTCGACGTTCAGGAACAAGAACGTTTTGCTCATAGACGATTGTGGCAAACTGCGTGAGGTGCTGAGGCATTACTTGACCAAGTTGCGCTGCGTCGTCGAAGAAGCGGGCTCCGTTGAAGAAGCCTTGGAACTGATCCAGGCGCATGACGAGGCCGGCGAATTGCCTTATGACTTGTTTATCGTCGATTACCAAATGCCGCTCTTGAACGGATTTGACTTTGTGCAGAAGCTCCCCGCCAAGATGATCAATATTCCCAAGGTATTGATGTACCCCATCCATTTTGACGAGCAGAACTTCCATATTGCCGAAGAAATCGGGTACAGCAGCTTTGCGGCAAAACCGTTGCAGATAAGCTCCCTCCTTACCGCGATGCAGGAAGCCTATGGCGAAAAGCCGACGTATCAAAAAACGGTCAAGACCGAAAAGAACAAGACTTTCTTCAAGGAAGCCAAGGTGCTTCTCGTCGAAGACAACGAAATGAACCAGGAACTCGAAGTCTCGCTGTTGAATAGCGTGGGGCTTACGACGATGATCGCCGGGAATGGAAGGATTGCGCTTGAACTGCTCAAGAAGGATGCTTTTGACTTGGTTCTGATGGATATCCAGATGCCAGAAATGAACGGTCTAGAAGCAACGGTGGCCATCCGCAATCGCATCGGAGATTATTTCCATAACGTACCGATTATCGCCATGAGTGCAAGAGCCTTCCAGAAGGATAAGGACGATTGCATCAAGGCCGGAATGAACTCCTATATTTCTAAACCGATCGACCCGAAGTTGCTTTACGAAGAGCTCGCAAAGTACTTGCCTTTGGCAGACAAGGCGACAATTGTTCCCGCGTCTACGGAAAGCGAATCAAAATCTGGCGACAGTGATGACAATACCATTTCTCTGTTCCAGAAGGTCCGCAATTTTGATGTTTCGCTGGGGCTCTACCATGCCAACAACAACCGCAATCTGTACTTCAAGATTCTGCACAGTTTTGTTTGCGACTATGCCGGAACAAAGCAAAAGCTCAAGACTTCTTACGAAAACGGCGACCTCGAAGAGTCCGCTCGTATCGTCCATACGCTCAAGGGGCTTTGCGGAACGCTCGGATCTAACCACGTGCAGACGCTAGGGCTTGTGCTTGAAAATTCGCTCCTCCGCAAGGAACGGAACAACGGCGAATACTATGCATTCGAAAAAGCGCTGGAAGACTTGATTGAAGACTTGAACATCGTCTTGCAGAATATCGCCTCGGAACAAATCAACAACAATGTCATCATCAAGCATGTTGATCCTGAAGCCGAAAGCAAGCTAAAAGCCGCCATTGAAGAACTCAAGCCTGCGATAGAATCGTGTTCTTCGACGCTCTGCAAACGCATTCTGGAATCGCTCGACGAGATTATGTTCGCGACAGAACAGGACGAAATACTGCAAAAGCTGCGCAACCAGATCGAGGACTACGACTTTACCGAAGCCGAAGCGAGCCTCAAGCGTCTTGAATTGACTTTAAATTAAATGTCATGCCCGTCTCCGAACGGGCTTCTCCATCTTGTTTTATCAGAAAATCATCGTCGCGATAAACGCGAGTGCAACGATGATGGCCGCCGCTATGGCGAGCGGGCTTGATTTTTTCTTCTTTTCGCCGAATTCATTCTCAACGATTTCATCGTAATCGGGGAGGTCAAGGTCGCTGTATTCAGCGCCCTCTTTCCAGCCGGTGTTCTTGTCGCTCCCGCAGTGGGGGCAGAAGGTTGCGCCTTTTTTCAGTTCGGCGCCGCAATGAGGACAAATCATAGTAGGACGTAGACAGTAGGAAGTTGGAGGTGTCATCCTCGACCAAGCGTAGCGCGGAAGGGGATTTAACCGGGAATCTCCATTTATTTCATAAACTTGAATCTGCCAAGCAGATCGAAGTAACGGGCCTTCGGAACCATTTTAACAGGCTTTACCGTTTTGCGGATGGAGGTTGTTTTGCTGGCGTCAATAAAGAAGTATTCTGCGATAGGAGTGTTTCCTATGCCCATACTTAAGGAAAAGCCTTTTTCGTTGGGATTGTACGACAAAGTTGCATATTCTTTTCCATTACTATAGAGACTGCATTTTGTATCGTCGTTTGGGTCTGCCACATATAGCATAGTGCTTGATTTCAAGTTAACTTTATAACCCATTTGTCTCCCATAGCTTTCATCTTTAGATATGAGTGTATCCGGTTTTAAGATAAATTCGGTAAGTTGGTGATAATCGGGTTGTTCAATTTCTTGACTGATATAATCGGGTGTAGCTTTAATAGTGAGTGTTCCATCAAATAGTTCCCCGTCTTGATAAATAGATTGTACATAGCACAAGGTGTCTTGAACATCACATTTGGTCAAAATGTATTCTGTG
>Ga0310786_10011876_pt1 | contig 10830 bp, 8 predicted proteins | sample AusTroGonzalo_MG_FD_203881 | JGI IMG/M metagenome (GOLD analysis project Ga0310786, IMG submission 203881) | Bovine rumen microbial communities from tropical cattle in Woodstock, Queensland, Australia - Gonzalo_03 (v2) (version 2) | ecosystem: Host-associated > Mammals > Digestive system >...
TTCACAAACATTTATATAATTAATAATTAAAACGAGAGAGATTTATGAAACAAAGATTAACAATGCTTCTGGCTGCGATGCTCCTGATGGTAGGAACAGCGCTGGCCCAGACCAAGGTTAATGGTACCGTTATCGCTCAGGAAGACAATGAACCCGTTGTGGGTGCAAGTGTCCTCGTAGTTGGAACGAATATTGGTGCCATTACTGATGCTAACGGTAAGTTCTCGCTGACGGCACCGGCTGGTAAGAATACCTTGCGTATTACATACGTAGGTATGGAACCCATCGAGGTAAGTGCCCGCCCCAACATGCGTATTATCTTAACCAACGACCAGAAGGCTCTTGATGAGGTGATCGTCGTAGGTTATGGTACGCAGCGCCGCGAGGCTAAGACGGGTTCTATCACGTCATTGAGCAGTGGTCAAATTGAGGACATCCCTGCCATTTCTGTTGACAAGATGTTGAGTGGTAAAATGGCTGGTGTGTCAGTTACACAGCAATCAGGACAGCCTGGTTCTGCATCTGACATCCGTATCCGTGGTACCAGCTCTATTAATGCTGGTAACCAACCCCTTTATGTCGTTGACGGTATTCCCATCATGACAGGTACGTTGACAAATGGCGGTGACGATGACATGGTGAATGGCACCAACCCATTGTCAATGATTAATCCTGACGATATTGAGTCAATCACTGTGCTGAAAGATGCTGCTGCAGCTTCTGTTTATGGTAGTCGTGCTGCTAATGGTGTGATTCTGATTACCACTAAGAGTGGTAAGGAAGGCAAGAGCCACTTCACCGCACGTGTTAAGTTTGGTATCTCAACACTGGCTAATGACAACAATTACGGCGTAATGAGTGGTCAGGAGCTGTTAGAGTATCAGCGCGACGCTGTGCGTAATGCTGGTAAGGATCCTGATAACCCCACAGCAGGTGCTTCATACTATCGCCCCTACGAGTTGCTGACTCGTGATCAGACCAACTGGATGGATCACTTCACTCGTCAGGGTAAGATGCAGGAGTACGAGATTAATATGTCGGGTGGTACTGCCAAGACAAAGTACTACAACTCACTGTCTTATATCAATCAGGAGGGTATCTACTATGGCGTGGGCTTCAATCGTTTCTCTGCCCGTGTCAATGTTGACCACGAGATTAATAAGTGGCTTAAGACTGGTGTTCGTACCAATGCTGGTTATAGCTATACAGAGGACGTTCCAATGCAGAGCCTGTATTATAGCAACCCTGCCTTCGCAGGTATGACCATTCTGCCTTGGACTCCAAGATATGATGAGAATGGCGACTTCAATTCGGCTATTCCTGAAAACTCTAACTCGAACCCACGTGCTACTGCTGCCTACGACGATCAGTGGCAGAAGAAGTACAATTTCAACGGTAGTTTCTATCTGGAGTGGAAACCTATCAAGCAGTTGACCCTGAGAACCACCAATGCAGCAGAAATCAGCTCCACAGAGAGTCGCCGCTACTGGTCTAATGAGGCCCACAACTACGCTGCAGGTTATCCGAAACTGCAGACTATTCAGGCTCAGTATCGTAACTTGACAACTTCTAACACCATTACATATCAGGATACTTTCTTCGATAAGCACAATCTGCGTGTATTGGGTGGCCAGGAAGCTAACAAATATCATTATTGGATGGTTTGGGAGATGTCTGACGGCTTGAACCCACAGATTCCTTACCACGTATCAGGTATTGCTGATGACATGCAGGTAGAGGACTACCAGATGACCCGCACCATGATGTCCTGGTTCGGAATCCTGGATTATAACTATGACAACCGCTACTACTTCCAGGCCAGTATTCGTGCCGATGGTAGCTCGCTCTTCGGACAGGATTCTCAGTGGGGTACATTCTGGGCACTTGGTGCATCATGGAACATCCACAATGAGAAATTCTTGCAGAACCTGAACTGGATCAATACTTTGAAACTGCGCGCCAGCTATGGTGTTAATGGTAATAACAATATTGCTGTTTACCAGCAGTATGGTACATATACCTCTACAGCTTACAATGGTGCTACTGGTCTTCGTCCTTCTACTCCCGCCAACCCCAAATTGTCATGGGAGAAGAACTATACATGGAACATCGGTCTTGACTTCCGTTTCCTGAAGATTCTCTCTGGTAGCTTTGATGTCTACAGCCGTAAGACAACCGATATGTTGCTTGATAAGTCGCTGTCGTACACCTCTGGTTTCGCAAGTGCTACAACAAACATCGGTTCAATGCGCAATTCAGGTGTTGAGTTCCAGCTCGATGCACAAATCATTGACAAGAAAGACTGGAAGTGGAGCGTTGGCTTCAATATCGCACACAACAAGACAGAGATTCTGGAACTTGCTGGTGATGAGATGATGGCTTACTCTGAAGACTCACGTCTTCGCCACATCGTTGGTGAGAGCCTGTTTACCTTCTGGCTGAAAGACTACGCTGGTGTGAACCCAGTCAACGGAGAGGCTTTGTGGCGCACTGAGGATGGCGAGTTGACTAACGACTTTAATGCTGCAGCCTATGTCAAGAGTGGCAGCCCAGAACCAACCTATACCGGTGGTATCAATACCAACATTTCCTGGAAAGACTTGACTCTGAGTGTAGTTGGTGAGTTCAAGGGTGGTAATAAGGTGCTCATTATCGAGAACCGTTACCTGCAGTCTGACGGTAACCAGATGTCAATGAACCAAGCCAAGAGTGCTTTGAATTACTGGAAGAAACCGGGTGATACAGGTTGTAACCCCAAGCCTATCGCTGGTAATGCAACTAACTCTTATAGCTACTCTTCAAATCGCTATATTGAGAAGGGTGACTATTTCCGTATCAAGGATATTACGCTGTCATACAGCGTGCCTCGTACATTGATTGGCAAGATTGGCCTCCAGACCGTTAAGGTATATGGAAGTGCTCTGAACCTCTACACTTTCCACGACGTGAACTTCTGGGATCCTGAGCGCGGTACTGATGGTATGGGTTATGGTATCTATCCTGTATCAAAGACATTCGTACTTGGTCTTGACGTTACGTTCTAATCATCATTTACATTTTTAAAGAAGAAATAAGCAATATGAAAAAGATATTATTTGGACTTGCACTGACACTTGTGGCTGGAGTATTTTCATCCTGCAGCAAGTTCTTGGAGGAAGAGCCCAAGATGAAGCAGAGTAATGAGATTACCTTTGCTACTTACGATGGTCTTGATCAGGCTACGCTTGGACTCTATTCGATGATGCAGAGTGCTTCATGGTATGACGGTCAGTTCATCCTGCAGTCAGAGTTGCGTGCCGGCAATGCCAAGAACCCTCTTTCTATTCCTGGCTCTGGCCGCTATCGCAATGATACGCAGTGGAACTATAGTGAGAGCAGTACCAGTAGCTGCTGGGCATACGCTTACTACACGATTGCACGCTGCTGTAACGTGATTACAAACCTGGAGGGTAAAGAGTTCCAAGGACATACCCAACAGGATTTGGATAATCTGAAGGCTGAGGCATTGTTTATGCGTGCCCTCTGTCACTTCGATGCTGTCATCACTTACGCTCAGCCCTATACACAGGCTGGTAGAGATGCCATCGGTGTTCCCGTTATCACGAAGACTGAGATTGGTCAGCCCAAACGTAACACAATCGGTGAGGTTTACGATCAGATTCTGAAGGACCTGACCGAGGCTGAGAAAATTATGGCTGACAACTATGCCCGTGCTGACATCAGCGACAAGACTGCTGCTGCCACCAAGACTGCTATCCAGGCTCTCCTGTCTCGCGTTTACCTTTATATGGGCGAGTGGCAGAAGTCTGCTGACTATGCTACCACGGTTATCAACAGCGGTAAGTATTCACTGCTCAGTGGCGATGCTTATATCGACATGTATTCTGCTCAGACTGCTCCTGCCGGAGGTGAGATTATCTTCCAGCTGTTTGGCAGCAACAAGAATGAGTATTGGGATGAGTCAGGTTGGACTCACCTGCCTTACATCACAAGTTGGGGCAATGGTAACGATGGCTCTGGCGACGTTTGTGCTACCTTGGATTTGGTAAAGATGTATGAGGAAGGCGATATCCGTCTGAACTTCTTTGAGAAGAACGAGAACGACTACCTCATCACCAAGTACAAGGGTAAGGAGGGTGGTGTTCCCCGTTGGACCAATGTACCTATTCTGCGTCTCTCTGAGATGTATCTGAATCGTGCAGAGGCTATTTCAAACGGTGCTTCTATTCCAGGTGTCAGCGCACGTGGTGATTTGGAGGCTATTGCCAACAAGCGTGGTGCTACTGTTCCTGCCCAGTTCAATACATTCGACGAGCGTCGTAAGGAGCTGATGTTCGAGGGACATATCGTTTATGACTATGCTCGTACAGGCAAGGATCTCGTCCGTACTGACTTCGATGGCTCAGTTAATAAGGACATCAAGGCTGGTGACTACAAGTGGGCTATGCCTATTCCTAAGCATGAGAGGGATGCTAACCCCAACTGTGATCAAAACATTGGCTATTAAGAGAATTGATAATCAGAAAAATTGAAAATATACAATTATGAAGATATTTAAATTATCATACGGACTGATTGCTGCTGCTGGTTTGATGCTGGCTTCATGTGTCAAGAACGAGTTGCCTTCGTTCAGTGACGGTGATGCTTTCGTAGCTATTCAGACAAGTACAGCATCTGTAGCTGAAAATGCAGGAAAGGCTATTGAGATTCCTGTTATGTTGACTTCTTTGAGTGGTATTTCTGGTTCAGTAGACTTTGTCATTGAGCCTGATTCTGCAAAAGGTGCTGTAGAGGGCGTTAATTACAAATTGGGTAATGCATCAAAGACTCTGACCTTTACCAAGGATGCTCCTTCTCAGAGCATTATCATTGAACCTATCGATAATAATACTTTTGGAGGTGACGTTAAGTTTACTATTAAACTGTCGAATGCCCAGGGCGCAACTCTTGGCGCTAGCAAGTCCTGTACTGTTACCATCGAGGACGACGAGCACCCGCTCTCATTCATCCTCGGTTCTATGACGGCTGTTGGTCCTTCTTATTTCAATGGCGAAGAGGAATGGACAGTTGTATTCGGTAAGGATGATAGCGATTTGAATAAGGTTTGGATTACCAACTTAGTAAAGGGTGGTTCAAGTGCTTCGTCACCAGTTTATGGTGTTGTTAATGAAGACCATACTGAAATTCACATCCCAGTTGGTCAGGAGATTGCAGTCAGCTCTTCTTACCCACATATCCTGCTGGAAGGCTTCTATGGTGAAGAAGGTGAAGAAGATATTCCTACCGGTGGTTACATTACTGGTATCATCGATGCAAATGGAACAATTACAATCCAAGACTGGTTCGGTTCTCATGTATACAGTGATGACGCTGGCACAAGTGCCGGATGGTACAACATCTTCCAGGCTGGTGTAGTTTTGAAGAAATAGTTTAAACCATTATCAAACTAAAGAATTATGAAGAAACTTATATATAGTTTAGCATTGGTAGTCCTTGCCCTTACGAGCTGTAACAAATGGGACGATGCCACCACTGAGAACTATGGCGTAGGTCCTGAGGTTGCTGTTTCTATAGCTTCCGCCATGCCTACTGACTCAGCTTTCACTATCCAGATTACTCCAGCTGCAGGGGCTACTTACTATGCTTATGCCATTAGCACAGCTCCTGTATCAGTTGATTCTGCAACTCTGATTAAGGGTGGATATGGTAACACCGTATTGAAAGTTAGCGCCCAGCCTGATACGACTATCAATGTCAAGACTGCTGAGCCTAACACCACTTACTATGTGTATGCTTCGGCTTGTAATGAGAAGGGTATTGTTGGTAAGGTGGCTTCAGCCAGCATTAAGACCAGTGATACTGGTGCTCCAACACCAACAGCTGCTCAGGCATCTGCTGCTAACAAGGCTTATCTTGTACAGTTCAACCAGAATATTTTCAGGGGTGAAGGTAAGGTAACTGCCGTATTCTACAAGGAGTATGATTTCGAGAACCCTGTACAGTCAGAGAACGTTGACGTCCAGATTAGTGGCAAAGTGACTCAGCTTACTGCTACTGATGCTCCTGCTGGTGCTTATGTGCTCTTCTCTTGGGAGGCCGGTGCCTTTGTAGATGCAGTTGGCAACGCTTGTGGCTCATTTATATCAAGTGTTAATCCTGAGGCTCAGACCGTTGAAGATATTTTCCAAGGCTTTTGGATTCATGTTCCTCAAACTACTTGGGCTATCACTGACAGCCAGTTTACTTCTCCTGCGATTGGAAGTACCTTCCTGAAATGGAAAGAATTTGAGGGTGTTATTGAGTTCGCAGAGAAAGTTTATGTTATTGAGGATGATGTTAAGGATGGTGACTTTGTTGTTACCTATACTGGCAATAGTCGCTCTGCCAGCTATAAGTTGCCAAAGGCAAAGATTAACTTCGGTGTTGCTGATGATTTCTCAACTAAGAAGGTAACCTTCATGTTGCCCGAAGCAACTCAGCCAGGTGACATTGTCTCTGTTGCAATCGCTGAGGGTGTCTTCAAGGATGCATTTGGTAACGGTAATGCAGCTTATAATTCTGATAAAGTTTACTGGGAACAGGGCTTTGTCATGACTAAGGAGATGGCTGCAGGTACTTTCAATTGCAATATTACTTACAAAGATGAGGCTATCGACCTTGGTCCTTTCAACATTGAATTGGCCCCAAGCGATGCTAATCCTAATGGCCTATTGATTAAAGACTTCTATCTTGAGGGCTCTCAATTGCAAGGACACTATGACTTGGATGAGTGCAAAATTTTCATAGAAGATGGTCAGCTTGTTGGAATGTATACCAATAGTAAGGGTACTACGTATGGTTTGGTATTCTATAATGCAGAAAACGAGACTGAAGAGGAAGTACCTGTTCCATTTACTGTTAAGGCAGATGGTACTATGGAAGCTGACGTAGTATGGGGTATATATGCCTATACCGAGGACTTCTCAAGTGGCCTTGGATGGTTTGAGATTGCTCATACTACTAAGTTTACTCCGATTAAGGCTGCTGCCGCTGCCAAGAGAGCTGCAAAGAAGACTGCAAAGACTATTCGTGTGAAAAGTAAACTGAATAAGAAGTTTAGCAAGTAATTATCTCTAATATTAATCCTCTTTTTCTTCATGCACTCCCTCTTCGGGAGGCATGGGGAGGAAGAGGATTATTGGCTTAAAATACAAAAGTATTAATAATAATGATGAAAAAGACTATTGCTTTCTTGATTCTAATGGCCTTGACTATAGGTGTTGAAGCCAAGGAAGTCAACCTGCAAACTGCAGCCACAAAAGCTGTCCAGCTGATGGAAAGTCGTATTGACGGTTTCAATGCTACTGTGGCATCGGTAACTCCTGTGGAGTACGAAGGCCGGCGCGCCTACTATGTGGTACAGTTTGCACCGCAGGGTTGGGCACTTATTTCAGCAGACGACACATCAGCACCACTTATTGGTTATTCACCAACAGGTGATTATCCTTTCGAGAATATGCCGGATAATATGAAGGGACATTTGGATGGTTTATGCAAGAACATTATAGATAATTTAGCAGAAGTGCAACCACATACAGGCTGGAAGACTGTAGATGGTCGCTCGCAAAAAGTGCAAAGACGAGCCAGTTCTGATAAAGTGGCACCTCTGATTACTGTTAATTGGAACCAAAATGGTTCCTATTGGAAATACTGTCCAGCAACAACAAGCGGACAGCATGCTTATGTTGGCTGTGTGGCAGTAGGTATGGCTCAGGCTATGAGCGTAGCCCAGTGGCCGGATCATGCCACAGGAAAGAAAGAGTATGACCATAAAACCTTTGGATGGCTGTCGGTGAACTATGATGAGGAGCCTGCATACAATTGGGCAGATATCCTCTCTGGAGCCAACAATAAAGACGATGTAGCTCGTTTACTCTGGCACTGCGGTATGAGTGTGACAATGGACTACGGACTGGATGGCTCAGGTGCCCATACTTCTACTGTTGCCAATGCCTTGAAGACTTATTTCAAGTATCCTCAATCTGTCATTTACTATAATCGTGCAAGCTATGAGGCAGCAGGAGGTGACTGGCAGGAACTCTTGGTAAGAGAATTGCAGGAGGGACGTGCTGTCGTCTATGCCGGAAATGATCCTGTGAAGAGTTACGGCCATTGTTTCAACCTCGATGGCTGGGATGGTTCTTTCTTCCATCTTAACTGGGGATGGGGTGGCCATGGTAACGCCTATTTCGGACTTGATGGTCTGAAGGATGCTGCTATGGATATGAATTATACAGCGGGACATGAAGCCGTTATTGGTGTGCGTGCTCCGTCGCAATATCCTATGGATATTATCCTGTCGTCAACTAAGGTTGCTGCTACAGCTCCTGTAGGCACTGTAGTTGCTGACGTAATCGTGGAGAGTGAGGCTACCAATCCCACTTACTCGTTTACGCTGAAAGGTCCTGTAAATCCCATCACCCATAAGGCAACTACACCTCCTTTTGAGGTCAAGAACATGCAATTGGTGACAACCAAGGACTTGTCGGACAAAGCGGGTAAGACGCAGACGTTCTCTATTACTGCAAAGAATAATGAGAACGGTCATGAACTGACACGCGATTTCACCATCAGTGTTGTCAGTTCGTCAGGTATTGTCAGCATTACGGCTGCTGATGCCGCTGAGACTTCTTTCTATACGGTTGACGGTCGTCAGTTGCAAACTCCACAGAAGGGTCTAAACATTGTTCGTCAGCGTTCTAACGACGGTTCAGTGACTGCACGTAAGGTAATGGTTAAGTAATAATATCAGATATGAGAAAGATAATTGTCTTACTATTGTTGGTCACTACTGCACTGACAGTCAGCGCACAGAAGTATAGTCCCAATACCAAGTGGCCTTATGTCTATGAGAACTTCACAGAAGGTACCATCTTCTTTGATGGAAACAAGAAAACTAAGGCTCAGCTTAATATTCACCTGTTGGGTAATGTATTGCATTACCTAACGGATGATGGGCGTATATTTACTTCTAACGATAAGGATGTAATCCGTGTGGAGATAGGTCCTGATGCCTACATCTATAGCGACCATAAGTTGGTGCGTATCGTAGCTGTGGATAAGACGAATCTGCTTGTGGAATTGACCAAGGCCGACTTTGATGCCCTTTTCACTAGTACAGGTGCCTATGGTGCCAGTCTGAACTCTTCGTCATCACGCGACCTGTCATCACTTGACCTGGGGGGACTGGAGAACGCTGAACTCGGGCGTATGTTACAGGAAAAGAACGATGGTCGAGACATTCCTTTGAAGAAACAGTATTTGTTTATTCTGGGTGGTAAGCAAATTGAAGCCATCAAAAAGAGTGTGGAGAGCGTACTGAATGCTGATGGGCAGAAAGAGTGGAAGGACTTCCAAAAGCAGAACAAGATTAAGTGGAAGAATGAGGAGTGTCTCAGTCAGGTGCTCAACTTCATTAGCAGCCACATGTAGGCCGATTCTGCCTCAGCTGATAATCTATAAATCGGGAAGCAATACATGGAATGCTTCCCGATTTACTTTTTATCGCTTCTGCTTGAAGAAGTCTTGCATCAGTTGGCGGCACTCGTCTTCAAGGACGCCACCTGTGACGGTGCATTTGGGGTGTAAGGCATGTGGAGCATAATCTGAGAAACCTCGCTTTTCGTCGCGACAGCCATAGACGATGCGAGGTATCTGGCTCCAACCTAAAGCACCTGCGCACATCGTACAGGGCTCTACCGTAACGTAAAGGGTACAATCAGTCAGGTATTTGCCACCTAATTCGTTGGCTGCCATTGTGATAGCTTGCATTTCGGCATGGGCTGTCACGTCGTTCAGCGTCTCTGTGAGATTGTGGGCACGGGCAATGATGCGGTCCTGGCATACGACGACGGCACCAATGGGAATCTCGCCTTCGTCGTAGGCGGCCTGCGCCTCTTGCAGGGCCTTGCGCATGTACTGATCGTCTTTGTTTTGTTGTTCCATGATGCAAAGATACGAAAAAATCAGGAATAAGGAATTAAGAATTAGGAATTATTTGTTATCTTTGCATCGTGGAATGGAAAATCATACATATCGACGAGACCGATTCTACGAACCATTGGCTGAAGGCTAAGGCTCAAGAGGCTGAAGCCTTAGGCTTCGAGCCTCAAACCCTTAGGGTTCAGCCCCCGAACCCTAAGGCTTCAGAAAACATGGTCGTTTGGGCTGACTTTCAGACGTCAGGTCGTGGCTGTGGCACGAATACATGGGAGAGCGAACGGGGCAAGAACCTGCTGTTCTCAATGCTTATCCATCCCATGGATATCGCCGCTAATGAACAGTTCCGGATTACGGAGGCTGTCTCAGTGGCATTATGCCAGACGTTGCAGGCATATATAAATAATAAGGTGGAGATAAAATGGCCTAACGATATCTATGTGGGCGACAAGAAAATCTGTGGTATTCTGATAGAGAACCGCTTACAAGGTAACACCATTAAGGAAAGCATCATTGGTATTGGATTGAATGTCAATCAAACGGCGTTCAAAAGCGATGCCCCCAATCCCGTTTCCATACGGCAGTTAACGGGTAAGGAAACTGGCCTTGAGGAACTGTTGCAGGCTTTCCTTCGTGCTTTCGACGTTACCTACCACAGTAAAACAACTTGTTTTACCTACAAAAGTATGCTATATAGGAGAGGAAAGTATGCCTTCTACGAGGATAAAACAAGTTGTTTTGGTGCGACGCTGACGGATGTTTTGCCCGATGGAAGGCTTCTGCTCGTGGATAAGGACGGTCGGGAACGACTTTATGCCTTTAAGGAAGTAAGTTTTATTATATAAAAAGATT
>Ga0310786_10011878_pt1 | contig 10830 bp, 9 predicted proteins | sample AusTroGonzalo_MG_FD_203881 | JGI IMG/M metagenome (GOLD analysis project Ga0310786, IMG submission 203881) | Bovine rumen microbial communities from tropical cattle in Woodstock, Queensland, Australia - Gonzalo_03 (v2) (version 2) | ecosystem: Host-associated > Mammals > Digestive system >...
GCTGGTATGGGGAGATCTGGTATGATGCCTATGGGTATCCGTACTACGGCCCAGCGGTTGTGACACCTGCGCCTGCAGTGGTGACACCTGCGCCTGCAGTGGTGACGCCTGCGCCTGTTGTGGTGCAGCCGCAGCCCGTCGTGGTGCAGCCGCCACCACCGCCTCCACCTCCACCTCAGCCGGCCGTGGTGGTTCCTGTACGGCAAGTGGTTTATTGAGCGCCTACTTGGACTCCATGAGTAAAAAGGGACAAGCGGGCGAAGGGCGGCAGCATGTGGCGTTGCCGCTGAAGTACCGTCCGATGACGTTCGATGACGTCGTTGGGCAGGAGCATGTGGTGCGGACGCTGAAGCACGCGATCGAGTCGGGGCGCATCGCGAACGCCTACCTCTTCGTGGGTCCCCGCGGCATCGGCAAGACCACGACGAGCCGCATCTTCGCCAAGGCGCTCAACTGTCTCCATCCGAACGGCGCGGAGCCGTGCGGCAAATGCGAGAACTGCGTGCAGATCGCCGAAGGGCGCGCGCTGGACGTGATGGAGCTGGATGGCGCCTCGCACAACAAGGTGGAGGACGTGCGTCCCATCATCGAGGCGGTGCAGTTCAAGCCCGCCGCCTCGAAGTACAAGATCTTCATCATCGATGAATGCCACATGCTCTCCACGGCGGCCTGGAATGCGCTCCTCAAGACGCTGGAGGAGCCGCCGCCCTACGTGAAGTTCATCTTTGCGACGACCGAGGGCGACAAGGTGCTTGCGACGATCATCTCGCGCTGCCAGCGCTTTGATCTCCGCCGCATCCAGACGAACCAGATCGTCGACCGGCTCAAGTACATCTGCGGCAAGGAGTCGATCCATGCGGACGAAGATGCGCTCCTCGCCATCGCGCGCGGGGCGGAGGGCGGCATGCGCGACGCGCTGTCCTCGCTTGATCAGCTGATTGCGTTCAAGGGCGACACGATCGCCGAGACGGACGCGCTCTCCGTGTTCGGCCTCGTCTCACGCTCGGAGCTGGAGGGGTTGGCCGGCGCGATTCTCAAGGGCGATGCGGCGGCGATCCTCCGGGCCGTGGCCGAATTCGACTCGGCCGGCAAGAACATGCGTCGGCTCGCGGGCGAACTGATGGTGCATTTCCGAAATCTCGTGGTATGGCAGGCGTTGGGCGCGAAGGCGGGCGATACGCTCGAGATCACGTCCGACCAGCGCAAGACGCTTGAAGAGCAGGCGAAGATGTGCGACGCTTCGCGCATCTTCCGGATTGCGGACAAGCTGGCGGAGATGGAGGATAAGCTCCGCTACGTGCTGAGCGTGCGCACGCTCATCGAGATGACGCTCCTGCGGGCGGGGCGCATCGCCACGGTGGCGAGCATTGAGGAACTGATGAAGGCCGTCCGTGCGCTGAAGGTCGCTTCGCAACCGGAGGGTCGCGCGGTTGCTTCGCTCCCTGTTGAGGGAGGAAAGCCTTCAGCACCCATCCCCCGCCCTCCCACTCCCACTCGCAACCCGCAACCTGTCAACCCGCAACCTGCCAACCCTCCGCCCTCCACCCTCAACGCTCAACCCTCAACCCCGAACAGGCGCGAAGCGCCGACGCTATCGTCCGCTGATCGACAGGCCATTCTGGATGATCCCAAGCTGAATGATATTCTGAAGTCGATGCCTGGCGCGAAGATCGTTGACATTAAATAGCTTGCCGGCCATGGCGCGGGGATTGCTGTTCAAGGCAATCCCGTGCCGTTTTGTGGTATAATACACCCCCTATGGAGACATTGTACACTGTTTTGGCGATAGCGGCGTGCATCCTGCTGTTTTCGTTCGCGATTTTCATACATGAATTCGGACACTTTCTGGTCGCCCGCTGGCGTGGCTTGCGGGTGGATGCCTTTTCGATCGGGTTCGGCCCCGTGCTGTGGAAGAAGGAGTTCCGAGGCGTTGAATGGCGCATCAGTGCCATCCCGTTTGGTGGCTACGTGGCAATCCCAGATGTCGATCCGGAGGGAACCGCCAAGGCGCAGGGAACGGATTCCGCCCCGGCCGAAAAACCCGTCGGGAAGCAGGCCACGCCTGTGGATTCGATCCTTGTGGCGGTGGCGGGGCCGATGGGCAACATCGTGCTGGCGGTCGTGCTGGCGTTCGCGCTGGCGGCGATTCCCGGCGCGCGGTTTGGCGAGTTGCCGGCGCTCATTGGCGAAGTGCCGGACGAAGGCCCTGCGCATGAGGCGGGAATGCGGGCCGGCGACCGGGTGCTGTCGGTCGGCGGCGTGTCGGTGCGGACCTGGACCGAGATGCAGACCGAGATTCAGATTTCGGGTGGCAAGCCGACGGTGTTCAAGGTGGACCGTGCGGAGGGCGAGGCGACGTTGACCCTGACCCCGAAGCGGGATGAGGTAAGCGGCGTGTACTACATTCTGGCGCTCTCCACGACCAATCACGTGCGTGCGGCGGCTTGGATGCCGTCGCGCAATCCGCTCAAGCAGCTTCAGTGGGATACGATGAGCATCGTGCGTGTGCTCAAGGCCCTGATGACGCCGAAGGAGTCGAAGGCCGCCGCACAGGCGCTGGGAGGCCCCGTGATGATTGCCGAAGGGCTGTACCGTCAGGTGCGCAACGACGTGTGGGACGCCTTCGGGTTCCTGCGCTTCCTCTGCGTGAACCTTGCGATCCTCAACCTGCTCCCAATCCCCGTGCTGGATGGCAGCATCGTGATGTTCTCGCTTTTTGCGCTCATCTTCAAGCGTCGCCCGAATGAGAAGTTCGTGGGCATCCTCACGCAGGTCTTCATGTATCTGCTGATCGCCGTCATGCTGTTTCTGGTGTACCGGGACACTCTCCGTTCCTGGAGGATTCACCACGCCACCCCTGCCACAGAGGAGTCGAAGTCGAAATGAGAAAGTTCTGCGAAAATGTCCCCGTTGTGCTCGTGCTCCTGACGGTTGTCGGGTTCTCGTGGATATTCGGCGGCGCGAACGCACCGCGTCTGCTGTCCGTCATGCCGTGGCTGTGGGCGCTTGCGCTTGAGGTGCTGTTCTTCTTCCCGCAGCGGCACATGGGCGAGAGCCTGGCGGACGCCCGGGCACGCGTATGGCACGCGCTTTCGCGCGACCCCGTGATGTACTTTACGCTTGTGTTCCTCGTCGTTCTGATCATGCCCCTGTTCAATCGCGGACTTTGCGCCGTCTGCGACTATCCGGCGATCCTGGCGGGTGCCGATCCCGAACCGCCGATCCCGTTTTCGCCGTTCTGCGTGAACACGCGTGAGCATCTTGGCGTGATCGTCTGGTTCGTGCCGACGCTGACGGCGCTTCTGGCCGTGCGCCATGCGCTGACGCACCATGGACAGCGCGCGCTGGTGCATGCGTTCGTGTGGAACGGGGCGGCGCTGGCGGCCTTTGGCTTCATCCAGCAGGCCACGGGTGCGAAGGGGCCGTACTGGATTGACCCCCAGAATCCCGTGGACTTCTTCTCCACCTTCGGTTATCCGAACATGGGCGGGGCTTTCTTCGTGGCGCTCTTCGCCGTCTCGGCGGGACTTTGGCAGGATAACGTGCGGCGGGACATCTCGCGCGCCCACGACAAGAAGAAGAAAGCGCAGGAAGAAGATGAGAAGCCGGGCGACACCACCTTGAAGGAGCGGTTCTGCCCGCAGTGGATCAAAACCCATTATCTACTCATCCCGACGGGGCTTTGCTTCTTCGCGGCGCTGGCCACACTTTCCCGAGCGGCGATCCTCCTCTCGTTTTCGCTGATGGGATTCTGGTTCATCTATCTGTGCCTGTCGCTGTTCACGAGCCGCAAGAACCTTACGCGCGTCAAGCTTCATTTGGGGATGCTGGTCGGAATCGTTCTCACGGTGATCCTGGTGGCGATTTTTGCGCCGGACAATTTCGTGAAAGAGCTCTCTTCCGTGTCGCCGAATGCTGTTGCCGACCGTGTGACGGGGAAAGGGCAGTACCATACCCGCGTGGCGACCGCGATCTTCCGGGATCATCCGTTCTTCGGCGTGGGCGGCTGGGGCTACAAGCACTTCTGCCTTTCGTACATGACGGATGACGATCGTCGGCAGATGCAGATGGTGGGGGGCGTGAACGTCCACAACGACTATCTCCAGTTCCTGTGTGAACATGGTCTTGTGGGGGCTGGACTTCTCCTGGTGATCGTTCTGGCGCTGCTGGTGCCGCTGTTCCGGTCTTGGGGGCATGAGCTGCGCGTGTCGCATTTCACGAAGCGTTCCGACCTGCCGCGCCCGACGGCGCTCTTCTGCGTTCCCGCCGTCGTGGTGGGCGTGCTGCTGGCGGTCACCGCCAACCTGATCCATGCGTTCGGCGACTGCATCTTCCGTTCGGCGGCCGTCCTGTCGCAGTTCTTCCTGTTGCTGGCGGCGTCGGTGGGCTTTCTGACGGAAGAGGAACCGAAAAAATGAAAAGCGCGTCTCGCCCGGCCGGGCGGCGGGATTTCTTCCGAAACCTCGTCAAGCCGAAGGCCACGGCGCCGATGACCCTGCGCACGGGCGGGCACGGCGATCAGGTGTCGCTGCTCGGTTTCGGCATGATGCGCCTTCCCACGGTTGACGGAAAGCACGCCAACATGCACCACGGTGGCTCAAAGGCCGCCATCGACCGAGAAGAGGTGCGGGCACAGGTTGACTATGCGCTTGCGCACGGTGTGAACTACTTCGACACGTCCCCCGCCTACTGCCGCGGCGAGTCGGAGGACGTTACGGGCGAGGCACTCGCGCGCCATCCGCGCGAACAGTACCGGATTGCGACGAAGCTCTCGAACTTCTCGCCGAAACAGTACCCGCTCGAGAAGTGCCAGGAGCTGTACGCGGCGTCGCGGAAGTTCCTGCGCACGGACGTGATCGACTACTATCTCCTGCACGCTGTCGGCATGGGCGGGTTCGACACGTTCAAGAAGCGCTATGTGGAGAACGGCGCAATCGATTTCTGCCTGCGCGAGCGCGATGCGGGGCGCATCCGAAACCTCGGTTTCTCCTTCCACGGCGACAAGCGGGCCTGGGAGTGGCTGATGGAGCGGCACGAGAAGTATCATTGGGACTTTGTGCAGATTCAGCTCAACTACGTCGATTGGCGGCATGCCTACGAGACGAACACGCGCAACCAGGATGGTATCTACCTCTATGGCGAATGCGAGAAGCGCGATATCCCGGTGGTGGTGATGGAGCCGCTGCTGGGCGGACGTCTTGCGCGGTTCAACTTCACGCTCGCGGAAAAGCTTGTGCCGCTTGATCCCTCGGCCTCGCTCGCGAAATGGGCGCTCCGCTTCGCGGGGCATTTTCCCAAGGTCATGACAGTGCTCTCCGGCATGACCTACCGCGAACATCTGGAGGAGAACTGCGCCATCTATTCGCCGTTCCAGCCGCTTTCCGAGAAGGAACTGGCCACACTGGAAGAGGCGGCGGTCGCGTTCCTCGCGGATAAGACCATCCCCTGCAATGCCTGCAACTACTGCATGCCGTGTCCCTACGGACTCGACATCCCCGGTATCTTCACGCTCTACAACGAGGCGCTCGCGCAGGAGACGCCGGACTGGCGGCAGTTTCTCGCCGACTATGAGCGGCAGGTTCCGTATCTGCGGCAGGCGAACCACTGCACCGGCTGTGGCGTGTGCATGATGCACTGCCCGCAGACGATCGACATCCCGAAGGAGATGCGCCACATCGACGAACTGACGGAGTCTCTGAAGATGAAGGAACGTGCGCGATGACGATGCCCCGACCTAGCGGTCCGGTTCGCCGGGCGGTCAAGATTCTCATCGCGGCGCTGATGCTCGCCGCCGTGACGGCGGCGTTCTTCGGCGTGCGGGCGTGCGCGGTGGCGGCAAAGGTTCAGCTCATTCCGGCGCTGCTGGCGGTCGATGCGGTCGCGTTGGGGCTGCTGGCGGTGCTGATCGTGTTGCGGGGACGGCTCTACTGCGAGATCATCTGCCCGCTCGGCATCGTGCAGGACCTTGTGCGGTGGGTTGCGCGGAAGAAGGTGCGCCGCGTCTGCACGCGCCTCCCGGAGACGAAGCGGCAGTTGGCGATGAGATGGATCGTGTTCGCGCTCTTCCTTCTGACGGGGCTGGCGGGGCTTTCGTTCGTTTGGCTTGATCCGTACGCCATCTTTGGTCGTGGACTCACGCTGACGGGTGGCCTGTTCTTTCTCGTGCTGGTGCTGGCGCTCGTTGGCGCAGGGCGCTTCTGGTGCAACGGAATCTGTCCGGTGGGGACGCTGCTCCAGCTTGTTTCGCGTTTCGCCGTTTTCAAGAACAAGGTCGAGAAATGCGACCATTGCGAGGAGTGCCGCAAATGCTTTGCGAAGTGACGCGTCGTCGGTTTCTGGAGGCGGGCGCGGCGGCGGTCGCCGCCGACAAGCTGACGGATGGCGGATTTGCCGCCGTCTCTGAGCCGGGCGTGCCTGTGCGCGAAAAGCCGGTCGTACCGGCGGGCGCGCGGGGGCTGAAGATTTTCCGCCGGAAGTGCGTGGGGTGCCAGCTGTGCGTGAAGACGTGCCCAGAACGGGTGCTGCGCCCCTCTCGCGACGTGAAGCGGTTCCTCCAGCCGGAAATGGGGTTTGAGCATGGCTACTGCCGGCCGGACTGTTCGCGGTGCGGCGAGGTGTGCCCCGCCGGGGCGATCATGCCCATTTCGCGGGAGGCGAAGCTGCACACGCACATCGGGCGCGCCGTCTGGCATCAGGACCGCTGCCTTGCGGCGAAGGAGGGGCTTCGCTGCTCGGCCTGCGAACGGCATTGCCCCGTGAAGGCGATCACGCTGGTGAAGGGCATTCCGGTCGTGGATGCCGAGAAATGCATCGGGTGCGGCGCGTGCGAAAACCTCTGCCCGGCGCGTCCGATGCCGGGCCTGACGGTGGAGGGCTACGAAGTCCACCGCACGAAGCGACCTGTTCCGCCGCAGAAGGTTGCCTACGAACGCCGCCACCCCGGCGCGTTCCGTCCGTGTGCGCAGGTTTAGTCGTAAAGATGGTCGAAAGGAGTGGTGATCGATGACGGATGACAAAAGCGGAAGGTTGATGTCGCTCGACGCGTTGCGTGGCGCGGACATGCTTTTCATCATGGGCTTCTCGAGCGCGATCGTCTCGCTCTGCGCCTGGATCGGCCTGAAGGACTGCTGGGTGGCAACGCAGATGACCCATGTGGCATGGCACGGCTTCCGCCATCACGATACGATCTTCCCGCTGTTCCTTTTCTTGGCGGGCGTCGCGTGGCCGTTTTCGTACGCGAGCCAGGTGGCGAAGGGGCGCACAACCGCCGCGATCCTGCGGAAAATCGGCTTCCGCGTTCTCGCGCTCTTCTTTCTGGGCATGGTGTCCGCGAGCTTCTTCGCGTTCAAGTTCGAGATGTACCGCTACGATTCCGTCTTGGCCCACATCGCAGTGTGCTGGGCGGGCGCTGCGCTTTTGTACATGTTCGTTCGGAGCTGGAAGGTGCGGGTGGCGATCGTCTTTGCGCTGCTCGCGATGCACTGGGCCGTGCAGTACTTCTTCACCGCGCCTGACGCCGCCGCGCTTCTCGCCTCCACCGATCCTACCGTGGCGAAGAAGGTTGCCGCCTATGCGGCCTACGGCACGGACAACTTCTCTTTTACCGGCAACATCGCCGGCTGGATAGACCGCACGTTCATGCCAGGGCGTCTTCACGAGGGCATTTTTGACCCTGATGGTCTGCTGGCGAAAGTCAGTGGGATTCCACTTGCTCTTTTGGGTGTTCTCGCGGGTGAACTGCTTCGTTCCGGGCGGTTCTCCGGGAATCGAAAGACACTGATCCTTCTGGGCGCGGGATTGGCCGCCCTTGCGCTGACGCTCGCGTGGAGACCCTGGTGCCCCGTGAACAAGAAGATCTGGACGGCCACGTTTGTTCTCGCCTCGGCCTCCTATTCCTTCATCCTGCTCTCTGCCTTCTACTGGATCATTGACGTGAAAGGCTTCCGGAGATGGTCCTTCTTCTTCCGCGTGATCGGACTCAACTCGATTACCATCTACGTGGCGATGCGGTTCGTGGGATTCAGCCAGATCTCCCGATTCTTCTTTGGTGGTATTGCCGGCTTCGGCGACAAGGACTGGTCCTCGTTCGTTCTCGCCATGGGTGCGGTTGCCATCGAGTGGCTTGTGCTGCTCTTCCTGTACCGCAAGAACACATTCCTGAAAGTGTAGGGAAGCGCTTTGTGGTATAATTCGCGCCTCAAATCAAGGAGACGAGAGATGTTGAGGATTGTTGACTGGTCAGCGAAGAAAAAGTCGAGCAAGGTTGTTACGTCGTTTTTGGCGCGGAGCGCGTTTCCGGCGGAGGCCGAGACGGCGGCGTCCGCAGTGTTGGCGGCGATCCGCGCGCGCGGCGATGCGGCGGTCGCCGAGTACGTGGCGAAGTTCGAGGGTGCCAAGCTCGCCCCCGCGCAGTTCCGCGTTTCGGCGGCGGAGCTGAAGAAAGTGGATGTGGCCGTGCCCGCGGCGCTGAAGCGAGCGGTCAAGGATGCGCATGCGCGCGTGCTGCGCTTCTCGAAGGCATCGCTGCGCGCGCCCTGGACGATGAAGACGCCGCGCGGCGGACGCGCCGGCGAGTTCTTTTCGCCGATGGACCGCGTAGGCGTGTACGTGCCGGGCGGCACGGCGCCGCTCGCCTCGACCTCGATCCACACGGTCACGCTCGCGAAGGCGGCGGGCGTAAAGGAGATCGTCGCCTGCACGCCGGCGGGCCGGACGGGGGCGGTGAACCCGGTGCTGCTCTATGCGCTCAAGCTCGCGGGGGCCACGGAGGTTTATCGCGTGGGCGGCATCCAGGCCATTGGCATGATGGCCTTCGGCACGAAGACCTGCCGGAAGGTGCAGAAGATCGTCGGTCCCGGAAACGCCTACGTGACGGCGGCGAAGCGTCAGGTGTATGGCTATGTGGGCATCGACCAGGTGGCGGGTCCGAGCGAGATCGCCGTGCTGGCGGATGGCACCGTGCCCGCGAAATGGGTGGCGGCGGACCTCCTTTCGCAGGCGGAGCACGGCAGCGGCTGGGAGAAGTCGTTGCTCGTCACGCCGTCAAGATCCTTCGCCGAGGAGGTGAAGAGCGAACTGCTGGCGCAGACGGAGACGCTTTCGCGCAAGGCGCTGATCCAGCGCGTGATCGACCGTTACGGCATCCTGTTTGCGGTGACGCCAGACCTCGCGGAAGGTCTGGAGTTGGTGAACCGTTTCGCGCCGGAGCACTTCGAGATCATGTGCCGGAACGCGCTTTCGCTTATGAAGGGCGTGCGGTCGGCCGGGGCGGTGTTCGCCGGTGCCTGGACGCCCGAATCCGCCGGCGATTTCGTGGCGGGGCCTTCGCATGTGCTGCCGACCGGCGGCGCGGCGAACATGTTCAACGGGCTCACGCCGGATGACTTCCGCCGTCGCCACAGCTTCGTCGCGTTCACGCAGGCCGACCTCGCGGAGACGCGCCGGACGATCGAGGCCTTTGCCGCCGTCGAGGGACTTGACGCCCACGGCCGCGCCGCCTCCATCCGCTTCTCTTAATCTACGGAAGTAATGGCAAAGCCTCTCGGCCCGCAATTGTTTTCGAAGCGGGGCTTTGCCGTCCGACTGTGCCTTCGCAATGGTGCAGGTAAGATCAGACCCGGGCTTCACGATGAGTGCCAGCGATCCGATTATGTAAGTAGTCAGCATGCTGTGGCGTTCCGCCCCACGGAATAGCCAGCGTGGAGGGCAAGTTCGCGGTCGTCGTTGAAGTCGGCCCCCGGCGTGGTGAGAAGGGGACCCGCGATGCCGGCCGACATGCCGACGTAGATGCACTTCGCCGCTGTTTCATCGCTCATATCGCGGCGGCCGCCGGCGAAGCGGAGCGGCGTGGAAGGATTTACGAGCCGGAGAAGAGCCACTGAATCGACCACGCGTTCGGGATCGAGGATGCCCTTGCGGGCGAGGGGCGTTCCGTCAATCGGATGCAGCACGTTCACGGGGATGGAATCGGGCGCGATCTCCTGGAGCGTAAAGGCGAATTCTACGAGCTGTTCGTCCGTCTCGCCCATGCCGAGGATGCCGCCGCAGCAGATCTGGAAGCCGAGCTTCTTCGCGGCGCGAAGTGTTGCAAGCTTGTCCGCCATCGTGTGCGTGGAGCAGAGCGACGGAAAGAGCGACGGGGCGGTTTCGATGTTGCAGTGGACGCGCTGCAGCCCCGCCGCCTTAAGCTTCGCGAGATCGTCCTCGGAGAGGAGTCCGAGCGAGGCGCACAGTCCGATAGCTGTCGCCTTGCGCATTTCGCGGAGCGCGGCGCAGACGTTTTCCACGTCATCATGCGACAGGCAGCGCCCGGAAGTGACGATGCCGATCCGGTCGGCACCGTTCGCCTCCGCCTCCTTCGCGGCCTTCACGCATGCCTCCGTGCCCACCCAGCCGTAGGTCTCGCATCCTGTCTTCCAGTGGGCGGACTGCGCGCACCACTTGCAGTTCTCCGAGCAGCGCCCCGAGCGCGCGTTGATGATGGAGCAGAAATCAAAGCGCTTTTCCACGAACGTCTCTGTCACCTCGTGTGCCCGTTCGCGCAGCTCCTCCCGCCGCTCCGGCTGGAGAAGGGCCAGTGCTTCGTCTTTGGTGATTGGTTGCATAGTCATCTGCTTTCTCTTGTAGGAGCAATACGCTTAGGAGCAGCGCCTGCCTCAGCGTCGCCAATAGGCCCATTGCCGGCCATGCCATTGCCAGCAGCGTGCTCAAAATCGCCGCTCTCCTTGAGCATTTTGCTCCCGCCTAGGCGTTTTGCTCCTAATACAATATCCCCCATCTCATGGCAGCGCCTGTAGAGTGTGGCATTATCGGACTTTGCGGCGGAAGGCT
>Ga0310786_10011880_pt1 | contig 10829 bp, 15 predicted proteins | sample AusTroGonzalo_MG_FD_203881 | JGI IMG/M metagenome (GOLD analysis project Ga0310786, IMG submission 203881) | Bovine rumen microbial communities from tropical cattle in Woodstock, Queensland, Australia - Gonzalo_03 (v2) (version 2) | ecosystem: Host-associated > Mammals > Digestive system >...
CTGCCTTGCCTGAGGCGGGTTCTCCGCACACCAGCACCAGCGAGTTCAGCCGTTGCATGTCGCCCTTCCAGTTCTGGTAGTCACAGCGCGTCAGCAGCACCGAGTACATGCCAGACGAGGAGAGCACCCCGCCGGGCTTCACCCTCGGGTTGTCGATGTGCGCCAGTGCCGGCTCATAGCAGCCCAGAGGAATCTGCATCAGCCGGTCGGCCCAGTCGTCATACGGTAGGTTGTTCTGCACCGTGTCTTTCTTAGTGTACTTGATGCCGAAGCTGTCGAGCGTCTGTGCCAGCTCTTCCGACATTGCCCCTCGGGGCCTGTACTTGCAGACATCCACAGCCATGTTCTCCAGTTCCTTCACGCGGCCCTCCTTCACGAAGTCCTCGTAGAAGTCTGCCTGCTTCATCAGCCACAGCACGTTGGCAGGCCTGTTGTCTACGATGCGGCGCAGCTCTCCTGAGAGTTCCAGCATCCGCTGATGCCTGTCGCCGATGCCGGGCTTGCCGCCCTTCAGCTCGGTCCACTTGTCGAGCAGTTCCTTGTAGGGCACGCCGTGGTAGCAATACACCCCTTCCTCGTTCTCGTCCAGCTTCACTTCGGTGAGGTCTGCCTTCACCTCATCCTCTGTATCAGCCTTTCTATCATCATCTTCATCGAAATCAAGAGAGCCCTGACTGTTGCCCTCACGGTACTGCTTGCCGTACTTCTCGTCGTATAAAGGATTATCATAACCAAATAGAGTTTCTTCATCAATATACAGTATATCGTCCCACTTCGGGATGTATGAGAGACGGGAACTGTCCTTTGTCCCCTTGTCGATCTTCATGGCGAGCCCGAGCTTCTTGGCCATCATCTTCTGATTATCCGTCAGATTATAGTCGATGTCGGCCTTGAACACCACCTTCAGCCCCTCGCCGCTCGGCGTTATGAACACCAGCAGGATGCGCTCGCGCAGCGAATTGTCAATTGTCAATTGTCCATTGTCAATTAGAGTCCATGTTTTACGTGGCTCGTCAACGTGGTCGAAGTCGCACATCACCAGGCCGTTCAGCACGCACTGGCTCTGAAGCCTCCAGTACCCCATCTGGTCCTTGTTGTATTCCGCCTCGCCCTTGCTTACCAGCACCTCCCTCGTCTGGTAGAGGCAGCCCGGCAGCGAGTCCTTCAGCTTCTTCGCCTCAGTGATGCGTCCGCAGGCATTCAACCTGCGGACTTCATCAATCTTCTTGGCCGTAGCAGGAGCCTGTGTCAGGCTCTTGAACGTGCCTATCGGGCACGGGAGGCATTCAGCACGCTTGTTCTGTTGATAAGCAAACATCTTCTCAGTTCGGCTTCAAGGTTAGTAATCTCCGTTCCGTAGTCGGGTGTCTTCATCAGATCCACCGTCTTCTTCACCACCAGCTGGTGGCGTTCCTTCGAGAGCCACACCTCCAGCCTCGGGTCCTGTGTGGTCAGCGGACGCTCCATCGGGTCAGGGCTCGGCGTGCCGCCCAGCTCGGCTATCACGCCGTCGAACTGCTCCTTCAGGTCACCGATCTGGTCGCCCGACTTCTCCGATGCCTCCAGCTGCACCATCCGCTTGGGGTTGCGCTTGCCCGTAGTCGTCCACATCTGGGCCTTGCCTACATGCACCACGTCCTTCTTCGTGGGCTTTCCTTTCTCCTCGGGTCTGACGGTGATCACCCCGTCCTTACCGTTCACTCTCGCACGATACGAGAAATCCTTCTCAAAAATCTTTTCTTCCATAATTGTCTTCATTTTTACATTTTTCATTCTTTTATTTTTCAAATCTGAACGATGTCCTCTGCCGTGATGTCTTGATAGAGGTTTCCCTCAAACTCATGCAGCCGAAACTTGATTGCAGCGGCGACTACCTCACCGACTTGAAACTTCACCTGAGCCAGGTTGCCCATCACAGTGCAGTTATACTCGTCTGTGAAATTGTCACCTATCTCTTTCAGTCTGACAAAGCATTTCGGCTTATCGCCATCCTTGGTCTTCACCAGAGTAGCCTCCGTCTGGCTCATTACTCTACAAACAATTGTCTTCATAATTTTTCTGTGTTGTTGTGGGATTATTTTAATTTCTTCATTTCTTCAAGCGTCTCGAAAAGTGCCAGGCTCTGCGGCAGCACCTGCGGAATATCCATCCTGTCAGGCTTCAGCACCGTGTTCAGCTGCTGATATGCCTCCCAATAACTGATCTTTTCAGACTGTGCGAACATTGCCATCAGCTGCTCAGCCGTCTCGTTGATCTGACCCGAGTTCAGCGGATAGGTTGTTGCCACGTGCAGCAGCTCGTTCTGCGTGTCGTGCAGGATGCGCTTCTCCACCAGTTTGCCTATCAGCATCAGCATCCCCTGACGGTCCATCTCGACGGACTTCATCTGGCTGATGCGCTCCTGGCGCAGCTTCTGATACGGCTCATACTCCTCAGCCCACTGCTCAGCCCTGGCCAGCACGTCGGCCAGCGTAGGGCGCTCCTTGCGGTTCTGCCAACTGAAGCAGGAGTAGTTCGAGACGACGTCCTGCGCCCCGAGGATCGTCTGATTGTGGCACACCTTCACCATCGGGCCGATACCCAACTGGATGCCTTTCTGATGATAGGCCACCGCCAGACAGGTTACCACATCGTCCGTTTCGTCGCAGCGAATCTCGATGTTCGCATACACACGTCGTAATAGGTGGGCCTCGATGGCACGCTCCCCAAACTTCTCCTCCAGCTGCGGCAGGATGGTCACACCCGGACGCTTCGAGTCACGGTTTGAGGCGGCGAAGATTTCCTGCACCACAGGCTTCAGCCCGCGCTTCTCAAAGGCCTCCAGCACCTGCTGGATCAGTGCGAAGTGGTAGATACCACCCACGGGCCCGCCCGTTGTCAGATTCTCATGATAGCTCTTTTCGAGTTCTTCGAGTGTCAGTACCTGTACCGACTTCTCGGCAAAATTCAATTGTCTCATTTTAAACGTTTAATGATTAATTATTCTATAAAATTCTTTCATTCCCACGTCCTCCTTCGTCCATTTATTCAGAAGTCTGTAAACGTCCACCCTCAGAGCCTCTACGAAAGATTCGTATTCCTCCTCTTTGAGCGGGCAGCCGAACTCCTTGTTGGCATAGTACCAAGCCAATGCCAGCAACTCAGGATACTCTTTCTGATTCGAGGTGCTGAACCTCAGATGTCTGTTCAGGAAGTAAGCGACATTCCAGACCGCATCCTCATAACTGTTCACAAACTCATACTGTTCATCGATGAGCTTCAGGTTTTTCAGACAGCGGCATACAGCTCCATACACATCAAATGTCTCTGAGATTGGAAGCAGCATGTTGTCACCTCTTACATAACCCTCTACCAGACTCAGCATCCTGTCATTCCGGGCGGTCATCCAGGCATCAGAGTCCAACAGATCCTCATACCTCCTGATCAGCTTGTCAGCATCCATGCAGCACCACAATCCGATAGCCTTCCGATAATACTGTCTGACGATAGCCAGTGCCGTCAGCACCTGGGCCGTCTTGTCCATACCGCCGCCTATCTGTCTGCACATAGCCAGGATATCCTCCGCCAGCCTAAAACCAGCCTCCGTATTCTCCCTGCCCCTGACAGGCTTGTGCATTCTTAACCAGTTACTGACATCGCAGTACTTCTGGGTCATTTGCCTTGCTTCTTTTTTCATTATCAATTTTTATTGTTTAATGTTTATTGGTTATTGTTTTACTTGTATTCCAGCGTTGTTCCCAATTTCTCTGCCAGGAAGTCCACGCCCTTTTTGGTCCATACAGGGAAGACGATCTCGAAGATCTGACCCTTATTGTCGTAACCAAAGCGTGAACGATACTTTGCGATGCCCAAATCCTGATAATTCTGGGTCAGCAGCAGCTTGCGCTCCTTGCGATAGCGCCTCAAGATCTTCTTGTCTATCAGGAAGCTGTTCAGCTCCGGGGCAGTCAGCCCAATCTGAGTGGCAATAAAAGTCGACGTCACACAGTCCTCAGTACCCTTGTTGCGCTGTTTCACCAACTTGGCAATCACTTCATTCGTTGGCTGCATAGCCATTCTTTCCTTTGTGTTCATACCTTATTCTTTTTATAGTCCATGCTTCTCAAAAACGTCCTGGCATCTATCAGTCTCGGCGTATTCCTCAAAGGCTTGTTTCACTTCATTGTAGATGCCCGACATGTCGTAGCCCTTGCGAGCTATCAGATGACGGAGGAGCACCGTAACTTTTGCCAGCCCAAACACAGCTGCACTCATGCCAATAACGCCCTTGCCAGAGTTGATGAGCACTTCAGTCAGTTTGCAGCTCACTTCCGTTCCTTTCTCCATCACCTTCAAGGTGTCTACTGGATCAAGTACCAGCTCCAGAGGCTGGGGATTGATTGCACTCTTCTTATTCTTTCTTTTCTTCATTTTGTTTTTGTTTTTTGATTATTATTCTTGGTAATTCTTGAAAGCTTTCGAGTGCAAATGTAGGCATAAAAAAAAGGTGCATGAAATAACGTCATGCACCTCTAAAGGGTTTTCTAAGCCTTCTAAGGATATTTCTAAGCTTTATTATCACCGTTCTCTTCTGGCAGCCTCAATTTCAGGATCTGTTGCCGGAAATAGTCTCTCATCTTGATAGCCCGTTCCATGGCTCCGTTCTCCTCCCATTTATCCACATGGAATCTCATCCAGGGATTACGGCTGATGGCAGCATTGAGCGTTCCTTCAGGCAGTTCAATGCCACGTTCGTTTAGCATACGCTCAAAACTGCTGACGTTGATGCCATTCTTGTAGTCATCTCGAATCACGCAGAAAGCTACAGTATAAGCTGCATTGCCCCATATGTAGGCCTTGCTAAGCATCAGCGCCTTCATAATGTGCCCTTCTTCCACAGTTTTCTTTTGTAGGTTTCCTGGCTGACTCTCGGTTTTATGTGCAGTGCCAATATACAAAGGTGCATTATAGGTCACAGGTCCGTGGTTTTCCAGGTGTGGCGCATTATAGGTGTTTTGGTTTACGACTGCAGGGCGATGAAGAAGATCGTCTATCTTTTCCATCACTTTTCTAAGGGCCTCAAGTAGCAGCAGTCCTTGCTTTTCGAAGCCCGCTCCGTTTTCTGGAGTCAGTTCAATGTCTGTCATAATTAAATTGTTTTAAATGTTTGAAGTTTTTATTAGGTATTAAGATCCGTTTTTCGGATTCGGCCACAAAATTAGCCGCAGGCTGTCGCGAAAACGGTTACACCTTCATAAAATCTTCTCTTCATTTGTATCTTTTAACAGATTCCAAATGAATGGCCACAATTTCCTCGGCAAGATGCTGCGGTTCCAGTACTATCAGCCTATCACCCCGCTCCAGAAGTTTCCCCCTGAAATCCATAGACGGACGTAGGTAGAGTTCGAAATCGCTGAAATCGTCACCCGTGGCAATTTCCTTTTGGCTGGGGTGCAGTTTCAGGTCTCGCAGATAGTTCATCTCAGTGCCGTAAGCCCTCAGCACGATCCGCTCGGCAGGCTTCGTCTCGTCTTTCATCACCCCGAAACACTCGCTGAAATAGTCGTTGGCATTGATGCGCTTATCCACACGGAATTTCTTCTTGGTCTTGCTCAGCGATCTGATGCGGTCCAGCGCAAAGGTCATGATTGCGCCATCCTTCTTCCTGCCCAGCAGATACCACCGCTGATGGTATAGCTTTACGAAATATGGTTCAAGTGTGTGCTTCCTGATTTTGGTGTTCTCATAGCGTTGGTATTCTATGTCTATCACGGTATTGTCTTTCATCGCCTCCACGATCTGTCTGAGGAATTGCCCTGCCGAAGGAATATATTCTATCAGGATGCGGTCATATATCTCCTTATGTTCTGCAAGCGCAGTATTCACCTCCAGCGAAGAGAGCATCCAGTTCTGCACTGAGTCCTTATGCAGCGCATTGTCACTGTCAATGTAGTAGCGATAATGCTTGTCATAGCCGATCTTGATATTAAAGAACTCTTCCATATCGTTCTTATAGCGTATGAATGTCTGTCTCACCATACTGTTTTCCTCACTGAGCCTCTCGTTTTCCCAGAGCCTTTGAATGTCCTTTAAGGAGATAGGACCATAATTGCGCAATGTGTCCAGTATCCAAGCATAGGTTTTCAAGATAAGTAATGGTTTCATAATGTATCCTTTATTCTATTATTAATAAGGTAAAGAAAAAAAAACGCCCTCACAAGTGTAACAAAAGCGTAATTCTGCTTACTTATAAAAAAAGAGGGGGGCTATTTAGCGATGGTCCCAGCAGACAACGACCGGTTCGTACTATTGCGATGAAACCACCATAGCCCACGCCCTCAAACGTGAGCCGGCGGACATTTCACTCGCAATAGTACTCTTTGATTACCGGTCTAAAAGTCTACGAGAAAGCCGTCCTGGCTTATATCTTAAGCCTTAATAATCTTTTGTGATTGCAAAATTAAGTAATAACTCTGAGAAAAGCAAATTTTTACGATAAAAAGCGACTTAAATATCTCAATCCACCATTAATACCGTTCCTGTTTTCTCCATTTCTCCCCCACACTTGGGGCATGTCCCTGTTTTAGGGTTCCACTTCAGAAGATTCTCCGAGCCACATTCCGGGCATACTATCTTCTCAGGTTTCTCCCCGTATAGATAGCATACATCTACTATCTCCTTGCAGTCCTCACAATGATAACTGTACATCTCGCCAGACATAATCATGTCATGCCCTTTAGGGTTAGCATTAACCGTGTATCCACAGCCCTTGCACTTGTATTTAATTATTGTTGCCATAGTTACATACTATTATTTGACCTCGCCTTCTTTTATCTTATAAAACAATTCCTTTGTTAAGGGCTCAACTATGCATTGATTAAGCTCTATTGGTTTTGAGTACCTGAACTTATAGTCATGCTTGAATAAGCGCTCCATTCTCTGCTCTTTATCGTAATCAGATAATGGCTTTCCATCTTCAAATAACAAATAATTGATATCTACATTCTCAATAGTGACTATTGCAGGGCGTTCATTTCCCTCTTTCGCAAATTCACGGATAGTATCTATAGCATCTAAAACGTTCTTATCCAATTTGTGAGAATCCGAGAAAATAATATCATAACCCTGTATAAGTCGATAAGCATTCAGTCCTGTTTCTCCTCCCGCATAGCTTCTTTGTGCATAATTCATTGCCGTAGATTTTAATGCACAGAGATATAGGTCATTATATTGGTAGTTTCCCACATTATTATTACGACATTCTAACATCATCAGTTTCTCAGACAGATTGAGATACATATACTTCCCGCCTTTCTCATTTAAGATTTCCTTATAATTAGTTTCTAGCGGGGCCTCATTAACGTAGATTTTGTTTCCATTTAGAACCTTCTCAACTAATACCTGTTGCGTTAAAGGCTTAAACAGAGCATACAAATTATCAATTACGAGATTGCAGCAATCAATATATTGCTGTCTCTCTTCTTTCGTCATTTCTAATATGCGAGCATCCGTACCGTGATATAATGTTATTTTTCCCATATCTATTTCATCTTAACAATTTTACCACTAAGGATAAGTCCAATAATACCTAAAATAATTATTAGTTCCATATCATTTCTTATAATTAAAATTCTCAATATACTTCACATTCAGATCATTAGCGACCTGCCTCAAGAAATCCGTCATCTCCCCAGCGATTACGAGTAGCGTATTATTCTCGTAATTGTCATTATCCACTACTCGCATGGCATCCATAACAGCTTTATACTTTACACATTGATATATTCCCCTTAATATATCAGCCTCTGGCGAGGATTTAGGCTTTACCTCAATGGCATAATGCTGTTTCTTTCGACATTCAAAATAGACATCAAGGCTATCTCCAGATAAAAGGCCATGTTCTGTTTTAGTAAATGTAACGCCCTTTACACCTATACTTTCCGGGTGTTTGGCAATGTACTCTTTAAGAGCTTTATGTTCTTTTCCTTCACCACCTGACCCATATACTTCTCTTTTTATCTTGTCTATTTTGTCTGCCGTAGCTACATTCGCAGGCTTCAGTCCCAGTTCCTTTAAAACCCAAGACCAATCATAAATATGAGCTTCAAAATTAAGCTTGCGAACCTCTCCTTTTTTCGAATCTGTTGATAGCTTCTTATATCCAGGTATAACATATTTAAACCCTTCGTTTGGGAGATTGGTTGACATATCTTGAACTAAGCCATTTAAAGTTGGTATTTTCTCGCCTGTACTCTCTCCAATTTCTTCGATGATATCATGAACTCGACCCATTACTCCACCAAGACGATTTGTGCTATGACCTATAGCCATCCTTAGTTGTGAGTAATAGTGTGGTTTGTCCCATGTGGCTTGTGCCCATCGAACTAATACGGGGATAGCTTTCATTGCCCACTCTCTATTGGTTGCCATAGACAGAATATTTAGAATGGAATATTATGTTCCTTACAATATGCCTCTTGTTCTTCGTCAGACTCGAAGATTTTGTCACAGATCTTCTCAAAAGAGTTCTTAGCATCAGCTGTGTAATCCTTAGAGGCATTCATCACCTTAGAGAGTTTGGTAATAAACGAGCAGAAATCCGGATTCAGATTATTCAGCTTCTCGATGGTGTTATAGTCGAGCGCTTTTTCACGAGCCGGATAAAAAATCTTGGAATCATTGGCCTGCATTAGAATAATGCCAATACCAAAGGCATTGTTCAAGCGTTCCATCTCTTCATCCAAATCTTCATTGATCTCAAATGCTACCAGATAGCCAAAGTTTGCCCAGCTGCTATTAGATAGTGCCTGGAAGTAGCACTGTTTGAGCGTATAGTCAGAATCTATCTTGCGCTTCAATTCATAAGAATATATATGTACTGATTCTTTCGGCTCCGATGCTTTTAAGAGGGAGAGGGTAGCATCATTCTTGAACTCTTCAAACTGAACACCTACGATATCAGGATGCACCCATTTCTGGGCGTTGTCGCTCTCATTAGTCATATTTATTGTTTTTTGTTTCTAAAATGCAAAGATAAGGGAAAAAATCCAGACTGCCAAATAAATGACAGGAAAAATGGATTTTATCCCTTATAGTGGAGGCCTGTGCCCCAGACGAGTTTGTCGAGTTCTCGGAGATAGGGCTGGATGCCGGAAATCTTCGCCACCTCCTCCTGAGTGAGGGCTGTAATGTCGCCAAGCGTCTCAAAGCAGCTAAGATCAGACAGCTTTGCAGGCGATATTTTTCTTCAAGCTCTTGGCATTTTTGCTCATACTCCTGCTTCAATTTGGCTGTCTTGGTTTTCAGCATCTGCTTATACTACTCTTTTGCAAGTGCAGCGCCACTCTTGCTGTGAGACAGCCGATTGGAAAACCGCCTGATGGTTTGGATAGCCCGCACGACAGCTTCGTTGGCTTCCTCTTGTGACATACCGAGAATCTTGGATATCTCGCTATAACGCTTGGATTGAAGCATCATGGCGAGGGCAGAAAAGTCTTGTGGAGATGCGCCGGCTTGTAATCGAAGAATCGTATCAGTCAGTTCTTCGAGTACGCTGAGCATGATTTGCTGCTGGCGTTCCCTAGCTTTTGAGAGTCTGCTCTTTTCACGCGGAAGAGGGAGATCGTCGCCAGGTTTTTTTTCAGCGAACAGTCTGTCTATGTCGAATGGATAGTCTATATTCATAATTATCGGTTATTGTCATTTTAGTTTGATAATGTCACTCCAGCGAGTAGTGGGGTTCTTGCTCTTGTGCTCTTGTTTCATGGCATTGGCAAATACATCTGCCTTGCCCTTACCATTCTTCTGAGTGTACTGCTGTGAGCCTATGACAAAACACCGATACCGAGACCCACCTTGGGCTGGAGGGTAAATGTACCATTGTCACGCAAAGTTTTCTGTGCACTGGGCCATCTTGGGTTTTTGGGTTTTTGGGTATTTGGGTTTTTGCTATTTTTCATGTTGCATAGTTAATTTGAAGGAAGGAGTAGAAAGGATGGAGAATATATTATTAATATTATATTATTATAATAATATAATATTAATAATATATTTATATATACTTTATAGATACTTATAATACATCTTTATTTTGCAAAATACCCAAAAACCCAAAACCCAAAAACTGGCTGTTATCTGACAACAAAAAGCTGTTGTATAAAAATAACAGGCTCCCGTTAAATGACAAGAGCCTGCTATTAATAGTGTTTCGCGCGCGTCCCTATGGCTCGCCTAACTCTGCGTAGATGAGAGCTACTTCCGCCGGAGTGAAGGTGCGGCGAGTGAGGGATGCCAGCAGACGCAGGCGGGGGTTGATGCTGAGCCATGACTTGAGCTTCTGCCAGGCAGACTTCTGCTGGAGCTGCGGGAAATACAGCTGGGCAAGCTCTGAGCGCCCCCAAACCCTCTGACTTTGCGCTCGGCTTTGCCGCTTCGCTTCGCTAAGAACGTTATGATTACTTTGCATGTTGATAATTGGTTTAATAATTACTAATTTATTTGACGATACAAAGGTACAAAATTTATTTGGAATATAAGTCATAAAAAGGCAGAATAAGTCCTCAAAAGGCAGATTATTTGATGATTTTTTATTATCTTTGCAATGTGAAAGTTAAAGAGCTCAAAACCGACACAAAGAGAACACAAAAACTAAATTAATCAACAAACAAAAACTAAAAGAAAGGACAAAACTATGCTGGAACTTAACATTTCTCAGAACAACAACAGTTACTCGAACGCCTACGGCAAGTACTTTGCTCGCGTGGAGTACAAGAAGACGATGAGCATCGACGACATGGCGCGCCACATGGCGGAGCACAACACGCCGTTCTCCATCGGAACCATCGCAGGCA
>Ga0310786_10011881_pt1 | contig 10828 bp, 10 predicted proteins | sample AusTroGonzalo_MG_FD_203881 | JGI IMG/M metagenome (GOLD analysis project Ga0310786, IMG submission 203881) | Bovine rumen microbial communities from tropical cattle in Woodstock, Queensland, Australia - Gonzalo_03 (v2) (version 2) | ecosystem: Host-associated > Mammals > Digestive system >...
TGGCCCAACTGGCGCTCGCATACTTCATCTACACGAAGTTACAATAACCGATTATGAAGACCTTTCTGAAGATACTGACCCTTTTCATCTCCGTCGGCGCCATCGGCGGCGCCGTGATGATGTGGATGGACCCCACCGGCGTGAGCTGGGGCGGGGAGGCGATGCTGGATCTCCTGCGCGCCAAACTGCCCTGGCCGGACATCTTCTTCCGGGATTTCTTCCCCTCCGGCTGCGTCCTGCTGACCGTGAACGGCCTCCCGCAGCTCCTCGCGGCCGTGATGCTCTTCAAGAAACATCCGCTTGCCTGTTGGGTGACCTTCGCCTGCGGCATCATCTTGATGCTGTGGATCGCCCTGGAGTGGTATGTGTGGGGATTCGTGGCCATCAGCAACATCTATTTCGTGCTGGGCCTGGTCGAAGCCGTCGTCGCCTGGCGCTGCCAGAAGCAAGCTTAAGACAGGACAATCTTCTCGATCCGTTGGGCCACCTCGTCCGGGTGGTCCACCAGCAGTTGTCCGTGGTTGGACTTGGGGAAGACCTCCACGTGCAACGTCGGATAGATCTTCTGCAGGTGCTCCATCTGCGGCTTGGCCACGAAGGCCTCCTTCGTCCCGTACCAGAAATGGATGTCCGCTCCGTGGATGGACTCCAATTTGTTGGTATAGACTGATTTGTAGCCGTCCAGCACGGCGCGCCTTCCGCCGTAGGGGAAGGTCTTCCGGCATTCGTCCAGCAGCACGTCGAAGTAGTGCGAGTGGAATACCCAGCGCCAGAAACCTGTCCAGTGGTAGCAGGTCCACACATTGTAGCTCTGGTAGTAGCGGAGCGGGCCCACCAGCCATTTGGGCAGCGGCAGCAGGGGAGCGGCGTCAAGGATGGCGTGGTCGATCGTTACCTCGTCGCGCTCGAGCATGCGGGACAGGATCTTGCCGCCCAGGGACAGGCCGTATGCGCCGTCCAGATGGCCGTCGAAGCGCTCCCGGATGAAGGCGATCGCCTGCGCCGCCTGGTCGTCGACGGAGGTAAACTGGGTCTGCCTGCCCAGCGTGAAGCCGTCCACCTGGATGGCGATGATCTGGAATTTGTCTTTTAAGAGCTCCACCAGCGGCAGGAAGATCTCGTAGGAGACCCCCAGCCCCGGAATGAGCATCAGCGAGGGCGCACCCTCTTTTCCCAGTAATTCAAATTTCATCGGATAGGACTGATGATGATGGTTCGTTCATAGGTCTGGGGGTAGGCGCGATAGCCGGCAAGCGTGCCGCGCGCCGTGTCGCCCACACCCGTGTCGGCGTAATTCAGATTGAGCGTGATGTCGCCGGACCGCTCCAGCTGATACTGGTAAACGGCCTTGGTCAGGTTGTCCGTCGTGAACGGATAGGCGTTGAAGCCGAAGGGGACGTCCATCCGGAACAGCAGGCCCCTTCCGGATTCGTCGGTGAAGCAGACCCGCCGGCAATCCATGCGCAGACCGTAATCCTGCGGAATCAGATAGGGCTCATACATGTCGTCGACGGTTGCGGACCATGCTCCCATCCGGTATCCGCTCTTCCGGTCGGGATAGGAAGCCTGTGGACCGCGGCCATACCAGTGAACCTGGTCCAGGGAGCCGTCCAGGGAAAGCGTGACGCCCACGCGCGGCAGCCAGGCGGGCATGTCGCCTTCCGGGAAGAGCCGGTGCTTCACGGTCACGGTGCCGTCAGCGTCGACCCGCCATGAGAAGAGGCTCTCCATGCCGATTGCCCGGCGACCCATGATGTACAGGTCCAACTGGGTGATGCCTTGGGCGCCGCCGAAGAGAACCAGTTCGCGGACGTCGATATACACGGCGCCGTCCTCTTCGCGCGATTGGACCGAGACGGGGATCCAGTTCAGTTTGTCCAGCCCGGCGGCGTAGTAGATGGCGGCAATGGTGGAGCTGGCTCCGATGGTACCGTAGCCCTGCTGGGAATTGTTCAGCAGGGAACGGACAGTGCCGGCGTTCCAGCCGTCGATTTCATTGGCCACGGGCGCTCTCCACAGGTTGACCTTGAGCGGAGAGGACAGCATCTCCTTCCCGTCCACCAGCATGGAAGACATGGCGCCGCTTCGGGCGTCGAAGGCATACGAGAATCCGGTGCCGGAAGCGATCAGCTTCCCGTCAGACTCGGCCAGACGCACCTGACCGGCCGGCTTCGGAGCGGGGGCGGCCGGCAGGTTCCAGCCGTCCAGATCGAACTGCTCCCAGGCCACTTCGTGTCCCGCGGGGGCCCAGATCTCGTCCTGGCGCAGGCAGGAGCTCAGCGTGAGGCGGTACTCCTTGCCGGGCACAATTTGCGGCCGGCTATAGGGGACGTGGATGGCAACGCTGCCCTGCGGCTTGATGTCCAGCTCGAGCGTGCCGGAGGCGACGGTCTCGCCGTCCGCGGTCACCTCCCAGCGGGTCGCGTAGACGGAGGCGTTGGAGAAGTAGCTGCGGTTGCGGATTTCCACCAGGCCGGTGCGGCTGTCCAGCATGCGGTAGTTCAGCGGCTGCTGGCTCTTTTTCATCTGCCACATCTCGGGCTGGGGGACACGGTCCGGCCAGATGCTGCCGTAGGTGCGCGCGCCGATGCCGTACGTATAGAAGCTGCCCTCTGCGATCTCCTCTTCGAAGTCGAGCCACAGCGCGGCGTCCGCCGGACGGAATCCGTTGGAAGGACGGACGGCATCCGCGAAGACGCCCACGTTGTCGACCAGCGCGTCGATGATGAATTCGTTGGTATCCTGGCCGTTGCGCTCTTCGTTGCGGCCGATGCAAAGCGACAGCGGCAGGTTGCGGATGTTGCCCGAGGCTTCGCCCGAGGCCACTTCCGCACCGTCGATGTAGACTTCCATGGTGCTGCCGTCGTAGACGGCGGTCACATTGTGCCAGTGGCCTTCCCAGTCGGCGGGAAGGTCTCCGCTGACGGTTCTCACCTGGCCGTTGTCGATGTAGAATTCAATCTTGTCGTCATTCTGCCGGAGGCCGAACTGGCGGCTGCCCTTGGTGATCATGTACCCGCCGCCGCGGTTGAAATGCCGCGGCAGGATGTCCAGGGTCAGGGAGAGCTTGTTCCCGCTGATCTCGACATTGTCCGCACGGTACACCTGGACCCACTGCTCCATCGGCCCGAGGTCGATGGCCTTTCCGGTAGGGCCCGCCACGAGTTTGGCGCGTCCCATGATGTCCACGCGCGTCCCATAGGGCGATTTGTCTACCAGCCGGCGGACCGGCGCGGTGAGACCGGGGCTGACGAAGTCCCAGATCGCTCCGCCCATCAGGGACGGATGCTCGTCGATCTCCCGCCAGAAATCGTCCAGGAAACCGCCGCCGTTGCCGGCTACGGAGACGTATTCATCCATGAAGGACGGACGCTTGTCGTTCTCGTCCATTCCGTAAGAGACCTCGTGCTCCAAAGGGATCGGATAGCGCGGACCGACGATGTCTTCCGCATCGTGCTTCGCCGCATTTCCGCCGTACATCCAGAAACGGGTGGGATCGTATTTCTTGCCTTCTTTGACCACTTCGGCAATGTTGGGGCCCTCGCCGCTCTCGTTGCCGGCGCTCCAGAACAGCACGCAGGCGTGGTTGCGGTCGCGGAGCACCATCTGACGCACCCGCTCCTGATACATCGGGGTGAAATCCGGAATATAGGAGACGTACTCCGTCGCATGCGACTCGTCGCCGGTCTCGTCGATGACGTACAGGCCGTACTCATCCGCGAGATCCAGGTACTCGTTGACAGGCGGGTAGTGGGACGTTCGAACTGCGTTGAAGTTGAACTGCTTGAGGATTTCCATGTCCTTGCGGATGGTGGCTTCGTCCATCGCGTGACCCAGCTCGGGGTGCTGCATGTGGGAGCACTGCGCGATCACCTTGAGCGGTTGCCCGTTCAGATAGAAGACGCCGTCGATGATTTCGGTTTTCTTGAAGCCGATGCGTTTGGTGATCTCGTCCACGACGCGGCCGGACGCATCATGAAGCGTCATGGTGAGGTCGTAGAGGTCGGGCGTCTCGGCCGTCCACTTCTTCGGAGAAGGGACGCGGGCGCGCAGGGTGATAGCTTTGCTCCCGCCCGCGGGGATGGAGATGGCATCCTGCTGCATCCGGGCAACTTGTTTGCCGTCACGGGAGAGCTCGGCGGTCAGACTGTACCCGGAAACAGCTGCGTCATACGCCTTCAGGTCGACGGTCAGGCTCAGGTCGGAGTCCGTAAAAGTTTTATCAAAGTCCGTGATGACCTGCCAGTCGCGGATGCGGGCCTGCGGCGTGGCAAAGACGGTGACGTCGTCAAAGATGCCGGCGAGGCGCCAGTAATCCTGGCCTTCCAGATAGTAGCCGTCGCTGTACTTCAGGACCAGCACGGCCACGGTATTGCGGCCTGGTTTGACATATGGTGTGATATCGTATTCCGAGGGCTCCTGCGCGCCCTCGTTGTAGCCCACTTCCTGCCCGTTGATCCAGACGAACGAGGCGGAGGCCACCTTTTCGAAGCGGATGAAGATCCGGTCGCCCTTCCAGGAGGACGGGAGATTGAAGGTGGTCCGGTAGGCGCCGGTCGGATTATAATCCATCGGCACGTTCGGTACGGTCACGCTGAACGGTGCGGGCGCGGGTGCCGGTCCCATCTGCGGTCGCCGCATCGGCATGTACTGCATGGCCGAAGGCATCATGTTCGTCTTGAAGGGCGCGCTGACGTTGCGGAAGAGCGGCTCTCCGTAGCCCATCATTTCCCAGTTGGACGGCACCTCGATGAGGGCCCATTTCCGGTCGTTGAAACCCGCGCTGAAGAAACCGTCCGGAATCCCGGCCGGATTCTCGCTATAGAAGAATTTCCATTTCCCGTCCAGCGAAATGTGCTTGTCCGGAATATGGAAGGCTCTTCCTTCCTCCTGGTTGAGTCCATACATGGACAGGTTCTCAACATAGTACGGAAGATCTTGCATGAAGGGCTTGTCCTGCGCATGGAGCAACGCAGGGGCCAGTACGGCCAGGAAGAAGAAAAAACGTTTCATCGGATTTTGGTTATTCGTAACAAATATACGTATTCCCGATGATATGGCAAAGGCTACTTAGTCAATTAGATGACGCGGTTCTGCGCCGGCCGGTAGGAGTACCCACCGCCGGCGAGGATGCGGTCCAGTTCGGACCGCTCCACGTCGTAGCAGTAACAAATCTGGTCCAGGTTCTCGAACTCCTCGTCGCGGAGCAGAAAGTTGATGCTGGACACCAGCATCGGTATGTCGTTCAGCGGTAAATGATCCATGCGTGTAATTTGGCCCGCAAAGATATGCATTTTCATGTAGGATTGTTATTTTTGCAGCCGCAAAATCATAATATGTTATGGGTACGAAAGAAAACAGGACGCTGGTGATTCTCCACATTGCGGTCCTCCTGGCGGGTTGGACGGGCCTTTTCGGCCGGCTCATCTCCCTGGGCGGCCTGCCACTGGTGTGGTACCGGATGATGGTGAGCGTCGTCGTGCTGGCGCTGGTGATGGTCCTGATGGGCCGGCTGCACAAAATGCCCTGGAAATCTTTCGTCAAGATCGCTGCCTGCGGCTTCCTGCTGTCCCTGCATTGGGTTGCCTTTTATGCCAGTATCCAGGCTTCCAACGTGTCCATTGGCGTGGCGTGTATCGCGACCTCCTGTTTCTTCACGACGCTCCTGGATCCGCTCATCAACCGGAAGCGGATCTCCTGGGTGGAGGTGCTGATCAGTTTCATCGCCATTGCGGGTGTCCTGCTCATCTTCAGCCTGGATGTCCGCTACCGGCTGGGCATCATTCTCGGCCTGCTCTCGGCGGCCATCTATTCGCTGTTCGCGCTGGTCAACATCAACGTGGCCCGGGAAACGGGGGAGGACAGCGCCACGATGCTCCTGTACGAGATCGTCGGCGGCATCTTCCTGCTGTCGCTGCTGATTCCGTTTTACACGTGGATTTTCCCCGGAGCCAACCTCACTCCGCAGGGGAAGGATGTCTGGTGGCTGCTCCTGCTGGGGTCCGTCTTCACCGTTCTCCCGTTCCTGTTCCAGCTGCAGGCACTGCAGGTGCTGTCGGCCTTCACGGTCAACCTGACCTACAACCTGGAGCCCGTGTACAGCATCGCCTTCGCCGCCCTGCTGTTCGGCGAATACCGGGAGGTCGGGTTTTCCTTCTGGCTGGGCATCGTCCTGATCGTCCTGTCGGTCCTCATCCAGAGCCGCCGGATCCTCCGCAGAGAATCATAGAAAACGCCCGGGCGAAGAACCCGGGCGCGTCTTTTTATTGTTCGGAGAAATCGTCTTTCCCTACGCCGCACAGGGGGCAAACCCAATCTGCGGGAAGGTCTTCAAAGGCGGTTCCGGGGGCGATTCCGTTGTCCGGGTCGCCGGCCTGCGGGTCGTACTCATACCCGCAAATGTTGCATACGTACTTTTTCATACTGATTTGGAATTAGTTAGTGTTGTTGCACAAAGATAGTAAAAACTACTGGAATACCCGCCGGCCCAACGCCTGGTTGATGTGGGTCTCCAGGATGTGGAAGCTGGGGCCGACCATGGTGTTGTGGCCGTGGCCGTCCAGCTCGTACAGGTAGGTCTGCTCGTGGCCGACGAGCTTCATCATGCGGGCGAGGTACTGGTTCTCGTCGTAGCGGCCGTAGAGCTCGAGCTCGCGGTCGCCGCAGATGAGCACCAGCGGCGGGCAGTCCGCGCGCACCCAGTAGATGGGCGCGAACTCGTCGATGGTGACCTGCAGCGGCTGCAGGCCCTGCATCTTGCGGACGTTGTAGTGCGTGACGGCCTGCCCGCTGAACGGGATGTACATCCACACTTTGTCCGCGTCGGCGCCGTAGGCGGCCAGCCAGGCCTTGTTGAGGCAGAGCATCATCCCGATGTAACCGCCGGCGGAATGGCCGGTGACGACGATTCTGGCGGGGTCACCGCCATACTCCGCGGCGTGGCGGAACACCCAGGCCACGGCCTCGGCGGCATCGTCCAGCGTCTCGCGGACCGTCACCTTCGGCAGCAGCCGGTAGTTCACGCCGACGACGACCCAGCCCTTCTTCTGCAGCTGGGCGGGAATCTCCTTGTTGCCGCCTTCCAGGCCGCCGCCGTGGAACCAGACGATGACGGGGCAGTCTTGCTGCCCCTCCGGGTAATAGACGTCGAGCTTCAGCCGCTCCTGCGCGTACGCGTCGGTCTTGCCGGTGTAGCTGATGTCGTTGATTTGCTTGTAATTCTGTGCGTTGAGGCCCAGCGTGACCAGGCACAGCGCGAGGGTGATCAGGATTCGTCTCATGCTTTATCGGATAAAGTTCGTGAAGGCCGGCTGCTCGTCGCGCTGCGGGGCGGCGTCGCCGCCGGCATGGATTTTCTTCAGCAGCCAGGCCATGTTGTTGCCCAGCGTGCGCATGGTCTGCATGCCCTCCGCGTCGAGCTTGGCCTCGCCCTTCCCGGAGCCGTAGGCGATGTTCCAGTACTGGGAGGTGACGACGGGCATGTTCATCATCTCGAACATCATGTTCAGGGTCTGGAGCGTGGCCGTGGCGCCGCCGCGGCGGCAGACGGCCACGGCGGCCGCCGGCTTGTTCTGGACCAGCTGGCCGGCGGAGAAGAACAGGCGCTGCATGACGGCCAGGATGCCGCCGTTGGGCTGCCCGTAGTAAACGGGGGAGCCGACGATGAGCGCGTCGGATTCGGCGAGTTTGCGGGCGATCTCGTTGCAGGGGTCGTCGTCGAAGACGCAGCCCTTGCCGCCGTTACGCCGGCAGCCGCCGCAGTTGATGCACATGCGGACCGGCCGCGCGCCGATCTGGAAGATCTCCGTTTCGATGCCTTGTTTTTTCAGCTGCGCCTCAATCTCTTGCAAGGCGCAGAAGGTGTTGCCGTCCGGGCGGGGACTGCCGTTGATCAACAGTACTTTCATGCGGGTGTCGGAATTTGTCAGTGTAGCGGAGAGCGGCGATGCGTAGGCCGCCGTGCCGACAGCGGCCAGGGCCGCTTTCTTGAGGAAGGTCCGTCTTTCCATGGGGGTGGAGAATAAAGGTTACAGCCCCGCCTCCAGCAGCTGGTCGCAGATGCTCTGCATGCCGGCGATGGACGGGTGGCCGTTCTGTTTCTCGATGTCGTGCAGCTCGACGAGCTGGACGCCGTAGTGCTTGCAGACCTCGCGCATGGACTCGTTGATCTCTTCCTGCAGCTCGGAGTTGAGGAGGGAGACGATCTTCGCCTTGGGATAACGCTTCTGCAGGGTATCCAGCAGGTAGGCGAGGGCCGGGCGGAAGGCCTTGCAGTCGTCCTGGGTCCAGTCGGACCACTGGTACTCGCCGATCGGGGCGCGGGACCAGGCGTCGTTCGTGCCGCCGAAGAGGAAGATGATGTCCGGGTCGCCGAGCATGTCCACGCGGCCCATGAAGGACGATTCGTAATTGACGCGCCCGAAATAGCCGGTGCTGCAGATGGTGGTGCCGCCCCAGGAGTTGTTCTGCTCAAGCTCATAGCCCTTGGCGTTGATATAGAGGCTCCACCAGGTCTGGTCTGGGCTGGTGACGTCGTTGCGGTCGTTCGGGTAGAAAGGAGCGTAGCCTTCCGGGTTGTACCCTTCGTAGGTGGAATAGGAGTCTCCCAGGATGGAGACCTTCTTGGGCTGCGAGCACGCCATGAACGTGGTGGCTGCCAGCAGGATCAGGAGTAAAATTTTCTTCATGTTGGTGTGGCTGAGATTGTTCAAATATAGCCATATTTTCTTAAATTTGTGCTCGAACCATCATCACACATGAAAATGAAAACCAGATTCTTCGCGCTGCTCGCCCTGGCCATGACCCTGGGCGCATGCAATTGCTCCGAAAAAGTCAGCCCCGTCCTCAATATCGAAGGAGGGCAGGTGCAGGGTATCGCCGCCGACCTCGACGGCGTCTTCGTCTACAAGGGCATCCCGTACGCCGCACCGCCCATCGGCGACCTGCGCTGGAAAGCGCCGCAGCCGGTCGTGCCCTGGGAGGGCGTCCTGCAGGCCGACGAATTCGGCCACCCAAGCTACCAGGCCGTCCACTATCCGGGCAACTATTTCACGGAGTGGGGCTATGGCGAAGAGAAGCAGTGCAGCGAAGACTGCCTGTATCTGAATGTCTGGACCAAATACCCGGGCCAGGTGGACCGCAAGGCCCCCGTGGCCGTATGGATCCACGGCGGCGGCTACCGCGAGGGCTGGGGCTCCGAGCCTGAGTTCGACGCGCAGGAGTGGGCCGCCAAGGACGTCGTCCTGGTGTCCATCAACTACCGCCTCGGCATCTTCGGCTTCATGGCGCATCCCGAGCTTTCCGCCGAGAGCCCGGACGGCGTGTCCGGCAACTACGGCATCCTGGACCAGATCGAGTCCCTGAAGTGGGTGAAGAAGAACATCGCCCAGTTCGGCGGCGATCCGGACAACGTGATGATCTTCGGCCAGAGCGCCGGCGGCGGCAGCGTCCGCACGCTCTGCGCCTCGCCGCTGGCCCAGCCGTACTTCCACAAGGCGGTGATCATGAGCGCCAACGGCCTGAACGTAGTCAAGAACCAGAACTTCACGCTCGCCGGTGGCGGTCCTGCCCTCCCGCCGTCCATGATCAAGATGATGTTCGGCGGCCAGACGCTCCAGGAAGCTGAAGCCGAAGGCAAGGCCGTCATGGACTGGGCCGGCCTGACCGATCTCAAGAAAATGCGCGCCGCGGCCACGGACGCCGTCCACGCCGCTTCCGCCCTTTATACTTCCGCCACGGGCAAGCCCGGCATCACCATCACCCCGATCATCGACGGACACGTGTCCGTCAAGATCTTTGACGATGCGGCCGCCGACGGCTCGCTGGCCGACGTGCCGTACATGATCGGCTACACGATGAACGACATGGGCGACATGTCCGCCGGCATCGCGGCCTTCTGTCAGGACCGTCAGGCCAAGGGCAACACCGCCTGGGCTTACGAGTTCGCCCGTCCGCTGCCGGACGACGGCTCCCACCCCGAGGACCGTCTGCAGGGCGCGTTCCATTCCTCCGACCTGTGGTTCGTGTTCAAGTCGCTCCAGCACTGCTGGCGCCCCTGGACCCAGGGCGACTGGGACCTCTCCGAGAAGATGCTGACCGCCTGGACCAACTTCGCCAAGTACAGCGATCCCAACGGCCCGGACGGCGGCGAGTGGACCCCCTGCACGCAGGAGAGCCCCAACTTCATGGTCTTCAAGCTGGACGCCTCCGACGCCGAGGCCTCCGAGCTGGGCCAGCCGGTGAAGTAGCAGCCGCTACAATCATTAGAAATGAGGATTGCCGCTTAGCGGGAAAGGGCTTACCTTTGCAGTCGAAAAGAGAACACCGTTCGACATGCAAACACTTAAGCCAGACACCCGCAAGCGGATTCTTTCCGTGTCCAAGAAGCTGTTCCTGCAGCACGGCTACAGGGACACCACGACGCGCGACATCGCGCGGGAAGCCGGGGTTGGCCTGAGCAACCTCTACCATTATTATGCTTCAAAGGATGAGCTGTTCACCCAGCTGCTCAAGCCGGCGACGGATGCGCTGGAGGGGCTGCTGGACGAGCGGCACGGTCAGCAGGGCTACGACATCTCCACGATTCAGGAGGACGACTATGCCGAAGCGTCGTTGGAGGAGTACATGTCCCTGATCCGCAGGCACAGGAACTCGCTGAAACTATTGCTTTTCAAATCGCAGGGCTCCTCCCTGGAAGGTTTCAAGGAGTACTACGTCAACAAGGCCACCGACCTGGTGATGGACTGGTTCCGGGCGATGAAGGCGAAGCATCCCGAGATGAACGCCGACGTGTCGGAGTTCTTCGTCCATTTGAATAATGTCTGGATGT
>Ga0310786_10011882_pt1 | contig 10828 bp, 22 predicted proteins | sample AusTroGonzalo_MG_FD_203881 | JGI IMG/M metagenome (GOLD analysis project Ga0310786, IMG submission 203881) | Bovine rumen microbial communities from tropical cattle in Woodstock, Queensland, Australia - Gonzalo_03 (v2) (version 2) | ecosystem: Host-associated > Mammals > Digestive system >...
ACCATTCATCATGTTCCTGTTTGTTGAATAATCCCATTTTTACATCCTCCTTTCAAATGTATAAACAGGTTTGGATAAATCCACTTGATGATCTTCTGGTGGTCTACATATTTTAATGGTAGTCGGGCCATCCTGAAAACCTTCAAGATTCTTTTCTCCTATAAAATATCCTGAATATAATGCTCTTTGGGTTTTATGAATATGAACCATTAAGCCCATTTGTTGTGTGATGTTTAAAATGGGTTGCATACATTCATCTGGGATATGTAATACATGAATAACATTTTCTTTTTGAAGTGCATGATGATGTAACTCCAGCTCTAATAATAGGACGTGAATCTCATAGATCCATTCTTCGTAATCAAAGTATGGATCGCACCATTGTTCTAATTCTTTAAAATTTTTCATGGATATCTATTTATTTTTCATGGTATATAAAGATGTTCGTATAGAGAAAAAATAGAAAATTTTTGTGAGTGAACTACCTTCGCCGACGCACCTTGTGTATAAATTGTGCTTATTTTTAGGTTCACCTAAACTTGATAAAAATTCAATTTTACTTTAATCAATTTAACTTTAATTTAATTAAAGTTTAATTGAATTTTAATTTTAAGTTTATCAAATATATTTTAATTTTATTCAATTATAATTTAATCTAAAATATTTAATATAACAATTGTTATAAGTATACATATATTATATATGTAAACTCGCCTATCATGCCCCCGTTGGTCTATTCAGGCACTCACTGTTGAGATTGAGGATAAATAATGAATCTGGTGGAGTTATAGTTAATATCGGGAGCAACTATTCTTAATTTAATAAAATAAATGATTATCTATTAGTTATAGATAAAACGGGGGTCATATAATTGAGTTTTAATAAACCGATACCTTTATATAGTAGTATATACAAATATTATATTATCTAATAAGTTATTTAACTTATTAGTACGCCTTTTTTAATAAAAGGCGTTAAAACGCCCCGTTTTTAAAACGGGGGATTTATAGGTGAAATTATGAGTAAACAAGCACAAAAATCCTGTTTTATGGAATTTAAAAAGCAAGCAAGTAGTATTAAGACCGAAGACGACCTCAGAGTCCTTGAAAAACAATTTAGACGCTTTTCTGAGTGTTTTGGCGTATTTAAACCTACTATTGACGCCTTTTTTATTACAAAACACGACGAATTTAAAAAAGCACGTTTAAACGCTTTAATTAAACCGTTCGAACACGTGGACGCCTTAGAATTTAATTTAAAAGGTCTTGACGACGTGGATAAAAAAATTAACGCTATTAAAGACGTTAAAACTAAAAACGCCTTTAACGGTCTTTTTAATTTATTATCCGACGAACGTAACTTGATATATAATGATTTAAAGACACGTCAAAACGTTATTAATGATTTAAATAAATTTAAATCATTAAATTATTTTAAAATAGCGTACGTGTCCCGTTTTGACCTAAAAAAGGCGTTCCGTTATTTATCTTATAAAAACGGTGCTGAAAAGTTTTATTCTAAGTTATACTTTATAGAACACGGTTTATACGTCTTAAAAACTGTCGAACACGACGGATTAACTATAAAAGCGTTTTATATTAATAATAACGTCAAAACTTTATTAAACGGTCGCAAATCTAAAAAGGCGTTACCTAAGGACGTTAAATTCAATAAATCAAGTGTAGACGCATGGAAAACACTTGAAAAGGAAGATAATATACGCTTTTACGCTTATTGTAATGAAAACGGTTTGGATAAGAAAAATAGACAATTATTAAAAGCAATACGCCAAAAGCAAGGAGGAGAAACATTTTCTTTAAGATTAGAACGTGTTGAGGACGTTTTGAACGAATTGAAAAGTAAATACGACGAATTAAGCACAATAACCTTAGAAAACGGTTCCGTTATCCCTAATTACGAATATCTGAACGAATTAGACGCTATAACTCATGAATATTGGAGTTTAACCGAAGAACATAACTCAGACGACGTAGAAACAACAATAGACGACTATGCGTGGTAATTTAAACGAATTACCACTTTATATTCTTTTTTTTTAAATTTTAACACTTTTTAACCATTTAAACAAAAAATAATACTTTTATACTTATTTTTATTACTAATAACAGCACCAGAGGACAGAACAGACCAAAAGAAGAACACAGGGGCGATTTTGTTTTGATGTTTTGTTTTGGTCATGTTCCGAAAAATTTTTTCGCTCGCTTCGCTCGCGGCTCCCCTTCGGGTCGCTCGGCCTTACGGCCGAGGGGGTGGGGGCTAATCAAATATTCCTCGGCGAGCAGAGCTCGCCTCGAGATTATTTTCCGTCGCTCGCCTAAAAAATCCTTCGCCCTGCACGGGCGATCGAAATCGGAGATTTCGACCGGATTTTTTTTAACGGCTCGTCGACGGGAGCTTCGCCGTTCCGGCAGCGGGGCAAGCCCCGGAGCCGGAAGCTCAGCTCGGCGAGGTCGACCTAAAGGTCGACCGCACCTTAGTTTTCTAAGGCACAATAAATAATATAACAATTGTTAAGTAATAAACCCATTGAATTAAACGCATAAGTGATTATTATGAAATTAAGTAACAGATATGTAGAAACAGAAGTACCAAGTCGTCGAGAAAGATACAGTAATGTTGCTCCATCTCCAATGAGCCGTATGGTTCTTAGAGGATATGAGCATATGAATTATAATTATCCATTTGGGTGTGCATCCTGTGTACACCCTTTAAAATAAACGCACAGGTGATTATTATGTTTGATTATCATTTTGACAATACAATTGTGTACGATGCAGAGTTAGGTGCTCTGATGGAGTTTGAAGAATACGAAATCATTGATGGAGCAACATTCTGGCTTCCTCAAGAACTTGATGAAAAATATACTCAATTCTAAACGCAAAAGTGATTTATATGAATTTTAATAGTTTTATAGAGAGAGTTACCTCTCACAAATTTGTATTTGAAGTTGTTGAATATGCAGTCTGTTTATCACAGGAAGTATACTGTGGAACAGCAGGTGATTGTCTTCAAGAAGCATTTGAAGATTTAACCAATTTTGAATTAGATTGTCTATTATATGACATCTAATTTTATTTTTTTAATAAACGCACAAGTGAGGTTTGATAATATGGAAAATGTAATAGAACAAATCAGAAACAACAAACAATTAAAAGGCGAATACAAAGTAGAAAATACACCAGTTAAAGTAATTGGTGTAGGTGGAAAAGCATTAAAAGTATTAGTACTCGAAGCATCTAAATTCACAGTTAAACCAATCTGGAAACAACATTGGATTAACTTCAAAGATGATTCAGAAAAAGAATTCACAAGAAAACTTTACAATGAGATGCTTAAATAGTATCTCATTTATTTTTTTTATTTTATCCTGACCCTCCCACCCCATTTATTGAGGAACAATTACATTCCCCCACAACGCCATGTTCTGCCGATCCCCTGGTACTCCCCTTAGCCAACAGCCTTTGCCCAAAGGGGAGATGGAAGGGGTAAACCCCTAAAGACCCTTGCCGATCCTCATCGTACTGCTCCTTAGCCAGCGGCCTCAAGCCCAAAGGAGCAGATGGAGGAGGGCTCCTCGCCCTCCAAAGCCACCTCGCCCACCCGCCCACCCTCAGAGACTGCCGCTCTGCACTCGGCCGCTTTTCTTTTGACTCGGCAAAAGAAAAGCTACAAAAGAAAACCGACAAGCCACGCCCTTGATCCACACATTTCCCACCCACCCGTCCCAGTTAGGGGCTTCTCGCCCCAGGGCCCTCGCAGACAAGACGCTCCCCGCGTCTGCTTGACGGACTAGGGCCAGACACACCTCGTTGGTGGCTGGACGGCCAGTAGGATGGAAAGAGGGGGCTTTGCCCCCTCTTAAAGAACTCCCCCACTTCTTCTTTGCAATGATGCAAAGAAAGAAGCGAAGAAAGATCAGGAGGGGCAGAGCCCCACCGCCCCGAATATGGGAGGGGAACCGGACTTCGAAACGGTTCCCCACGGCCCCTCCTCAGCGCCTCAAGGACTGCCGCCTGAGAGACCGGCGGCGGGATAAAATGGTCGCCTCGTGAATTAAAGGCGACCATTGTACCCGCCATTGCTACAATCAAACCAGAAAAATAGATATGAAGACAAGCCCCATCCTCCTTAAACCTCGCCGTAAATTATTATTTTTAGTATAACGGCGAGGTCGCGTGAACACACGCGATCGTCGAATGGGGTTCTCCTTCGTCGAATCTTCTATATCATATTTTTCGGTTTGATTGTAGCTCATATACCACTTTGCTATCACGAAACGACCCGCCCCGTCAGTCGTATGGGCAAGCGACCCCCACACGGGGGGTCGGATACCCATACAGACTGACAGCCCCGGGACCCCACCCACATGTCCTTTTATAGTTATTATTATTTCATTATTATTATGTGCCTACAAAATTCCGGGTCTACCCACCTCGCCCATTTTGGGCGAAGGCGAGGTGGGATAGACCCGCCTCCGGAAATTTTTTATAGGTGATAATATGATTGTAAAAAGATATAGTATAAAAAACCAACAAAAAATTACCGTTGGTATACTGAACAAAGGATTTTATACAACTTTCAAATGGTTTCACAAATTTGATTCCAAAAAAGATACTATTGTTAAAATTGAACTCAGTTCAATTGATATAGAAAAAGTATTTACAAAATCTTTGTTCTACAAAAACGGTTTAACTGACTGTGAATATACAGAACTTCAGTTACAAGACATCATTGCATACGATGCATTTATTCCTTATCAGGTAAAAGATATGATGCTCAGACATCCAATCTTACTTAAAAGGAATTTAACTTATGATGATTTACACATCTGCATCTACTGCTTTAAAGGAACTCTTAAAGCAATTAACTTGTTATTAAAATACAACAAGTTACCATGGAGTTCTAAAGCAAATAGAACTGCAGAAGAAAATAGAATCATCTACATGATGAAATTCAGAAAAACCCCTGGCTTTTCTGAAATCAGAAATGCACTCATCAATGATTTAGATTACGAAATCATTGATAGAATCTATGATGTAGAAATCATGGAAGATTTACTTGAAGATGAAGAAGTTCCATTCCATGATTTAATAGCTAAAAGATTAATTGAGTTCACAGAATCACAAGATATGGACTCAAGAACATATATAGAAGACTACTAAGTCTTCTATCTCTTTTTTTACATACTAAACGGAATAGTGATTATTATGTATAATTATTATTTTGATGTCGTTATGCATCTAATAGCTGAGTACCCTGACTTCCAAACTATAGTAGAAAATACCTGTCCAACCAGATGGTTGGACGGAACCATCTGCTCTCCAGCAGATGATACCATGAATAAAGCATTTATGGAAACAGAACTGTTAATGGAGTTAGAGTTAATCTAACTTCATTAAACGGAATAGTGATTATTATGTTTAATAAAATTTTAGGACTCGTTACAAGTCCACAGGTTGCAATCGATGCGGTTGACATGGGAACAGTCTTCGGTGAACTCGAAGACTGGAATGAAGATGAATTAGCTTTCTGGATTAATGACATTATCAATTTTCATATTGATATGGCATTAGGATATGGAAACTAAACGGAATAGTGATTATTATGTTTAATACAGTATTAGGTCTCGTTAATGACCCTTGGTTTATAAATTATGTATTTGGATTTTGTAGTTACTTTGAAACTGAATTCAATGAAGAATTCAGTGAAGAATTAATTGATAAATCAGAAATCATATATGATTTCATTATCAATTAATTTTTATTTTTAATAAACGGAATAGTGATTAATATGTGTTTAATTAGCTTTAAAGATGGAGTTGTCATCGAGCTCCACGATGATTGTACATTCGATGTTGTTGAACTTAGTACTACTGATGTTGAATTCAACACAGTATATGGAATTGGAGATGAAGTTAGAGTATTTAACTTCATCAATGATAGATTAGGCGGTGCTCTCACCGCTTAATTAAATTTATTAAACGGAATAGTGAGGTGTTAAATATGAACATGTTAGAATTTATAAAAACAAATAAAAGCAATTGGAACAAGAAAGAGGAACTAAACATAGGAGACAATAAGTTATACAAAATAATTGGTATCGGACCTAAAGCATTTAAAGTACTCTGGTTCGGACCAACACCAGGAACCAAACACCCAGTCTGGAATCAATGCTGGTGGAATTACAACGACCTTGATGAAATAGCAGAAAAGGTCGTTGCTAAAATGTATAGTAAAATGAGTGGTCAAACCACTCTCTAATCCTTTTTTATTTTTTTTATTTTTTAAAACAAAAATAAAAAACAATTCGGGCCCTCCCACCCCGCTTCCGCTCCCCTACAACGGACTAATTTAACCCGATCCTAAGTATGTCCTTAGCCTTGCAAGCCAGCCCAAAGGACAATGGAGGGGGCAATGCGGCCCCCAAAGCCCCGCGCTGAATAGATCCTCGATAGCTCGCAGAGCACAGAACCTGCTCGCAGGAGCTATCCTGTTTTTGATGTTTTCCTCCTTTCGCATCGAAAAAAATTTTTTTTGAAACGGTTTGTTGAAATTTATTTTACATATAATAGCTAAATCATAAATTATATATATAGTTATATATAAAAATAATAAACGGTATAGTGAGTTGATTATTATGAGTAAATTTGATTATAATAAAAGAGATTTGTATCACGCAATCGAACAAGAAGTAAGAGATTTAGAAGCTGAATTCTATGGATTAGCTCCTATTAATATCTTAATGATAAATTTAGAAGATAGCTATACACAACGTGAAATAGCAAACGGCATAGATGAATTAATTCAAAATAATATCATTAATAAAACTAATGATAATCAATATCTAAGGAGTTGTTACTAATGAAAATCTTTAATTTTAAAAAAGAAAAAGAACCTGTGAGATTAGCTAAAAAACCAGAACCAAAACCATTAATTGAAAATGGTATGATAGCTGGTATACCAATAGAATTTATACTAATTACAATTATAATGGTATCAGTATTTGGACTCATAATAGCTTTTATGGGTCCATGTACAGATTCAGGTATGTGGTATAATATGCCACATATCTAAACGGTATAATGAATTATTTTAAGGAGATGATAGAATGAGTTTTAAATTCGAACATGAATTGAATCACCCATGCGCAGGTGCAATATTTGATGTAAATCATAACTACAGTAAAAAAACATTTGATGAAATTATTCTCATCAGATGTATAGAACAAAATAAAAATGAAATAGCTAAAGACCCTATGTTTCTTTTGCCATTTACAAATCTTTATGGAACAGAGAAAGAAGATGATGAAAAACTTAACACTATGAAATATTTGTACAAAAATTATTGCAGTACAACATGCAATAATTTGAGTAAAGTTACAAATAGCTATATTAGAGATGCAATTAATCTTGCATTTCTACATTCTTAATTTTTTTAAACGGTAAAATGAAAATTAACTGGAGTTGATAATTATGAGTACAAGAGGCAATATCATATTCGTAGACCATTGGTTTTTAGAAGAAGAAAACATTACAAAAGATGACATTATTAAAAATAAGACCATTTTGAATGAGGCTATCAAAAATAGCTATAAAATATATGTACATAGTGATATGTACCCAAGCGGTGCTTTAGATGACCTTCAAGAATTCTTAACTCTTGACGGAGCAAAACACAGAGCTCATGATACAAGTTATCTCTCAGCATGGTTTGTTGGTTGGAAATGTTTAGATATGAGTCGATACACAAGAAGATTCGAAGAAAGAGAATTCGACCCATATAAAGACAAAAATCCGTCACTTGAAAATTTCAAAAAATCAAAAGACTTTTTCGGTATCGGATTAATGCGAGAACCTACAGATTGGGCAAGTTATAGCTATATCATACTACCAAAAACACCTATAGAAAATGGTTGCTATCAGTATAATAAAAATAGCTTCGATATCTTGATATATGACGGAGGAGAATTCAATAAATATTTAGGAGAAATTAATTCTGAAGATACATTACAAGAAATTCAGAATGAAGATTGGTGGTATTAATTACCATCAATCAAAAAACGGTTAAGTGGTGATTCAAATGTGTGAATTTGAAATTATAGATGATGCAAGAATGTATGAAGAATGTGTAAACAAAATTCTGGATATGGACGAATACGATTTGGTAAATTTAATCAAGAATATCATTTGTAAATGTCCACCGAGTATGAAAGTAGTACTAAAATATTAAACGGACAAGTGAGGTGTAATTATGCAATATCAAACAATGTTACAAATACAAGAAAAATTAGATAAATATTCCTCAGGATATGCAATTGGAAATGATGTGGATACATTAAATGTTTTCATATCAGCCCATTTGAATGAAGAAAACAAAGAATTATTTTTAAATGAATTAGATTTAATATTACCATTTGGATTAATATTTACTCATGAATACGAAAACGGTAAATTGAAAGTTATATTTAAAGAGGTACAATAACTACCTCTTTTACTTATTTTAGGAGTTGATATTTATGATAGTTGAAATTGGTTCACATAGATTTCCTGGTTTTTACGAAAGTATATTCTGTAATTCAGATGAATTTATTGATGATGAATATGAATTAAAAGGATTACTTGAAGAAATTGTAATTGATGAAAAACTTGAAGTAGTTTACGAATATGGAGATTTTGAAAGATATAAAAAAGACGTCAGTAAAACATATTTAGAATATTATGTGGAAAAAATCATAGATTGCTTACCATCAAAAATATCTGATTCTGATTACTTTAAGTTCGAAATCATTGATGATGAAAATAATATTGAAGTTATATCACCAAAATACTATAACTATAGAACAGATAGTTGTTATTGTCTTATTGAAACAAATATCGAAACACTTCAAAAGTTAAAAAACTTTGGTTTAAAAAACGAAGAAGATGTTAAAGAATACCTAAGAAATCATTTTACATCATATGAAGGATTCCATTCATTTATCTCTAATGATATCGAATACTGGAAACAATTAGATATAAAAGAATACATTGAGGAAACACGATATCTAATAGCCTTGTTAGATATGATAATAGCTTTAAACGATTCAAATGGTTTCGAAGAAATCAGACTATCTACATATTATGATATAGATAAGTATTACTATGCAGAACCTATTATATATTGTAGTGAAGAAAGTAAAGAGATTATACAAAATAATTATAGTCCAAATGTAAAAATTAAAACGGTATAATGAGATTTAATTCTCATTTATTTTTTAGGAGTTGATAAATATGAATGCAGAAGAAGCAAGAAAATTAACAGCACAAAACACAGAAAGACAAGAAGAAATAAGAAAACTCATTGAAAGAGGTGAGGATTCAATTCGATGGGCTTGTGAAAAAGGCAGAAGAAAAACAGATATCTATGCAGGATACATAGAATCTGGAATTCCTAAATACCCAGAGGTAATAGAACATTTTAAAAATTTAGGATACAATATCAAACATTGTTATGGTACAAATGTATTTGATATAACATGGTAATAAACGGTATAATGAAAATTAAAGGAGTTGATAATTATGGTAAGAATAAAATTAGTTGGTTGCAATTTTCATAAAACAATTGAGGATAGTGTAGTCAAACTCATAAGAGAACCTGAAAATGAATTTGACAAAGAAGCAATAGCTGTATATAACGGTTTTAATGAAAAAATTGGTTATGTTGGTACTCATAAAACTGTATCTCGTGGGAACAGGAAAAACGGTTGTATCGACAATCACCAGTTAGGTAATATCATGGGGCAAGAAGCAACTGGTATTATTACAAAATTTAAAGAATACTTTGGTTTTATTGAGGTAGATATCTAAATCTACTTCAATAAACGGTATAATGGAGGTATAAAAATGGATTTAAAATGTTTACTTAAACTATTACTGGAAAAAGGATATATAGAAGAAAAATTGATTAATAGTGTTAATGATAACACAGTATCAGTTATATACGAATTCGAACATATTGAAGTATTTAAGAAAATCAAAAATTCTAAATATGACAAAAATATTATTTTTGTAGAAAAAAGCAGATATTGGAAAAACAAATTTTATATCTTGAACTCTACAAACTTGGAAAAACTATTAATAGAATTAGGTAAAGGTAATGAAAAATTTGGATTTAGAGCAGATAGAAATAGTCTTGGCGGTATAAATCCACATAAACTTGTAGATATAATCAATAATAAAACAAGATTTAATGTAACTCGCCTAAATACACAAGAACAAGTATACATGGACATATGTGATACTTATTTAAAAGAACAAAGAATTAAACAGGAAGCTGAGAAAGAAGCTGAAATTTTAGACTTCTTAGATAAGCTTCCATAGCTTATTTTTTTTATTTGTTTTGATCCTCGGATCGCCCACCGAACACAGAAAGTGGGCGGAGGCTATCCTTGTTTTGATGTTTTCTTGCTCTCGTGTCGAAAAAAATTTTTAAAACGGTTAAGTGGTGATTTAAAATGATGTTTGATAAAAAAACTAAAAATTTAATATGCAATGGTTGGAAAATTGTAACACGTAGAAAATTTAATCCTGATCGCAGACCAGCGATACCAGGAGCTATTCATAAAATAAAAATTGATAGAACAAAAAAAGTATACGGAGAAATTGAAATAATAGCTTGTTATCCTCAAAAATTTGGTAATATTACAGAAGCTGAAGCTCATTATGAAGGATTTGATAGCTTATGGGAATACAAAAAATATTTTTTCGAAAAAAACGGATTTATTGAAAGTAATGACCTTATTTGGGTTATTGAATTTAGAGTTAAATGGT
>Ga0310786_10011883_pt1 | contig 10827 bp, 10 predicted proteins | sample AusTroGonzalo_MG_FD_203881 | JGI IMG/M metagenome (GOLD analysis project Ga0310786, IMG submission 203881) | Bovine rumen microbial communities from tropical cattle in Woodstock, Queensland, Australia - Gonzalo_03 (v2) (version 2) | ecosystem: Host-associated > Mammals > Digestive system >...
AGCATTATTATTTTCATTGGATATTTTGGGGTTTTATTATGGGTCTAATGGGTCTAATGAGTCTAATGGGACTTATGGGGCTTATGGGGCTTATGGGACCTATGGGGCTTATGGGACCTATGGGGTGAATAAGCCGTAAGCTAATTGTCAACGGTCAACTATCAACTGTCAATTTCAGCCTACTGATGCTGCTCACGAAGCAAATCATTGACGGTCTTCACAGGGTTGAAGGTCTCGAGTGGCACTTCGACGAAAATAGTGTTCCAGTCGCTCATGGCTCCGTTCCAAAGCCCCGGAAGCTCAAGCGCCTTCAGTTCCCTGCCCTGGAAGCTCTTAGAACTGATGAATCCAGCGTCCTCATCGACATACTTCAGAAGATCGAATTTCTCGCCCTTGTAATTCTTCAGGCAGCATACCAGATCGACCGGGTTGAAATGAGTCGCATGCTTGAGCGTGTACATGGCCCCTTGGTCGTCCTTGTTGATCTGGACGCTTTAGAGTATCTGGAGGTTCGTGGTGCCGTCCTTGCCCTTAATGATGAACGGTCCGCCGCCGGGCTCGCCCTCGTTCTTGACCATGCCGCAGACGCGGACAGGCCTGTCAAGCTTCGAGCGCAGCATCTCGACTCTGACCTTCGGATCGACGGTCAGCGGCAGCCGGATACAGAGTTCCATGTCCAGGAAAGCCTCTACCTTGTCGCAGAGACGGCGGCATGATCCTGCAGCAGGATCAGGTTCGGCATCGAGGGCGCGAAGATATGAGAATATCTTATCTCTGAGCTCGAGGGCCTTGCCCATGAGGACTTTCTTGTATCTGGATGTCGTAGGAAGGTATTTCTCCGTAGCGACGTTGTCTATGTTCTTGATCGATACGAGCTCCTCTTCGACGGCGTTGAGATTATGGATGAGTGCCCCGTGACCGGCAGGACGGAACAGCAGTCTGCCGTCATCAGTGCGGAAAGGCTTGTCTTTCATGTCAACGGCGATCGTATCGGTAGATTTGTCCTGATATGTGAAGCGGATATTGTAATGCACGCCGTATTTCTTTTCGAATTCAGCCTTGACCTTAGCCAGTTCTGCCTCGAACAGCTCCTGATGCTCCGGGGAGATAGTGACTGTAAGATTTGCCGAACCATCGTCGTTTCTCATGTACTCCTGCGCTTCGACGAGATGCTCTGCGAAGGCTGTGCGGGTCTCGTCTTTGTATCTGTGGAATTCGAGGACGCCCTTAGGTTTAGATCCATATTCGAGGCCGACGTCCGTCAACAGCTTTAAGGCGACGTTACGACGGTATTCCGGGCTGTCCTCCGGCTTTCCGAAAAGATCGGGCGTATAGAATGCGAACTTCTCTATCGCCGCAGCGAGCCTGGCCACGGCGGAATCAGAAGCAACGTCTTCCCCTCCTTCGAGGGTCGCAAGCCCTGCAAAGATATCTTTGAACATGCGTGATGCGGCACCTGAGGCAGGAACGAATTTGCACTTCCCCGCTATCGTCGCGGTCTCATAATATCGCACAGCCGCGTCTGCCCCGGCTTCGTCAAGAACGACAATTCCCCTCTCCGGATTAGCCGCATTGACTATATCCATCCACGGAAATCCCTTCTTAAACCGGTCTATCTGACGCTCTACTGTCTTGAGGCTGATTCCATTACTCTGAATCTGGCGTATATCTTCCTGATTGAACATATCTCGTGTTATTATGCGTGATTATCAAAGTTAGCAATTTTTCACAAAAATTTGAAAATTATAAAAGATTTGCCTACCTTCGCAGTCGCAAAAACAGAATGGGGTATTAGCTCAGTTGGTAGAGCGTTTGAATGGCATTCAAAAGGTCAGGAGTTCGATTCTCCTATGCTCCACACGAAAAAGCAGGCTACGGCCTGCTTTTTTTGTGTGGAGCGCCGGCCTGAGGGGCCGGCTTATCCTCTGATCCCCCGCCGCTACGCGGCTGCCCCCAGGGGCAGGGTGAAAGGATTCCCCCCCGCCGCTACGCGGCTCCCCCTTCGGTCGGCCTTCGGCCTCCGAAAGATTTTTTTCATTCTTAACTGCATTTTGATATTCTATGAAATACTCATAGGGAAGCAGGTGCTATGCTTTCGTTAATGACTTATGATAAGATGCCCTGGAATAGGCGACGATGTATACGCTGATTCTCGGATGCAAAAATCCAGCAGAAAGACAACTAGAGATACCTGGCACAACCTGAAATATGAGATGAATCAATCCAAAAACTTACGCAGAAAGTTACGCAGAAAAACTTAAGTAAATATCTGTAAGACTATTAATATACTGGATGCAACTGATCAACCCCATCATTACAGGTTCCTATGCCCCACCCCTGTATTCCCTGTGGTCCCAACGAGCACTTCGAGTATCATCTTCGCACTAAAAAATTTGTTTCTATAACTGGAACTAACTATATTAGTTTCCAATTATTTTTCACTCCCAAAAAGAGTTATATGGAAGAAAATCTAAGACTCAAGTATGACGCACCGGAAACAAGTGTTTTCGAGATGCAGGGCGAAAGTTGTCTGGTGCCTTCTTCCTGGGGCCATGAAGAAGGGTAGCCCAGAACCTACTTATCAGGAACACAGCCGTTGTGCGAGTGTTTCTCTCTCCAAATAGTCCAGAGTTTTTTCAAATAGAATAGGCTTGCCGATTCGGCAAGCCTATTCTATATAAGTCAGATGACTTTAGAAGCTGTTGCTGACGTTTACAAGGGTTGTGTTCTTCCCTGCCTTGTTGTTGTCGCCGAAGTTGCTGGAGAAGCCGAGCTGGTCGGCTGGCGTCCATGTGAACGTCACGACGACCGGATAATGGTCGGACATCACTGTCATGGCCTGATAGCCCCAGCCTGTTAAGCCAAGCTCGGCAGATTGCCGGGCTTTTTTTTGGAGCGCCGGCCCGATGTGCCGGCTTATCCTCTGATCCCCCGCCGCTACGCGGCTGCCCCCTTCTGTCGGCCTTCTGCCTCTGAAAGATTATTCTTTATTGTTTTGAATCGTAGTCATTTCGAACACGAATCATAGTGCCCATCCTTATAGACAATGTGACCGGCTACAGGAGCCAGTCACATCCAGATTCTTTTATTTTCTCAACGTTACTTCTTTACGTAGGCCGTAGCGCGCCCGACACCGACCTTATCGATAAATCCATTAGCCACAAGTTCAGCCAGAGTGCGCTCAATGGTGGTGACACTGATATCCGGGCAAGCCAGGGCGATTTCCTTCTTGGATATCTTGCCGGGAGTCTTCTCGATAAGAGCTTTGATCCGGTCGGCCTTGGACATCTTCCTGTGGTGCATGTATTCAACACGGTCTTCGAATTCGTTGTAGGCCTTGACCACTATGCCCAGCATGTATTTGAGGAAAGGAAGGTAGTCGTTGCCGTTCTCGTGCCAGTTCTGGGAGCTGGCCTGCAGGGCTTCGTAGTAAGAATCCTTGCTCTTCTCAATGAGCATCTCGATACTGATATACTTGCCAACGATAAAGCCGGCGCGATACAGCAGCAGGAGCGTCAGAAGGCGGCTCATACGGCCGTTCCCATCGTTGAACGGGTGGATGCAGAGGAAGTCCAGGATGAACACCGGCATCAGGAGAAGCGGGTCGTAGGTGCCGGCCTCGATTGCATTGTTGAACCGTGTGCAAAGGTTCAGCATAACGTCAGCGGTCTGGAAGGCCGGTACCGGACGGAAGCGTACAATCTCCGTTCCGTCAGCGTGCTTCTCAGCGATGATGTTGTCGGAATTCTTATACACGCCACCCACAGCGCTGCTGAAGGAATAGAGATTCCGGTGCAGCTGCAGAATGTTGTTGGGACCAGGTGCTATGTACTCGTAGGATTCGTGGATGGTTGCCAGGACGTCGCGATAGCCGGAGATTTCCTCTTCGTTGCGGTTGCGGGGTTTGACCTTATCCTGGACGATAGCATTCAGGCGCTCGTCGGTTGTATAGATGCCCTCGATGCGGTTTGAGGCACCGGTACTCTGGATCTTCGCAACCTCCAGCAGAGCTGTGAGCACATCCGATTCAGCTTCTATGAAAAGCTCCTGCCTGCCACGGCATTCATGGAGGCGTGTCAGGATGCTGACGACTTCCGGAGTAAGAAGGTCTTTGGGGCGATTGATGAAATCGAACTCGTGCATAGCGCGTTACTTTTATGTTGCAAAGATAGCGTTTTTCTGCCTCATTTTACAATTATCTGCATCAAATTTGCGAAAATGATGCAGAAAAAGTACTGAATGAGGGATATTGCGCTGGCATATTATTCGCATATGTTGCCCCGTAATTCTATAATGTAATGGAAGACTATATCCTCAGAGAAATTGACCGCTTGGGCGAGATGTTGATGATGATTGCCCGGAAGCTGGGCATGCTGGACGGTAATGCATCGGATTTTTCACTGGCGGACGTCAAGGACGAGTTCGACAAAGCGGCCTGCCCTATCGAGCTGGATAAACTGTTAGCACATGAGAATCCCGTCAGGTATCTGGTGGAAGTCGAGAAGATTACCGACCCAGGGCTGGAGACGGTTATCGACATCCTTGTTCATTCTGACTTGGATGAAGACCAGAAGGCATCCCTCTTAAACGATGCTCTCGCATATCTGGATGGCAAGGGATATTATTCTTTCAGGCTTCACTCTTTAAATGTTTGACCTGCTAAGCCTTCTCCGAATCTGATTGATCGAAGAACTTCTTGATCCGGAGCTGGGTTTTGAACGGGATGTCCTTGTATATCTTCAAGTTAGGGAAATCCTTGATCAGAGGGGCGCATTTCTGAAGAATGACAGGATACTTGTCAAACAATTCAGGCGCATGGATACGCACAATCTGAGAGGCGACGCTCATCAGCACAGGCTCTTCAATCCCCTGGAAAGGAGAAGCCTCGCTTCCATAGTAATGCATGAACATGCCCATGATATTGTGGATCACCTCGGAGGTCTGCTGGTACCTCTTCCTTTTCGATGCGGAATTAGGATTGACTTTGTTGTAATAGACCAGCCTGTCCTTGATAAACGCTATTTCATCAGCCCTGTTGACGACCTGCGCCGTCATTACGAGATCCTCGCAATGGCACATCTGTGGGAAGTAGAAGTCAGGATTGTCATAGAGATCCTTGTAAAGTTCTCTCTTCACAAGCTTATCCCAGAGGTATCCGCGGAAATGGTGATGGCACATAAGGGCGCGTAGCGTTGACCGTCTGTCGTCAAACTTCTTTTCCCTTCTTGGAATAATTATATGACGGTATGCATTGTAGTAATTGCATACGACGACGTCCGCTTTCTTCTCAATGGCCGCATTGACAAGTTTCTCCACCATGATGGACTTGCACCAGTCGTCAGGATCGAGAAAAAGGATGTAATCCCCTTTTGCCGCCTTCAGTCCGGCAAGCCTTGCTTTCGGAAGTCCTCCGTTTTCCTGTCTTATGATGTTGACCCTGTCTTTAAGATGGCTGAATTCCTTGTCAAGGATATCTTCAAGGATTTCTATGGATTTGTCCGGACTGCCGTCATCTACGAAAACGAAGTCGATGTTTGGGTAAGTCTGTCCAAATACCGACCTGGCGCAGCGTCTGATATAAGGCTCGACGTTGTACACGCACAGAATGACTGAAACTAGTGGTCCGTTTGATAACATAGGCAACTTAGATGAATTGGACCGCAAAGTTAGCAATTTTTTTTAATGTTGGTCTCCCTTTGTACCCAGTCATCGTCACATATAAAACCAGACAAGGCCCAATTCCAATTGGAAAAGAGCCTTGTCAATACGTTATGGATAAGTTTGAAGATTACTTTTTCAGTATTCTTTCGGCGAGCCGCATTGCGAGGATTGAGACAGGGACGACAAGCGCTATCATGACCACGAGCACAGGGATGTTGGCGATCACTGGCTCCATCTTGGCCGCATAGCCTTCCGGCATCTCTTCCACGGCAGCCTGAAGCGATCCTGCAGTGTCAGTCCACCAGTGGGATACATATCCGTAGAACGTAAACGCCATCGGAATGAAACTCAGTCTTGTTCCTTTCCTGGTATCATATCCATAGAGTTTCCTCAGAAGTTCGGAAGCGACGGCCAGCAAGACGAATATGATTGCCATGATCGCATCGGCTTCTCCGAGAGCCAGGAATACTGCAAGCAGGACTCCGTTCAAGATAGTGGCCACGCCGAAATTCTTCAGCTTGGACGCCGCATACAGATAAATGAGGGCAAACACGAACGGAATGATCGTTCCTGCGTATGCATAGCATGCGGGATGGATGCAGCCGGTAGCAGCGAAAAGGCAGATTGCCGCAATCCACAGGACCGCACAAATAAACAGGGAAAGTACACTTGACTTTTTCATATAATTTTGGTTTTAACGGACACAAAATTACTGAGCATCAGTCTCGTATACAATCCCTATTTATAGGTATTTTGGTCGCCTTCCGCTACTCGAAGAAATGTACGTAAGCGATGTTTACGCTTGATGACATCACATGACTGACGACTTCGGTAGTCGGATTATAAGCGAAGATACCGGCCTTGTCTACTCCGAACGAAGAGAAAAGCACTTCTCCGTCATGATACTCGATGACCACGCTGTGGCCGTCGGTATATGGCACGCCCTCGATTTTCTTGATAGTCTTCTTGTTCAGGTCGATCATTACTGCCATGGAGTTCCTTGCGGTATAAGGATTGTCTCCCATGAGTTCAAGCACTCCAACATATGCCGCAACCTTTCCGTTTCCGATGTACTTGCAGTTATAGATCGTTGATGGCTTATAGTCACATCCTTCGATTTCAGTGTCGCTGATGTCCCATGTCTTGCTCTCATCGAACTCATTATTGGAAGCTGAAATGCAGGCAAATCCATTCTTGACATATTCCGGATTGTATCCGAAATATCCCGCACATGCCATATAGATATCGTTCTGCTCGTTGACGAAAATCATATCCTTGAGGAAAGGACGTGTCGGGAAACAAAGTCCGCTGGACTTTTCGCTGACTACTTTCACGACCTTGTCCGTAGATGCGTCGATGACGGCAACATCAACCTGTCTGTATCCGTCATACGGCATCCAGTTGGCTCCGATCTGGTCGAATGGAAGATAGTAATATCCATTATGGAGAAGTCCCTGGGCCGGGTCTGCGCTGCTGTCCTCGAATGCATATCCGGTAAGGTCTATCTCTCCTGTCTTTTCCATAGTCTTAGGGTTTATTACCAAGACTTTGCCCAGGTTGTACATAGGAACGTATGCCTTGTCCTCAGACACTTTAGTGAGGTTGACAGGATATGAGTTAGGGATAATTTGCATCTCTCCGACAAGCTTCAGTCCCTTAGGAGTATGCTCATACTTCACTATGCTCTGCTTGCCGGCAGTTCCAAACTCTGGGAACACGAAAACGTCATTCCCTACGGTTGAAATCGTTGCTGAGAATCCTATCTGGATACCCTGTGACATGTTTACGGAGCTGGATATCTGAGGAATCTGCTGGAGATAAGACTGACCGCTCGCTCCGTCAGAATTCTTCACTGTGGTTTCAATGAGGACATTTCCCTCTCCCCCGAAAAGCTTGTCCGGTGCGGGATCGTCTGAATCATCTTTTCCGCATGATGCGCAAGCAAGCATCATTGCGCTCAAGGCGACAAGTCGCCAACTGTTCTTTACGTTCATTTTTAAATATTTAAGTTGTGTGTTGTGTCTATCTGAAAATATAGCGGAGTTTTATGGCGAAACTCCTTCCAGGGAGCGGCTGGTTGAATTCTGAGAGCACCTTCGCATCCGTCACGTTCTTGACCTTTCCCGAGATGAACAGCCTCTGGTACAAGAAACTGTGCTCGAATCCAAGATCTATTGTCGTGTTCCTCGGAATACGGCGCTTTACGTCATCCGTGATCTCGAAATCATAGAGATATTCCTCGACGAAGGCCAAGTCTGCGAAGAATCTGGTGTTCTGGTCTTTGCCTCCGAAGAGATTTTCCTTATGGAATTCCAGTCCGGCATTGGCTATGAAATAAGGAATGTTCGGCATCCTCTTTCCTTTCGTAGGGTTAGGAAGGTTGCTTCCCTCCTCCTTTTCCCTGACATCGCGCAGGTCCTGGTAAGTCACGTTTCCATATCCGTAGAGGAATGGGAAGATGTCTGCCTTGACCTCCAGCTCCGCGCCGAGAGTCTTCATCTCACCGAAGTTCTGATACTGCGCTCCCAGGATTCCCTTGGCGAAACGGATCATGTCCTTGAGGTACATGTAATATCCGCTCAGTTCTACCTGGAGGTTGCTTGGATGCGTTCCCGCGACATCATACAGAAGACCTGCATTTACGCTCATGTTACGTTCAGGCAGCAGTTTCTCTGAAGGGATGATCGTATAGCCGTTTCCAAGCAATTCGTTTTCAGCAGGGATGCGGACGTCGTAGCCTCCGGAAAGCTTTGCCATGAATGCCGGCGTAATACGGTAGCGCATGGCGTCGCTGAAGCCCAGGCTTGACTTGTTTATAGAAATGTCCTCGGGTGGAGTATTCGTATAAATATTCTGATATTTCGTCTTGGTAGAATACCAGTAATATCTGGCTGTAAGGGAGTTAAGGAATTTGTCGTTGGCCGTGCGGAAATCATGGGTCAAACCTCCCACCCAGCTTCTCATCCGGGAATCGAAGTCCGTTCTCTTGCCCAGGCTCTTCTCCTTCATAGGGTCAGTCGGAGAACCGTTTGCCAGGGTAACTACAGAGTTGATGCTGACGGAATTATGGCTGTCGATCAGATACTCGAGATTCAGCTTGTTTACCAATGTCTTTTTTATGTTCTTGGAATCGGAAGCAAACCTGTTTCCAAGTTCTCCGCCATATATGGACGATGTCGGATATGAGTTACCTACCCAGTCGTACCATACTTTGGCAGTGTCCACCAGACAGGCCTCCGAGTAAGCCACCGCAGTGCTCATGTCAAGGTCAAGGCCTTCGATGAGGAAATCATCTTTTTCCAGTTTGTTCGCAATTACGAACATGCTTGATGTAGTATGGGCCTGGCGTATGTCTGTTTCAATTCCTTGTACTTCCTTGTATGTATGTACGAATGCAGGCTCGAACTCCACTTTGTCAAACCACCATTTCCTGGCCTTCAGGCTTCCTCCAAAGAGAGTCTTGCGGAAGCGGTCATGGTCCCTCTTTATCTTAAGGCCCTTGACATACGGAGATTCCATGGTATAGCTGTTTTCGGCATCAGTATAGCCGCCTCCGATACCGAATACTATTCCGGCTTCCCTGAGATTCCTCTTGAATACAGTCTGGGCCTGGTTTACATTGAATGACTCACGGGAATAGCTTACGTCGGCATAATGATCCGGATACTCTTTCAGCACGATGTTGACCGCGCCGCCCATGGAAGAGCCGCCGAACTTGGCCGGAACGACTCCTTTGTAGATTTCAATCCTGTCGATCATGTCCACAGGGATGTCATTCAGGTCGATGAAGTCAGACTGGTCATTCATAGGCGCCTCGTCGATGAAGAAGCCGATCCTTTTTCCTTCAAGGCCACGCACGGACAGCCTTGAGGCGCTGCCGACTCCTCCAGAGGAGCGTACGGTGACGCCGACAGTCTTCGCCAAGATTCCCTGCACGTCACTTACCGTTCCCTGCAGTTGTTTCATGCTAATCACGGATACAGGCATGGCCTGTTCGCGCACCTTTCTAGCCTCGCTTTTTCCGAGGACTACGGCCTGAGCCAGAGAAAGAGGCTCGGCCTTCATATAGAAATTCACCTGAGAGGTCTGACCGTTGGTCACCGTGACTTTCTTGGACTGGGAAACATATCCCATGTAATCCACGCTTACAGTGTAAGTCGAGGCCTTCAGCCCGGAGAAAGAGAAGTCACCGTCTTTTCCGGCGGTCTCCCCGATTTTAAGTTCTTCAATTATCAATGTGGCTCCGGTCAATGCTTCGTCTCCGGAGTCATCCATTACAACGCCCTTTATCTTTCCTGTCCCATTCTGCGCATAGGAAAATACGCTAATCAGCATCAATACGGGCAACAATCTTAATGTTAGTCTCATCTTTGTGTCGGTTGATTTTTTGGAAACACAAAGGTCGAGAGATTGTCGCCGTATGGCAATCCCTATTTATGGGTATTAAACGATACAAAAAATCGCAATCTGATGGGCAATATTACTTGACTGGCCTGATGAGCAGTCGGAACGTCCTTTCCGTAGGATGTATCAGATATTTCTCCAGAGGCTTATCCCTCCATGAGTTGACTCCGCCAACGCCCATCTGCACGAGGTCTGCATGGATCCAAGTGCAGTCAGACGGCACCAGTTCCATTGAGTGGCGTGGTATTCCCTTCTGGTTGTTGGCGTTGTTCTTCTGGCTATCCCCTTCCGGAGCTGCCACGTCAAGGTCCTCAATAGAGTAAGGAAGCGCCGAAGCGGAGAATTCACCTTCGGAGACAAGTTCGAGACCTTCTCCCTTACGGTTGAGTATCCTGAAGTATCTCAGACCAGTGTGATTTCCTGCCTCCTGGGTACGTGCATACGTCATGTCGTACTGTTCGGAGACTTTCTGCCGGTATCTGCCGAGAATCGCTGCGCTTGCCCTGTCCGAATAGTTCTCCCATGGTCCCAGACCGAAGAAATCCAGCTCAGAATATGACGAAGGCATGGCGAAGCCCAGGCCGAAACGGAACATGTCAGGAGCCTTCGGGACCGCGTCCATATGTTCTTCGACAAGTATTGAGCCGTCTGGATGGACCTCATACGAGAGCGTAAGCGGCACGATTCCTCCGATTGGCTGGAAAATGGTCTTGACCAGATATCCCCTTTCGTTTCTGGATACAGTCACTGATTCGGCGATGA
>Ga0310786_10011885_pt1 | contig 10826 bp, 14 predicted proteins | sample AusTroGonzalo_MG_FD_203881 | JGI IMG/M metagenome (GOLD analysis project Ga0310786, IMG submission 203881) | Bovine rumen microbial communities from tropical cattle in Woodstock, Queensland, Australia - Gonzalo_03 (v2) (version 2) | ecosystem: Host-associated > Mammals > Digestive system >...
TTTTGGGAGAGGAGCTAAAGCATGGCAAGGACAAAATTAACACTTCAGGAACAAGCCGACAAGATATTGGAGCAAGCGCAGGAGCGTGGCGTTTCCAGTAACTTTTTCTTTGTAACTACATTCAAGAGATACCAAGTGCAACTCCGAATACTCGGGGAGTTGGACAAAGCAATCAAAGAACACGGGGCGACCGTCACGAAAGAATACGTCAAGGGGCGGCAGAACCTCGTATCGAACCCGGCAATCACGGAGTATAACAAGACGGCGACCGCCGCCAATGGCACAGTCTCGACCCTGATAAACATAATCAAGACATTATCGAACGAGCCGGATGCCGTGGACGCACTTTCCGAGTTCCTAAGAGGCGAGGATGGATAATTATATTCTCGCTTATTATCAGCAGATAAAAGACGGGTCAATAACGGTCGGCAAATGGGTCGAGGCTCTTTACGACATGATTATCGCCGGGATAGAGGACGGCACATATATCTTTAATCAGCAAAAAGCGAACCTGGCGGTCAGGTTCATCGAGACGTTCTGCAGGCATAACAAGGGAAAACTTGCACCGGGGCGCTTAATCCTCTCATTATGGCAAAGGGCTTTCATCTCTTGCCTATATGGGATCGTTGACGAGAACGGCAAGCGGCAGTTTAAAGAGGTCGCTCTTTTTGTAGGCAGGAAATGCGGCAAGACTTTGCTCGCATCGTCAATTATGTCGTATGAGATTTATGCCGATGGCGAGTTCGGCTCGGAGATTTACTGTATAGCGCCGAAACTGGAGCAGAGCGACCTGGTCTTTTCTGCATGGGAGTTCACGAAAGACAAAAACCCGGAACTGCAAAGGAGAACCCGGAAAAGGAAAAACGACTACATCATAGATGCGACCAATACGACAATCAAAAAGATCGCATTCAATGAGAAAAAAGCAGATGGCTACAGCCCGATGCTTACGGTCGCAGACGAGATAAGTTCATGGACTGCGGCGAGAGGACTTCGGCAGTACGAGGTCATGACCTCCGGCACGGGTGCAAGGGTCGAGCCAATCACGCTGTCGATATCATCCGGCGGCTATGTCAATGATGGCATTTATGACGAACTGGTCAAGAGAGGCACGAGAGTCCTGATGGGGGAGGCGAGTGAAAAGCACCTGCTCCCAGTCTTTTACATGATAGACGACCCAGACAAGTGGGATGATATCAACGAACTGCAAAAGAGCCTGCCGGGCATGGGGGTATCCGTCCCGGTTCAGTTCATTCTGGATGAAATAGATATTGCAAGAGGATCGCTGTCAAAAAAGACGGAGTTCGTCTGCAAGTATTGCAACCTAAAGCAGAGTAGTTCACAGGCGTGGCTATCGGCACATCTGGTAGAGGATGCAAGTGGCTCGGAATTGGTTCTGGAGGATTTCAGGAACTCTTATTGTGTGGGCGGTATCGACTTATCGCAGACAAGAGACTTGACAGCCTGCACTGCGGTCATAGAGAAGAATGGCGAACTTTATGTGTTCGCCAAGTTTTTCCTTCCGAGTGAAAAGATAGACGAAGCCACTCAGCGAGACGGCGTTCCATATAACATCTATGTGCAGAGGGGTATCCTGCAACCGTCCGGCGAGAACTTTATTGACTACCACGATTGCTACAGATGGTTCGTTGACCTCGTTGAAAAATATCAGATACTGCCGCTGAAAATCGGATATGACAGATATTCAGCGCAGTACCTCATTCAGGACTTAAAAACATACGGTTTCCATTGTGATGACGTATATCAGGGAGAAAACCTTTATGGAGTCATGCAGGAAACACACGGTTATCTGGAAGATGGGAAAATGCACATCGGGGATAACGACCTGCTGAAAATGCACATGCTAGACAGCGCAATTAAGATGAGCACAGAACGTGGACGGGGCAAACTGGTAAAGATAGCAAACAACAGACACATAGACGGAACTGCCGCACTACTGGATGCAATGACAGTCAGGCAGAAATGGTACGCAGAAATAGGGGAGCAACTGCGAAACGAGGAATAAAGATGGGACTGCTAGACATTTTCATTAAAAAAGCGCCAAAGCCGGAAGGAAAATATGAGGGCAACTTCGCAATGGTAAACGGGTATGTACCTCGTTTTACCTCATACGGCGGCGAAGTGTACGAGAGTGAGTTAATCAGAGCCGCTGTCAATGCCAGAGCCACACATATTTCGAAGCTACGGGTGGAAATCTCCGGCGTGGCTCGGCAGACCTTGCAGAACAAGCTAAAGCACGCACCGAATCAGTTCCAGACATGGTCTCAGTTCTTTTACAGACTTTCGACCATTCTGGACATTCACAACACTGCTTTTATCGTCCCGGTTTTCGATGAATACGGGGAGATGTCCGGGGTTTTCGTTCCGTTGCCGCTAAAATGTGAGATTGTCCAGTACGATGGCACGCCATACCTGAGGTATGAGTTCAACTGGCATCAAAGGGCGGCGATCGAGTTACAGACCTGCGGCATCATGACGAAGTTCCAATATAAGGATGATTTCTTCGGAGACAGCAACCGGGCGCTTTATCCTACTATGGACTTAATTCACATCCAGAATCAGGGCATCGAGGAGGGTGTAAAGAGCGCCGCAACCTACAGATTTATGGCACAGGTTGCGAACTTCAGCAAAGCGGAGGACTTGGCTAAAGAGCGCAGGCGCTTCACTGAAGAAAACCTATCCCGGGAAGCAGAGGGCGGCGGTCTTTTGCTATTCCCGAATACTTACACAAATATAAAGCAGGTAGATGTCAAGCCATGGGTAATAAATGCCGCCCAGCAAAAGCTGATAAATGAAAGTGTATATGAATACTTCGGCGTGAACGAAGACATTCTGACGAACAAGGCATACGGCGACGCTTGGACGGCATTTTATGAGGGAGCGATCGAACCCTTCGCCATACAGTTTTCGGAGGTAATGACCAAAATGCTTTTTACACTCCGGGAGCAGACTCAAGGAAATGAAGTCATAGCAACGGCGAACAGACTGCAATACTTGAGCAACTCTGACAAGCTGAACGTATCGAGCCAGATGCTAGACCGGGGCATTTTCAGTCTTAACGATGTCCGGGACATCTGGAATCTGCCTCATGTGGAGGGTGGAGACGTTCGGATTATCAGGGGAGAGTATTACAACGCCGAAGAAAAGGTGGAGGAGTCCGAGTGAGATACATAATCATGTGTGGCGGCAAGTATAACGGATGGGAAACGCCACGCCAGATGACACCGATAAGGGGCGAGCCAGTCGTGGCGAGAACGATCCGGCTATTAAGAGATGCCGGAGCAGAGGATATAAACATCAGCACAAACGACATGAGGTTCGAACAGTTCGGAGTTCCGATACTTACGCATAAAAACAATTTCATCGGAAATGCGAGCGAGGGCGGCTCGTGGGTGGAAGCGTTTTATCCGACAGACGATCCGGCGTGCTACATCATGGGAGATGTAGTGTTTAGCCAGATGGCGGCGAAAAGGATCGTAAAGACGCCAACGGATGGCATCATGTTCTTTGCATCAGCGCCGCCGTTCCCGGATATCTACATCAAGCCATATGCAGAGCCGTTCGCTTTCAAGGTAAAAGACCAGAGGCGCTTCCGGGCGGCGGTCGAATATGTAAAAGCAAACGAGAGCACCGGGATATTCCGGCGAAGACCGATAGCATGGGAACTATGGCAAGTCATAAACGGGGAGAACGTCAGGCAGATAAATTATCACAATTACACTGTCATCAACGACTACACCTGCGATATCGACTCGCCTAAAGATGCTGAACACATAGAACAAGTCATGAAAGGAATTGAGCCATGAACAAAGAAATCAGAGCGTTCAGCTTTGATGTCCGGGCTGAACAGGATGAGGAACACGGACATTTTCTAACAGGACAGCCAATCGTCTACGATGAGCGGACGAACTTGGGATGGTATGACGAAATCATTGATGATGGGGCATTGACGGACACCGACTTAAAGGATGTCCGTTTTTTAGTTAATCACAACACGGATATGATTCCGCTCGCAAGGTCGAGAAACAACAACGTCAACTCGACCATGCAGATGGAGGTCGTTCCCGGCAGGGGAATGAGTATCCGGGTTGACCTAGACACTGAAAACAACAGTGATGCCAAAAATCTGTGGTCGGCAGTCGGGCGTGGAGACCTTTCCGGGATGTCTTTCATGTTCGTTGTCGATCGTGATGCGTGGGAGGACATAGACACTGCCCACCCGACACGACACATCAAGAGTATTTCCAAACTTTTCGAAGTGTCGGCAGTGACCTTCCCGGCATACTCACAGACATCGATTCAGCAAAGAGGTCTTTCCGATGCACTGGACAGTGCACGGGAGTCACTGGACAGTGAAAAAGCCAGACTTGCAGAAATCGAGCGAAAGAAACAGTTAATCAGATTTTATGCGGAGGTATAAGAGATGAATCCGAAAGAAATGACAGTTGAGCAGATTGAAGAAAGAAAGCAGGCAATCCTTAACGAGATTGACTCCCCGGAGGCAGACCTTGACGCACTCAAGGCTGAGATGAAGAGCCTTTCAGAGGAACTGGAGTCCAGAAAAGCCGCCGAGAGCAAAAAGGCAGAAATCCGAGCATCAGTTGCCGATGGCAAGGGGATGACCGTAAAGACCTTTAAGCCGGAAAAACCCGTTGAAAAGACCGATGACGAGGTCAGGGCGTCCAGTGAATATATGGACGCATATAAAAATTACATTATCACCGGGAATGACAACGAGTGCAGGAAACTGCTGACCACGAACGTATCCGGCACAGTACCCGTTCCGGCAATCCTTGAGGGCGGCGTGCAGACTGCATGGGAAAAAGACCCGATCATGTCCAGAGTGACCCGGACTTTCGTCAGGGGCAACCTGAAGGTCGCATTCGAAAAGAGCGCAACTGGCGCTTATGCCCATACTGAGGGAACGACTCAGACGACTGAGGAAAGCCTGGAACTCGGCGTGGTGGAACTCGTTCCGGTCAACATCAAGAAATGGATTACCATTTCCGATGAGGCGGTCGCCATGGGCGGCGAGGAGTTCCTGCGCTACATCTATGATGAAATCACTTACCAGATTGTGAAGAAAGCCGCCGCTGACGGTATCGCAGATATTACGAATGCAAGCACATCCCATTCCGGGTCTGCTATCGGCGTTCCGGCAATCACTGCCGCTCCGACCGTGACCACTATTCCGACCGCTGCCGCCAATCTTTCCGATGAGGCGATGGACAGCGTTGTAGTCATGAACCGTCTGACAGAGGTTGACTTCCTTGCGGCACACGCTTCCGGCAATTTCGCAGTCGATCCGTTTGCAGGACTTCCGAGAGTCTACACTTCAGCACTTCCGGCATATTCTGCGGCAAGCGCCAATCAGGTTTATGCGATCGTAGGAAACCTGAACGCTCTGCAGTTCAACTTCCCGGAGGGCAGTGACATTGTCATCAAGTGGGATGACCTGTCACTCGCCGAAAAAGATATGGTCAAAGTCGTTGGCAGGCAGTACGCAGGTCATAAAGTCACTAAGCCGGGCAGACTTTGCAATATCAAGAAACCTCAGGCGGTAACAACTTGATCGTCAGACTTTTGAGAGATGCAAGGATTAAGCACCATGCCGGGGAGACCGTATACGTTTCCCCGGAGGAGGGTGCTTTTTTGATTTCGGTCGGTTCTGCGGTAAAGGTGACTGAAAAAAAGCCGACCGAAACCAGAAAAAGGAAAGGCACAAAATGAAGCTGTTAATCGCTATCCCTTCAATTGATTTCATGCACGCCGCTTTCGTACAGAGCCTGACGGCATTGACCAAAAGGCTCTGGAAAGATGGCGTGGACTTTGATGTCAAGATTGAAACCGGGACACTCGTCTATCTCGCACGAAACAAACTTGCATTGTTTGCCATGCAGAACGACTACACTCATGTGCTCTGGTTGGACTCCGACATGGTGTTCACGGAAAATCTCTTGGATGACCTTATGTTCTCCGGGAAAGATTTCGTCACCGGGATCGCAGTCGGAAGACGACCGCCGTTCTTGTCATGTCTGTTCAAAGACTTGAGAACCTGCGAGAGGATAGAGGTATTCCCGAATAATACATTCGAGGTCGCCGGGTGCGGTTTCGCTTGCGTACTCATAAGCGTTGAAATTATCCGGGATGTACAGATGACGTTCGGCTCTTGTTTTAATCCCACCGACACGTTGGGAGAGGACGTAGCATTTTGCGACCGGGCGACATTCTGCAATCACAGGATTTATGCAGAACCGGGAGCAAAACTCGGACACGTCGGGCATATCACGGTATACCCGGATGACCGGGAGAAGTGGAGGGCGAACATGGAGGTAAATCATGGCACTAATTGACAAAGTTCGCACCGCTTGCCGGATAGCATCATTGACCTACGATGACGAACTGACAGACCTTATAAGCGCCGCCCTTGCGGACTTAGGACTGACAGACATTAAGGCGTCCATGGTCGCTAGTACCGACAACCTGAACACACTTATTCAACGAGCTGTGATTACCTACTGCAAGATGAACTTTGGATATCTGGACTCGGTTCAGTATGACAAGTTCAAAAAGTCTTATGACGAGCAGAAATCACAGCTTTTAATGTCTTCGTCATTTACGGAATGGGGTGAGACGAGTGCGTGACGGTGGAATTGTAAAACTGTACTCCCTGACAGACACGGCTGAGTCCGGGCGTATGCCCGTGGAAAAGTTAGTGAAAGCCGGGGAGGCGTTTTGCTCATTCAGGACTGCCGGAGTCACAAGACGTTATGCGGCGCTCGGTGCTAATAAAGACTTCGACTGCATTATCAGAGTATGGAACTGTATTGAACTTCCGGGCGGCGCTGAATACGCCATTCTGGAGGATGGCAAACAGTATCGCATAGATAATGCTGAGAAGATTTATGACAGTGATGCGCTAGACCTGACGCTCGTCAGGCTGGAGGATTTTTATGACGTTGCAGACGAAACTACAGGAACTGTACAGCCCGTTCACAACACGACTGACGTGTAAGGTTTTCCACTATCGGAAAACAGGCTCGCCTACGAAGTATGTGGTCTGGTCGGAAACTGGCGAAGAAGAATCCTTCGGAGCAGATAATCGCAAAGCTGAACAGCAACTGACCGGGATCATAGACTTCTACACAAAAACAGAGTTCGACCCCATTGCCGATGACATACAGACAGTCCTTAACTCGGAAGAAGTGGGATGGAGGTTAGACAGCGTTCAATACGAGAACGAAACAAACCTCATTCATTATCAATGGAGGTGGTGGCTTGGCTAAGATGACCTTCAAAGGTTTAGACGAGTACGAGCGCCAGATGCTGAAATTGCTAAAGATATCGGAGGACTGTATTCGCAGGGCAGTGTACGAGGGTGCAGGCGTTGTGGCAGATGCCGTCCGCCAAAACATCGAGTCAATACCGATAGACAACAGAGTATCCAGAAAAGGTGAAATGTTAACGGGCATAACAGAGGAGCAAAAAGACGGACTCCGGGAGGGGTTCGGCATATCCTCAATGCTTAACGAAAAGGGATATGTAAATGTAAAAATCGGTTTTGATGGATACAACAGCATGGAAACCAATTCGTACCCGGCAGGACAGCCGAACTCCATCATAGCAAGGTCGGTGAACTCCGGCACGTCATTCCGGCAACGCATCCCGTTCGTAGATAGTGCCGTGAGCGCTAAAAGAGCGGAATGCGAGCAAAAGATGCAAGAAGTATTTGACAAGGTTCTAAAAGAGAGCCTTTGAAAGGAGCAATCATTATGAGCGCAGTTGGAAAAGTAAAAACTGGTTTTTCCCTGCCGTATGTCGCCAAGTATACTGCAAGCGGTAATTCCGTGAGTTATACGTCCGGCATGAGGCTTGCCAGAGGCGTTGAAGCGTCCTACGACATCGAAACATCAGATGACAACAACTTTTACGCAGACAATATCGAAGCCGAATCCGACTCCGGCACTTTCACCGGGGGTTCTCTTAACCTCACGGTAGACGGACTGCTTGCGGCGGCTGAGAAACTTATCATGGGACTTCACGGTGCGAACACCCAGACCGGGCTGATTTCCTACGGTGACGACCAGAGCATCCCGGACGTTGGAGTCGGATTTATTTTCCGCTTCCAGAGCGATGGGGAGGTAACCTACACCCCGATCATTTTCCCGAGAGTCAAGTTCAATCAGTTATCGGAGTCCGGCGCTACGCAGGAGGAGTCCATTGACTGGCAGACTCAGGAACTGACGGCAGACATCAAGAGAGCAGATGATGCGAACCGCACATGGAAGTATGTCGGATCGAGTCAGACATCCGAAGCCGCCGCAGAAGCGGTCATCAAGTCGTTTTTCAGCATCCCGGGGACAGTGACAACCTGACAGAATGACTGTCAAGAGATGCGATAAGGAGACAACATGAAAATAAATGGTAAGGACATAAACTTCGCCTATACGATCGGCGCTTATTGTGACTTTTCGGATTATTGCGCCGGGCATCCTGAAGTGTCCCTTGCCAGAGCATCTGTATATAAGGCTCTGTATTGTAACAGAGCCTATGTCCAGATGCACGAAGGAGCGGACACTATCACGTTGGAAGAGGTTATGGCTCTGCCGCAGGATAAGTATAACGAACTGATGGCAGAGGTAAAAAAGGCAGAAGATTCAGGAAGCAAAAGAAGCGTTGAGACCGTAGAAGGTAAAAAAAACGTAAACAAACCGAAATAATATGGAATCGCTCATGGTTCATTTATTGTGGGTATAAGATGGGGCTGAGCCGGACGGAAACGCTCCAGAGCAGATATGGCGAGTTCATGGACTTGATGGCGTGCGAGTCGATAAGCAACGGCGATGCGAAGTACAAGCGCCCGAGAGTCAGGATGACAACCGAGCAACTTTTGCGGATAAAGTGAGGTGAGGAAAGTTGGCAGTAAGTATCGGACCGAAAATCGGAATAGATGGCGAAAAAGAGTATAGAAAACAAGTCAATGACCTTATCACGCAGTCCAAAACGTTTTCAGCGCAGATGAGAGAGTTGGAGTCATCATTTGACGAAAACACATCGGCGATGGAGCGAAACCGCAAGAAAAGCGAACTGCTCGAAAAAGCGATCGCAAATCAGGAGAAAGAGGTCTCGGAACTTGAAAAAGGACTTCAAGCCGCAACCGATGCCTATGGAGAAGATTCTGCCGAAGCCAACAAGTGGAAGCAGGCGGTCGCAAACGGCAGGACTGAACTGAACAAAATGAAAAAGGAGTTGGACAAGATACCCAACTCTGTTCAGACGGTCGGAAAATCAATGCAGAATGCCGGAAAGAAAATATCATCTTTCGGCACATCATTCACAAAATATGTAAGCGCACCCGTTGCGGCACTCGGGGCGGTATCAGTTGCCGCATTTAATGAGGTAGATGCCGGACTTGACATCGTTACACAAAAGACCGGGGCGACTGGGACAGCGCTTGAAAGTTTGCACACATCAGCAAAGAACCTCGCCACGTCACTTCCGACAGATTTCGAAACTGCCGGGAGTGCGATCGGCGAGGTTAATACACGTTTCGGGCTAACTGGAGAGGAACTGGAAAAACTCTCAGGAAAGTTCGTGAAGTTCGCAAACCTTAATAATACCGATGTATCAAGTTCGGTGGATAACGTTCAGAAGGTCATGGCGGCGTTCGGTATGGAAACAGATGAAGCCGGAGACCTTTTGGATGCACTTAACAAGACTGGGCAGAATACCGGGATTTCAATGGATGCCCTCGAGTCATCCATGATTAAAAATGCGGCGGCTCTTAACAGCATGGGTCTGGACGCTTACGATGCGGCAGGTTTCCTTGGAAGCCTTGAGACATCCGGCGCAAAGACCGAGACCGTCATGTCAGGTATGTCCAAGGCGCTGACCAATGCGGCGAAAGACGGTAAAACACTTCCGCAGGCATTGGGAGAGTTTCAGGCAATCATGGAGTCTTCTGCAACTAAGCAGGAGAAGCTGAACGCCGCCATGGAACTCTTTGGCAACAAGGCAGGTCCGGCGATATATGAGGCTTGCGAACAAGGCTCACTGTCTTTTGAGAACTTCTCAAAGGATGCTTCTCAGTATCTCGGCTCGGTGGAGACGACATTCGAAAACACGCTCAGCGGACCTGACAAAATGCAGATTTCGCTGAACAAACTAAAAGAAGTCGGCTCGGAGTTGGGCGGCACTCTCTTGGAGATTGCGACCCCGGGAATAGATGCGATCGGAAAAGCGGCAGAAACTGCCGGGGAACTTTTCAACGGGTTGACAGAAGAACAACAGACGATGGTCGGATATGTTGTTGCGGCGCTTGCGGTGGGTGGACCTGCAGTCGTAGCGGTCGGAAACCTGACAACAGCGGCAGGAAAGGTCGTTGAGGAGTTCGGAAAGATACCGGGAGTCGTTGAAAAGGTCGCCGGAAATATAGTCGGGCTTGCATCTCCGGCAGGACTTACACTTGCGGCAATTGCCGGACTGACAGCCGCCATGATTTATGCCAGAGAAAAAGGCATTAAATCGAACGAGGCACTGCAGTCAATGCTCTCGGATACAGCGGAGGCGACCGAAGCGCTAAAGGATGCGACCGGAGACCTGCGGAAGGTCATCACGGACACTGACTCAAACATTGAGGACATCAATGCAAAAGCATCGGTTGCAGACGACCTTATAACGGAACTGTACAAACTCGAGGAGCAGTCAGGAAAAACAGCGGCTGAAGAAAGCCGGATGTCTCAAATCGTTGCAGAACTCAACGAGATGTATCCCGATTTGGCGCTCGAGATAGACAAGACAACGGG
>Ga0310786_10011887_pt1 | contig 10825 bp, 10 predicted proteins | sample AusTroGonzalo_MG_FD_203881 | JGI IMG/M metagenome (GOLD analysis project Ga0310786, IMG submission 203881) | Bovine rumen microbial communities from tropical cattle in Woodstock, Queensland, Australia - Gonzalo_03 (v2) (version 2) | ecosystem: Host-associated > Mammals > Digestive system >...
TTTGAGTTGCCTCTAACGTTCATCTTGTAAAATTAGTTGCTGCAACACCATTTACTGTCAATGTTTCTCAATTAACTTTTGCTATATAGTCTGTATCAACAACTGCGTCAGACAATCATTGTAACGTTATAGCAGAAGTTCATAATGCTGACAAAAATTTATTTCAAGAAGAGACCATAAAATAAAAATTATTCGTAGGAGTGCTGTTATTCAGCATTCACATAGCTCACTGTGTTATATTTGCTTGTGCAATAGTAAACTTTAATTCATAATCAGTATCCGTTGTTGGTGTTATTCAGGTATCAAAAAAGCATTTATTCAAAGTTATATAATCTAGTTGTGTATATTCACTAGGTATATCTCTTTGTTCCAATCATCAATATAATCTTAATGCAACAATCTGTCAAGCTACTGCATCAGTAACATCAATATATCAATTACCAGTAACTTTCTTTATTAAGCTTTCAACCCATAAATTAAACTCTCATTCAATAGGATTGAATTTCTGAGTATATCTATCTGCTTCTACCGTTAAATTAAATTCACCAGTAAGCCAATTTAGTTTCTGTTTTAATGTTCCACTATCTGGAACTATATTAAACTCTCAAGTGAGAGGATTAAATTTATATTTCATTTCACTATTGGGTTAAGGACTAAAGATAGCAATAGCATTCTCTACAGTCCCAAGCAAATCATGCTCAATAATTTCAGTTTGGATAAAACATTTCTGTTATACCACAATCATCTTCCACAATTTTCTTTATCATTCGAATAGGGTCACATGTTTGTAGTTCTTCCATATATCCACCATCATTTCCAAATCATGGACGTGGATAATGAGCTATTCAAATATAAGTTATTCCTTCACAGGATTGGTCAACAAGCACTTTCTTGTTGTTCATTTGTTGTCATAGACTAATACTTTCTGCCATTTCTATATAATTATAAATTAAAAATTAATTGGCAAATCATAATATTGCAGCAACTACACCAAGTGCAGTAGCTATAAAACCTAGCACAGATACTACCGCTTTAAACTCACGTCTTGTAGTGTATCTCTCATCTAGGTTATCAAATTTCTCTAATATTTGTTTTACATTTTCTTTAACTTCGTTTAGGTCTTTCTCTATCGTTTCCATTTTAACTTGTAAAGCATCTAAGGATAAAGGCATGGTGATACATTAGCAAATAAAACATATTATAGCATATCAACATCATGTGTGTCATGTTTCGGTTCATCAAGATGTATTAGGGAAAGAAGTATTTCACGCACATGTATATGCATTTATTAAATAATAATCAGTACAATGACAATATCATGATGGAGCACTACTACATGTAGAAGCATTATATACATATCAGCTTCATCATCAACCTCATGCCGATACAGCACTTCACGCTCATCATCAATACCATCATCATCAACCTCAACTTCCATTATATCAACTAGCTCAAGATGTTTTATATCATCAACATCAGAAACTTCATGCCACCATACAACAAGCTCTACTATTACTTCATCAGCTAGTTTGGGTTCATCAAGTTCATCATACCCATGTACTGCTATATCTTCATCATGCAACTCAACATTCACCTCATCAAGCTCATCAACACATAGTAGTACAATTAGAATAAGCACCTCATCATCAACCTCATCAAGCTACTATTCTTCTATGATATAATGTATTACCTCATATTCTAATATCAGTACCTCAACCTCAACCAGGTCATATATACGTTGTACTGTAGTTATATCATGCTCATCATCAGTTATAACCTCAAGGGTTACGTCATCAGCTAACTGCAGTTACACATCATACTCATCATATATATACATACAAACAAGTACCTAAATCTAAACTAATACATCATTCAGCATATCATCACAGACCAGCGGCACTTCAACAAGTTCATCAACTAGCTCACCATACTTGTAATTTATATATTCATTTTTTTGTAGCAACATAACATTGTTCAGCTCATGTATAACTAAACAAGCATGGCGTTGGGTCTGGTATATTAGGTCGGACTTCTATATTTATATTATTCATATATATATGTCAGACAGGAGTATTACAATTATTATAATAAGCGTTACATATCTCCATTAGTCACATGTAATATATAAAACTCAATTAGTTCATGAGCTAGGTACACATGCTTTACATGTATAACATAAATAACAAATATTTCAACTACATACATAACAACACCCATTAGCTAATTGACAGTTATCTGTTACATTTGTACCAGCTTGTCACCAACATAATGTTTCTTCATCATTATAAAGTAGTGCACATCATGCACCTCATGCTCAACATATACATAATCTATCTGCACGTACTTTTGCCATTAGATATTATATAATATAAATCTTTCAATCATTAATTAATTCTCAATCAATAGTTAATGTTCATTCAATTATTAACTGATGTTCTGGACATATACAACAACTTTGGTCATTATGTATATAATCACACCATCAATAATCTCATCATTTAATACATATATTTCATGTGCATAATAAACAACATCCATTTATACAAGCTATGTCACATTCTTTAGCTAGTCAGTTTAAGTCACATGCGTTAGCTTTGCATCATAATGCACATTGCAAATCAGCTTGGTCACATAATTCTCATCATATATATCACCATTCAGCACATCAACCTCATCCTCAACTAGCTTGTCACTGTTTCATTATCCAAACTTTAGCTGTTTCATTACAAGCTAAAGCATTACAGAATGTTAATGTACAAGTTAATATGTTATATGTATAATCATTTGTAGGTAGCATACCTAATCAACTATCTACAAATACCATAAATCAACTTTTATTTACAGGTGGAGTACATAATGTATATGTACAACATCATGCTGGAATACTTTCTCGTACCCATTCTGCTCACTCTCAAGCTTGAATACATATATCTCATCAGCATGTTAAGCAACATCAGTTAATAGTAGCTACACAACATTCCTGTAATAATCAAGATATACTAGGTATATCACAACAATCAGCTTTATTAGCTATATCACATGCACATATAAAGTTACTTACATCAGGTATATCACAGCATTGTGCATAATTGCATAAGGCTGCATTAGTTATATATCAACAACCATTACATAGCTGGCAGTTATCTACTATAGCATCCTCACAATTTATTTTACAGTTCCAACAATTCTTCTCTGTTTGGCTTACAAATAAATGTCATGTTCAAGTATCAGATATATCATCAGCTGTTAGACATACATTACCTGTTTTACCATTTACACACGTAATAGTATTAGGTATACATATATCTCAGCAACCTAACACACTACAACCATTAATTGTTTTGATAGTACATCATGAAACATATGGGTCAGCTTTACCACACCAACATGCTTTCTCTGCAGCTGTTACATATTTCTTAGAGCTATTAGTATCAGATATATCATCTGTATCTAGACATACATCACCAATACATCCATTAACAGAAGTAACTGGACTAGATGGTACAGGTAATATTGTCCAACTATCTATACAACTAGTTCAACTACCAGACATAACATATGTTCTAGCTATATCAGTTCTGATTGCCATATCTCATCTATTAGCGGTACTCCATGCTAACATATCTGCTTCAGAACAGAATACACACACATCTACTACATCCTGTGCAGGTAATACATCGGAACTTATTTTTCAATCATTTTGAACTACTACTACATTTCAACAGTTAGTTCAAATATCTCTAGTAGCTGAGCTTCATAGTCATGTTACGTTAGCATAACTCATACATCAGTAATGGTTTGCTCTGTTAAACATATCTGTACAACATCCATATGGGTCATACACACATGCCTTCATATCTCAACCACTATTACATATACATATATCAGCACAACGTAATATTGTACAACCATTAATTGTAATAATATTACATCATGAAATTAATTCGTCTTGTTTATTTATAAACTTAGTAAAGTCACATGATTTTAAATATCAATCATCAGCGCATGAAGCAGCTCATAATTTACATTTAATTGTACTACACGTTTCGTCTCAAGTGTTACATCAAGATAATGTAGTTATACCAAGTTTACATTTAATTGTTGAACATGTTTCATCTCAAGTATTACATCAAGATATACCACATAGCTTTGTACGTTCAGCAGTAGTCATAGCTACTTTAGTTGTACCATCAACCATATTTTCCATACAGTATACATCTACAGCACAGTTGTTAGGGTCATAGATACATTTCATCATATTACCCTTACACTTTGTATATCCACAACCATTAGTCAATTGACAGTTATCTGTAGGTATATCACATGTTTGTGCATATCATTCTAATGAAGGTATATCACAGCATTGTGCTAAGTTAGAAGTATCAGGTATATCACAACACTGAGCTAAATTACTTACATCAGGTATAGCAGAGCAATCTGCTTTATTAGATATGTCTGGTATATCACAACACTGAGCTAAATTAGATATGCTTGGTATATCACAGCATTGTGCATAATTACTTAAGTCTACACTTGTTTCTCCTATAAGTGTCCATGTATTGTTACTGTATATCCATTCTTCATATCTGTCAGAACCAGTACCAATAGGTCACTTCATATAAATTATATTTGTTTTTATATCAGTAGTAGGTAATTCAGTAACTACTTCAAATCATCAGAAATTATTTATCATTTCATCTATATCACATTTCTGATATACATCACACTTTAAGAAGTAGTTACATAGATTATCTACAGCATTAGTTATATAATTACAACTATTACATAATTGGCATACATCTGTTGGTATGTCACAGCATTTAGCAACCTCTGACATATCAGGTATATCACAACAATCTACTTTATTGTTCCAACAAGTTTTTTCATCACATGTTACATATTGTTTACATGTACCTTGTTGCATATTATCCATAGCAAAAACATCTGAACCTATACAGTTTGGGTCGTATACGCATTCAGCCATCATTCATTCTATTCAGTGTCATTCGCAAGCTAATAGGAATGAGCATTCAGTTCAGTCATCTCTCTTGAATGTGGGTAGTCATGTTATGCAATTTACATACATAGCAGTAAACCCACACTCAGGAGTAGTAGGACTTGTCTGGTTCTGTAAAACTATTTTTGCCATAAAAGTATTTTAGTTAGTTAAATTATTCGGTATTAAGTATATAATATTAGCAAACAAAAGGATAAATTCAAAACTTTGTTCAACTAGCACATCATCTAGACGTATCTAATGAAATACCAAAACAATAACAATGTCATTTTATAGCTGGCATATATACTGAGTTAGTTCAAAATCATGTAGCATATACATCATACATTGACTTTGAGAGATATACACAATCAGTTAAGTCACAAAGTCGTATAGTATAAGACTGTAATCATTGATTAACACAACAAACAATATTAGTATTTAATACGACTAATCATCATGTGTCTGAACAAAAGTTTTGTGATTTATCTTGAAATGAACCAAATCATTTTATATATCAGCATCAATTTGTAAGAGCGGCATTATTTGTAGGAATTTCTTCAGAATATCACAATGTTTTTACACATCAACTATTATCCATTACTTTTACAGCACAATCACAATTATCCACATACATGGTTGTTTTATTACACAATGGTGTATCTATACAACTAGCACACTCATTTTTAAAAACTATACTCATTATTATATTATTATAATATAAATAATTTACCATAGTTGTGTAGTGTTCATTCTACTGTTAATGCTCACTCTACAACCATTTGTCTATTCTCATCAACCCAAATTTCTTCATCAGAAGTAATTAAGTCTGGAGTACCTTGCCATATTCATTCAACTTCAGTCTCCAATGTACTTGGATTATCTTTAACATTCATTCTCTTAAACCTCATAGTAGGTCTTTGAGTTAATGTACTTTCTTCTCAATCTTGATTAGTAAACTTTATAGTATGTCAACCTCAAGCTCATCATCCTCAACCTCAACTACTTGGTATAACCATAGGACGCTTATCTGTAATACCAGTAACAGTATTAGCATCAGTAGTTACATAAGCTAATACATAATATTGTTGTACTGCAGTTTCACTTTCATTAAATGAAAAGGTATTTAACAAGTTATCATAATAGATATAACCAGCGTCGTTAGCTGTTAATGTCATATCTTGAGTAGCTATAGTATTATTTGTTGCATCAAAGTTAAATACCTCTCATCCATATATAGTTACTGTTAATCAAGACTTATGTTCAATATATCAAAAGTTGTCAATGTTTTCAGAGAACATATCAAAGATTTGACTAAAGTCTCTTAATGCAACAGCTGCTCATACAGCATGGCTACTCTTATTATTAGGACTAATCCTTTTATCGTAAGTTAATGTATTCTCTGTTCTACTAACTATTCTAAATATTTCTCTCTTATTAACATCAGAAAAATCTACATCTACCCAATAGAAACCAGTTGTAGGTAGAGTAACTCAATCTGCTGTAGCATTACTTATTTCTATTGTACCAGTTTCACTATAGTTATCAATAGCAGCTGTAATGTTACTTATGAAATAGTTAGAAGTATTAACAAACTTTCTCATATGTATTTATTATAAACTAAATTTATTCATCTCTGTAGCTATGTCTTTTAACTTAGCTCTTAGTTTTTCATTAGTGTTATGTAAATCGTTTCTAAATTCTTGACTATTTGTCTCATGCCACATCTTACTGTTAAGTTCAATTGCAGCTTCTACATCCTGTTTAAATGTATTTAATCTCTTAAGCTCAGCTAATCTTTCTTCGTTATTTACTTTTACGATTAAGTATCAAGAAGAATGATATACACCATGTGCTCTTAATGTAGAGAATAATGGCTCAACTTCATAGATGTTTGTATCAACACCTTTACTATTCTTTCTAGGATAGTAGTTGTCTTTAATACATTTTTTACCATCTCTCTTAATAATACTTACAGCATGTCCATATGTAGACTTACCAAATGTATCTCCATTCAATACATCGTCTACTACATAGTCATAATTATAATTATAGTTTCCACTGTAAGATACACATAATGCATAGTTCTTAGAAATAATCTTATCGATTAAATCATCATCTCGTAAGTTAACTCTGTAGTATGCTACAGGATTATCAGGATGTTTTGCATTCCATCGTTTACATACACAATCTACTCAAGATGCTGTGTACCATCATTGTCAATGCGTACGTCACATCTCGTAGCTTTTTGCAACTATTTCCTCTATATCTTCTTTAGTTAGCTCATAGTCCATCAAATCAGACAAAGCTCCAAAAGCAGAATATAAAGTACAATCTTTACTACTTCCTTGATTGTAGTAATACCTTTTTTCATTTTGCATGTCTAAGGTAGGTAAATCATCAGCTCATTCGATAAGGAAGTCTGTATCCTTTTCTCATAAACCAATTACTCCATCTTTAATCTCGTCCATAATATATGATTAGTAATTAAAACTATTTTCCTAAACCTGCTAATCGTTCTTTAACATTAACTCTTTTTTTATTAGCATTAGCTTTTACATCATCAGATTTTCATTCTTGAACAGTTGTTTGATATTTAGTTCATTTATCTATATTCTCTTGAGCTTTTTCTGCATCAGTCTTTTTTGTCTCAGGTAGTGTAGACGTTTCAGGTTTTTTTGGCTCTTCAGCTACACTTCCACCTCATACTAAAGTATCTCGTTCTGTACCTTTGTCAGGAGATGTTTCTGCCTCACCAGCTGTGTCTCAGAAAATATCACTGTTAGTGTCTTCAGGTTTCGTTTTTTGCATTTCATTATTTTTCCAGAAACCTTCTAGTAATGTTTTTTGCATTGGAGAGCGTTCATCAAAATGGAAATTCTTTTTAAACTCTTCTTCGTTAGCAAATAAGTCTGGGTTCTCTTTATAGAATTTTTCTAAGTTAGAAGTTATTTCTAACAACCTTTCTATTCTATCATCTTCGTAATCTATAGCTTGAGGTTCGCTATCGAACTTATTAATAGTTCATGGATTAGGACGTAAGAAATTTTCTTTTCATAAAGCCATTTAAATATAATTATAAATTAAAGAGTAGTATTTCATATTTCTTTTATCATAGCGTCAATCTTATTAATTAAGTCACCATAACTAGTATACTCTGGGTTTTTATTTAAATCTTTTTGTATTTTATTTTTTAATGATTTAAGGTCATCTATCTTAGCTTGATTTGTTTTATAATCTTTACTTACTATATTTTCAAATTTCTTTGAATATTCTCAAGCAGATGAACTTAATAACATATTAGCTTGTTGTTTTGCTTCACCATAATATTTCTCGACTTGTTTCCTATCTCTTTCATAAATATTTAATAATGCATTTGCTTGGTTTCGTTTAGAACTTCATTGAGCTTGTTTATCTCTATATCTTTTTATTTCAGCATAATCTTTATCAATCATTTCTAATAAATATTTTGCTTCATTAGCTTTTCATTTAAAACTATCTCATGCATTTTTAATATCATTTAATTTACTAGAGATGCTTGTTGTTCAATCTTTATTTAGTAATATAACAGAATATTCTTTTTTAGTAGAAGTTCAATTAGTAGTTCATTCTGTTCATTCTCATTCTGTTCATTCTCATTCTGTTCACTCTCATACTATATCTTCATTATTTCAATCACCACCTCATCATCAATTATTATTTAAACCACCAGGATTAGTATTCCATGTTCAATTTTGTATAGAAGAATTTACAGCATCAATAATATCACTATTTCAAGATTGTTTAGCGGCTTTAAGTAATACAGCTATAGCTTCTTCAGTACTTCATATATCTGTTCTTGAAGCTATTTGCTTTACTAAATTCAAATCTTGTTCTGATAACATTTCTAGATTACCATCTCAAACCATAGCAATTAGCCTATCCATAATAGCTTTAGTTCTTCAATCAGTTGACATTCATTTATATTCAGCAACAGCTCTTTCTTTACCATAAGCAGCATCAGCTTTCTCTGTATATGTTCAAGCTAATTTACTTATATGGTCTTCCATTGGTTTATATACATTATTTATATAGTCATTAACCAAATCTGTTTCTTGCTGTCGATATTTCTGTTTTTGTTCTAATCAATATTTTAATGTTTCAATTTGGTTCTGGTCTAATGTATTATGTTGATTAACTAATTGGTTCATGAAATCTGCATAATCATTATTTATTTGCTGTCATAATTCAATATTATTTTTCATTAATGCATTGAATTGTTCTCTATAGTTTTTATCTAATCATGCAGTAGTGTTAGCAACAACAGCACTATTTAATCATTTAGCAGATAAGTCAGATGCAGCAGCAGCACTTTCTCAAGCAGCTTTAGCTTCTAAAGCATCCATAGTACCAGTATAGTAATCAGTCAACATATCTTGCATCTTCTGCAAATTCTCATTATATGTTTGTTCCATCTGGTCTAACCTAGCTTTTTGAGCTTTAGTATTCTCATCCATCTGTCATTCTATTCTAGCCCACTCAGCATTGAATTTTTCTTCCATAGCTTTTTGCTGTGTCATCTGAGCATCTAACTTACTTAAGAACATAGTATTATTTTTTTCCATTAAGTCTTTCATTCAACTTAAGTCTCAAGATAAGTTATTAATATAGTTTTTAATACTATCAAATTGAGAATTATAATCAGGATAATTTTTTTCTGGATATTGTGGATATTGATTTCAATCTTCAGTTCAATTTACAGTTCAACTTGTTCATCATCAATTTTTATATTGATTAGCTAATGTTAATATTTTATTAACAGTATTCTGTTGGTCAGCAGAACTAGCACCAGCAAATCAAGCATTTCATCAGCTTAAATCAGCCATAATACTATCTGCTGTTACATTATCCTTACCAGCATAATATCTTGCTAACATGTCATTTCTAGAACTTTGGTCTGCATCTGAAGTTCATTGTCAAAATTGTAGTCAACCAAATTCTACTTGACTTACAGGAGTATATCATGGATTATTATTACTTCAACTTCAACTTCAATTAGAACTAGAAGAATTATTAACAGTAAATCATCATGAACCATTTGATGTAATACTACTTCAACCTCAATAAGTACTATTAAAACTAGAAGCAGCACTACTTCATCACTTTACTGTTCAACCTCATGTTTTTCAACTAGCTGAAGAATAACTATAACTTCAATTATTACTAACTGTTACACTATTACCATTAGCAGAATATGTTACACTACCATCGCTATTACGCGTTGTTGTTATTGTTCAAGATTTTCAACTTCAAGAACTACTACTTGATTTTGCCATTTAGAAATATTATTAATTAAAAGTATGGTACAACATCCTCGAAAGGAGTTAATTGTTCTTCGTGTCTTAACTCTCAGATTAAATGTCATCAACATTCAAAGTCTCAAGTTAATCGTATTTCAGCTAGAGTAAATGTTAATCATAATGGTATCTCTAATACATTAACATCACTTACTAGTGTTCATATTAATTTGTTTTGTAAGCTTCAACCTAAGATATTAAATCATAGTATACTTTCTCATAGTGTTGTATTATCTTTTACACTACTAGTTTTTTGTAACCAAAGTATTGTATTAAGTGGTATAGCATATTCATATGTTTCACCACTTACTCTAAATTTATAATGTACTACAGTATTAGTAGCTGTATTGCTTCATAAATATATTTTATGGTATAATATTGTTTTAAGTTGGAATATATCATCTTCACCTATCATCCATCTTAATCATTGTTCAAAAGAATTAATAGGTGTTCATTCTGCACTCCAGTCTAATTCTAAATCATCATTATATCT
>Ga0310786_10011889_pt1 | contig 10824 bp, 8 predicted proteins | sample AusTroGonzalo_MG_FD_203881 | JGI IMG/M metagenome (GOLD analysis project Ga0310786, IMG submission 203881) | Bovine rumen microbial communities from tropical cattle in Woodstock, Queensland, Australia - Gonzalo_03 (v2) (version 2) | ecosystem: Host-associated > Mammals > Digestive system >...
CTGAATCCACACGGGAAGCTGGGCTCCCGTAGCAGCCTCGACGGAGCGGTTCGCGGCATCCTTGGACTTCGCGGAATCCTTCACCGAGACGAAATCGCCGACCTTGACGACCATCGACGGAACGGCCGCCTTGCGGTCGTTGACGAGGATGTGCCCGTGCAGCACGAACTGGCGCGCGGCGCGGCGGCTCGGCGCGAGGCCGAGGCGGTAGACGATGTTGTCGAGACGCATCTCGAGCATCTGGAGGAGAATTTCACCCGTGATGCCCTCGCGGCGAAGCGCCTCTTCGAAGAAGCGGTGGAACTGGAGCTCGCCCATGCCGTACTGGCGGCGAAGCGCCTGCTTCTGGCGAAGCTGGGTTCCGTACTCGGACATCTTCTTGGCGCGGCGGCCGACGTGCATGCCGGGAGCGCCCGTGCCCTGTTCGATCGGGCACTTGGCCATGTAGCAACGAGCCCCCTTGAGGAAGAGCTTGCGCCCTTCGCGGCGGCACTGACGACAAACTGGACCTGTATAGCGACCCATGATTAGACCCTCCTGCGCTTGCGGGCACGGCAGCCGTTGTGGGGAACCGGCGTGGTGTCCGTGATCTGGGTTACGCGGATGCCCGCAGCCTGAATTGCGCGGACGGCGCTCTCGCGGCCAGCCCCTGCGCCCTGCATGCGGACTTCGCACTCGTGCATGCCCTTCGCGACCGCGACGCGGGCCGCGTCCTGCGCGACCATCGTGGCGGCAAACGCGGTGGACTTGCGGCTGCCCTTGAAGCCCGCCTTGCCGGCCGAGCTCCAGGAGATCACGCCGCCGCGCGCGTCGGCGATCGAAACCTGCGTGTTGTTGAAAGTGGAGCGGATGAACGCGATTCCAGCGGGAATCGACTTGCCGCTCTTCTTGGCCTTGGCCTCGCCCTCCGCTGCGGGAGCCGCAGCGTCCGCGGCCGGAGCGGCCGGGGCGACCTCGTTCTTGACTTCTTCGCTCATTTCTTAAAGCTCCTTAGCGGCCGGCCTGCTTGGGCATCGCGATCGAGATGCGCTTGCCGCCCTTGCGGGTGCGGGCGTTCGTCTTCGTGCGCTGTCCGCGAACGGGAAGACCCTTCTTGTGGCGGAGACCGCGGTATGACCCGATCTGGATCAGGCGGCGGATGTTCTGCGAGACCTCGCGGCGAAGGTCACCTTCGACGCGGTAGTGGTCCTGAATGAAAGTCGTGATCGCGTGGATCTCGTCCTGCGTTACGTCGTCGGCCTTCTTCATCGGGTCGACCTTGACCGCCGCAAGCACGTCATCGGCGCGCTTGGGCCCAATACCGTGGATATACCTGAGGGCGAAGCGAATGTGCTTCTTGCCCGGGATATCCACACCCATCATTCTTGGCATATGTGTTTTACCTCGTTTCTTAGCCCTGGCGCTGCTTGTGGCGCGGGTTCGTGCAGATCACGCGCACGACGCCTTTACGGCGTATCACGCGACAGTTCTCGCAAATGCGACGAACAGAACTACGTACTTTCATTGTTGTTGTTTACTCTTTAGAGTGGTCGAATGAACGGATATCATATCATATTTTGCCGTTAGCGCGCAAGGGGGTAAATTAAGAAAATTTTTTGCCCACTCAGGGCAGGCTCCGGGGTGGGCGAAGCACGCATATAAATGGTAAAATAGAAACATGGCGCAGGCCAACGACTTCAACTACCCTAGGGAACTCCCGATTTGCGAGCATCGGGAGGAGATTCTTGCTCTCCTCGAGAAGAACCCCGTCGTAATCGTCTGCGGCGACACGGGCTCCGGCAAGACAACGCAGCTCCCTAAGATGGCGATGGAGCTCGGGCGGGGGAAGAACGGCCGGCGCATCGCATGCACCCAGCCGCGCCGCCTCGCCGCCGTCACGGTCGCAGAGCGCGTCGCGGAGGAACTAAAGTCGCCCGTCGGCGGCATTGTCGGCTACCAGCACCGCTTCGGGAGAAAGGTCTCCGACTTGACGCGCGTTAAGTTCATGACCGATGGCGTCCTTCTCGCGGAGACTCGCTCCGACCCGCTTCTCCGTTGCTACGACACGATCATCGTCGACGAGGCCCACGAGCGTTCCCTCAACGTCGACTTCCTGCTCGGGATTCTCAAGCGCATCTTGGAGAAGCGGCGCGACCTCAAGGTAATAGTCTCGTCCGCGACCTTGGACACAGAGCGCTTTTCGCAGTTCTTCGGCGGCGCACCGACGCTTTCCATCCCCGGGCGTCTCTTCCCGATAGAAATACAGTACCGCGAACCGCCAGACGGCGAAGAAGCAGATCTCCCACGCGAAATCTCCGCCGCGATACGAACGCTCCCGCCGAATGACGACGTGCTCGTGTTCCTCCCGGGGGAGCGCGACATACGCGAGACGGCGGACTATCTCCAGCGAAGCCAGTTCCACCGCGACGATGAAACGATTCCCCTTCTCGCGTCGCTTCCCGCAGCCGAGCAGCAGAGGGCGTTCCGCCTCTCCGAGAAGCGCCGCGTGATACTCGCGACGAACGTAGCCGAGACTTCGGTGACGATTCCCGGCATCCGCGCCGTTGTTGATTCGGGGCTTGCGCGAATCTCGCGCTATGTCCACCGGACGCAGGTGCAGCGCCTCCAGATCGAACCCGTCTCGCAGGCATCGGCTAGGCAGCGCGCGGGGCGTTGCGGACGTCTCGGCCCAGGCACCTGCATACGGCTCTACTCCGAAAAGGACTTCGAATCACGCGAAGCGTACACGCCGCCAGAAGTGCTGCGGTCGTCGCTCGCAGGCGTGATACTGACGATGCTCGACTTGCGGCTCGGGAGCATCGAGACCTTCCCCTTCATCGACCCGCCGAGGCCGACGATGATACGCGAGGGTCTAAGGGAGCTCCTCGAACTCGGTGCGATACGCCACGACGCAGACCACGACATCGCACTCACAGCAATAGGCCACAAGCTCGCGCGGATTCCTGTAGAGCCGCGCCTTGCGAGGATGCTGCTCGCAGCGTCGCAGTTCGCCACGCTTCCGTCGGCGCTCCCAATCGTCGCGGCGATGAGCTGCGACGACCCGAAGCGCCGCCCAGTCGACGAAAAGGAGAAGGCGGACCAGGCGCACGCGCAATTCCGCGTTCCAGGATCAGACTTCCTCGGAACGCTGAAGCTCTGGAAGTGGTGGGACGAGAAGTCGAAGGAGCTTTCGCAGACGCAACTAAGGAAACTTGCGCCAAAGACATACCTCTCGTATCCGAAGATGCGCGAATGGCGCGATCTCGTGAGACAGCTCACGGACCTTTCGAAGCATCTTGGCCTCGACATCGAAAGCGACAACGGCGGCCCTGACGCGCTGCACCGCGCACTTCTAACAGGGCTTCTCGCCCGCATCGGACACCTTGACCCCGAGACGAACGACTACCGAGGCGCACACGCGCTCAGATTTGCTCTGCACCCAAGTTCCATTTTAGGGAAGCGCAGTCGCACACCGCACCAAGCACCAAGCACCAGTGCCAACGGCACGAAAGCACCAGCAACACGAAAGCACCTCGCCCCCGAATGGATTGTCGCAAGCGAGCTCGTCGATACTTCGCGCCTCTTCGCACGAAACGCCGCCGAGATCGACGTCCGCTGGATAGAGCCACTTGCAGGCGACATCGCGAAACACAGTTACCGCTCGCCAGAATGGGATGCGGAGAACGGTTTTGTCCGAGCGACCGAGCAAGTCACACTCTACGGACTTGTGATCGTTCCCGCAAGGCGACGCGACTACAGCCGCATCGACCCCGCGCTCTCGCGGCAGATGTTCCTTTTGCATGGACTTGTAATGGGAGAGTTCCCGCATCCGCCGCCTTTAGTACGAGAGAATGCCGCGCTTATAGGAGAGATAAAGAAGCGCGCCGAACGGTTGCGCCGTCCAGAGCTTTTCGACGCAAACGCGCTCGTCCGCCACTTCGACGAGGCGATTCCGCCCGAGATCGTGTCGACGCGCGATCTCGCAAAGTGGCTTCGCGTGGCGACAGAAGAGGAGAGGTCGCGTTTCCGTCTCGACAAGCGGCAGTGGCTTCCGAAGGTCGGCATCTCGTCCGCGGCATTTCCAGACTCGATACGCATAGGCGGCGTCAAGCTTGCGCTGTCCTACCGCCACACGCCTGACGATCCGGAGCGCGACGGCATAACGTGCACAGTCAGGAAGTCAGACGCTGCGGTGCTGAAGCTCTGGAGCGCCGATTGGCTCGTGCCGGGGGCGCTCCCTGAAAAGCTCGCGTTCCTTCTCGGCGTCCTTCCGTCTTCACTGCGGCGAGTCGTCGCGCCAATCTCCGACACGGTGGCAATAATAGCCCCGCTTCTCTCGCCCGGGGAAAAGCCGCTCGTCGACGCCGTGCGAGAAGTCCTGAAAGCCCACAACGGCATCGCGATTCCAGCGACAGCGTGGGAGAACGTGAAATATCCGCCGCACCTACTCGTTCGATACCGCATCAAGGACGAGGACGGAAGAATCGTCGTGGAGACGCGCGACCTTGAAGCGGCTCTTGCAGCCGCAGGCGTCGGCGGACGAAGCGCAAGCGCATCGTCGCCGCACGACGACAAGAAACACTCCAGCTGGGATTTCGGGACTCTCGACGAAAAGCAGACGGCTTCGTCTGCTGGATGGACGCTCACACACTATCCCGCACTTTCAGACGAGGGCGACGGCGTGAAGATCAAGCTCTTCAAGTCAGCGGACGATGCCGCGCGTTCGCACGAAGCGGGTGTAGTCCGGCTCTTCTTCCTGCGGCTCACGCAGCACACACGCCCTTCTTTCGCAACAAACCGCCTGCCTCTTTCGGCAGGGCTCTACCTTGGCACAATTGGCTACGAACGATCGCGCATCGCTGACGACCTTCTCTGGGCGGCGATACGAATGGGCACAGTCGCGGGTTTTGCGCCGATACGCTCGGAAGAAGATTTCGAAACGCGCTTCAAGGAGCGGCGCGGCGCAATTGACGCAGCAAAGGCGGAACTCTCGACTCTTTTCTCGTCCATCCTCGAATCGGCCGCGAAATGCGCAGAGCGGCTTGAAACGGCCGCGCCCGCCGAGGACATCTACGACGCGGTGGAGACGCAACTTGCATGGCTCGTGTTCCCGGGGTTTCTCAAAGCCGTTCCGCCTGAGCGGCTAAAGCACTACGACCGCTACCTTCGCGGCATTCGCGTCCGCATCGACCGCGCGAGGTCTAATCCATCGGGAGACAGAACGAAGGAAGCGCGCGTCGAGCCATACTGGGAGCGATACCACGAGGCGATCCTCGGCAAAGGGCCAAAGATCGCAAACCGCGACGCGCTCACGGATTACCGCTGGATGGTCGAGGAGTTTCGCGTCTCCGTCTTCGCGCCCGAGGTACGCGCGGCGATCCCCGTAAGCGAAAAGCGCCTCGACGCGAAATGGGCCGAGGCGCTTGGCGAGTGACGGGCTACCGCCTGTAGACTATGTTCGCGTAGCCGTCTCGCTGAACGCCGCGCGGATAGCTGACCGCCCCACGCCCGAAAAGAATCGCGTAGAACGGCGTAGTGCGACGAATCCCAATCGTCACCTCAAGAAGCTCGGGGATCTCTTTCTGCACGAGCCCGAGGAACCCGCACCAGCAAGTCGAAATTCCGTTGGCGTTTGCAAGCAGCTCGAAGTGGGAGCAGGCGATAGTGACGTCCTCGCCCGGCGTGGTGACGCCGGGGCAAGTTTCGTCAGACGAAACGATGAGAAGCCCGGTCGCGCCGCGGAAGAACATGTCCTCTCCGCCGTTCCTGAGTTTGATCGCCGGCACTGCAAGCCAGCGCGGAAGAAGCTTCGTGCCGTCGCGGTGGTTCTCGATTGCCTTTATGAAGTCACCACGAAAGCGATCCATCGCCGCGCGCGTTGGGATGCAGGTGAAAGTAAGGGCACGGGCGTTGCACCCGGTCGGAGAGTTGCCGAGGGCCTTCAGCACGCGATCGAGCGCTTCCTGGTCTACGTCGTCATTTGAGAATCGGCGGACGGAACGCCGCGTCCTGAGCCAGTTTTCGGTAGCCGCCGCGCTTGGAAGCTCAAGTCCTTTCGTGACTACAGATTCCTCTGCGCGTCGTCCGTCGAACGTCACGGCGCCTACGGGGCATACCGCGAGGCAGTGCTGACACTTCATGCACCTGTCTGGAAACGCCATCTTCGGCAGGCCGTCGGCCTCCGCGCGCAACGCGCGGAAGGCGCAGTCTCGCACGCATGCCCCGCATTTCAGGCACTTCGCCGCATTGACTTCAAATAATTCGCTCATGCAACACAGTATATCTAAAAACCGCCTCCCCCGTCAAACCACCATCCCCATTGCTCCACCATCGGTCAAATCCCTACTGAACCTCAGCGGGGACAGACCCCACGAAACCCGCTATTTTATTGGCCGTCATCGCCTCTCCTCCCTTCACGCCGCCCTTTCCGCCGCCTTCGCGAGCCGCCAGCCGTGCGTCGCGTAGCCAAGCTCGCCCACCTCCCGCGCCGCGACACTCCGCGACCGGAACCTGTCCCCCAACGCAAACGCGGTAGCAGTAACGAACGCGAGACTCCCGAATACCTTCCCCGCCCCTATCTGCGCCACCCTCCTCATCAGCCTCTCCTCGGGGACAGGCCCCGCGGAAGTGCCGTCAGACGTGGCGATCCAGCTCCAGGCGTAGTCGGCCGCGTGCTTCACCATCCCCGCGCGGACGGGGTTCAGGTAGACGTAGCGCATGCAGATTGCGCGGTAACGACCGTCCTCTATCAAAGTCGACTTGAAGCGCCCGTCCCATATCGAGCCGCTGTAGCCGTGCTCGCGCTTGAACCAGACGTTGAAGAGCTCCTTGAACGTCTTTATGAACTCGCTTACGTCGTTCATCCTCGCGCGGAGGCGGTCCTGTGCCTCGGCGACTGCGGATTCCATGCCGATGTCGCGGAGTTCCTTCCAGTGCGACGCGAGGTCTTCGGCCGCACGCTCGCCCTTCAGCGCCGCGACGCGGCGGAGAAGCTCGCTCTCGGTCAGTTCCTCCCCGCCGCGCACCACCTTGCAGACCATGTGGAAGTGGTTGTCCATCGCGACATATGCCTCGAGCTCCACGCCCGAGAACGCCGCCGCGCGCTTCAGCGCGTCCACCAGCTGCGTCTTGATCCTCCCCTTCTCGAACAGGAAGCGCCTGTCGTTGGTGCGCGACATTAGGTGGTATCGCGCGGTTCCGTTGTTAGACTTCTTGATTCTTGCCGTTCTTGCCATGTTTGTAGTCCTTTCTGCCGCCGCTTTCCCGCGTCGACACGTACATAATAGCACATCTTCGGAAAAGAAAAATGAATTGAATATGAATTCTGGGAAGGAGCCACCGACTGGCGAAAAAGCCGTCAAGAAGGCCAAAAATAGGGGTGGTGGCTAGGTCAACGGCAGAAAAGCACTGAAAAATCAGGCTTTCGTGGGGCCTGTCCCCGCATACATACGTGGGGCCTGTCCCCGCATACATAGACCCCACCCTCTACAGCCTACGGGGCAAGAAACGCGCCTTTCCAAGACCAATTCTTCCAAAAGACCGAAAGCCGCTTGTCGTGGAAAGCGTCGGCATTGATGAAATCTATGGCTTTGTCGATTCTAGATAAATCGGTCAGCATCTCGTAGATTGGCGTGTCGATCGGTTCGCCATATTGGAATAATCCTTTTTCAAAGAACGAGACGAATATAGCAAACCACGAAATAGCGACTTCGTCCTGAAGAGATCCAATAGTGTCTATGACGATGGGCGTCGCCGCCCTGTCGAACGGACTCTTGCCATTGCGAACCCTATTGAGCCCGTCAATGAGCGACTCCACGAGCCCATAATCAATCGGATATGGAACCTCACGCCCGAGAATCGGGTCTAACTGTATTCTCAGTTCGGAGAGACAGGTCCGAAGCAGTTCTTGCAGGTGATGGCTAATCGGGACGAAAAGCCCATCTCTCTCCAGATCAGCTTTAGACTCGCCCACCCAAATTAGGAAATCGTCGGCAAGGTCGCAAACTTCCTCATCGCGCTCATCAAGGAATCGGAGCACACGTGGTATGAAATAAGCGCACTCCTCGTATGTTCCAGCTGGCAGATAGCTTTGGAATATGTTACGCAATTCCTGAAATCCCATTTTTTCATCGGGAACGGCAAGAATGGCAGCGCACTCCTCTGGCGAGAAATCGTAATTGGGGTCGCTCAACTTTGTCGGGCGTGGATATGGAATCTGGTTTTGGCGTATCTCTGTCATAGTGGTCGGAGCCCTGCCCCCAGGATAATCCCCTTTCGCCTATGGATCAATCAAACGGGGCGTGACGAAGATAAAGACAAACTCGTCCTCGTCGCCTTTGCGCCTGTCCGCGCCACCGCCGAAGACGTATGTCGCGCCTGGCCTCATGCTGACTTTCGTGTCTGTGCTCGCGCGGACAGGGAAGAACGGCTGTTCCATAGCGAGGTCGTATGTCGCCGCGCCCTTCCACTTCGCCTTCGCGCCGTAGTCCTTCCACTCGGGCTCGCCCACAAGGTATGTATACAATTCGATATCGATAAGATTGCCGTCATCCGTCAATGTCGGCGTTATTTGCACGATCGTCCCGACCTCACGCATCGTAAACGACTGCGGCTCTACGGCCGCGCCCGTGGAGTCGACTCCATAGACGGTGTTTGAGCCGTCCGTCTGGCTTGAGACTGCATGATTTACATAGTAGTCGGTCGGATAGATGTATTCCATGACGCCCTTGCAAACCGTCTCCTCCCCTGGGCGCGTGACAAGGCGCGGCGACTCAAGAAGCTTGGCGCCGTCCTGCGCCATCAACCGATCCCGCAAGACCGCCGCATTGACGCGGCCCCTGCCGAAGTAGCCGACTTCCGAAAGAGTCTTCCTGTCCGCCGACATATATCGAATGTCAAACTCGATATTTCTGCAATAGCCATCGTTATGGATATTCGTCCAGAGTTTCGCAACCTTGGCAAGGTTCTCGGGTGTGTTCTTTATCCAGAGGCGATTGAGCGACCTGAGTTTGTGGAGCGACGAACCCTCCGGCCATTCGACACCAGCGGCCTCAGTGAACCATTCCTTAATTCCGCGCTCGTCTTCTGCGACTTCGGCGGCCTTTTCCTCTTTCGTCTTGGGCTTTGCGTCTGGATCGGGATATGCACGCATCATGCAACCAGTAAATGTCTGATAGTAGAATGTCCACGATTCCATTCCTTCGGACTCAAACTTGCGACGAACCTCGGGGTCGCTCAAGCGCCGACTCGGCGGCACGAACTCGCTGTCAGCGCAATCAACAAGCCGCACCGTGACAAAGACGAGGACGAACTTGTCTTCGTTTGCCCTGCGGGAATCAGTGACGCCGCCGAAGACGAGAGTGCGGCCAGGGCGGACGCTGACCTGCGTGTCGACGCTCGCCCTGACAGGGATTAATGGCTGTTCCATAGCGAGGTCATATGTCGCCGCGCCTTCCCACTTCGCCTTTGCGCCATAGTCCTTCCATTCGGGCTCGCCCACAAGATCAGCACGAAATTCAAGATCGATCAAATCCGCCGTATCCGACACTGTCGGCGTCACCTGAACAATCGACCCGATCTCGCGCATAGTAAACGACTGCGGCTCTACTGTAGCGGACAAAAACGCCGCCGCGTTCGTTGAGGATGCTATATTATGCTTCAGCTGCACATCGAAGTCAGTCGGATAGATAATCTCCTTCACATGCTTGCCGACGGCATCTTCACCCGGACGCGTAACGACGCGGACCGACTCAAGGAGCTTGGCGTCTTGGCGCGCCATCAGCCGTTCCTGCAAAACCGCCGCGTCGACGCGGTTTGTGTCGAAGTAGCCGACGGCCTCAAGCGCCGCGCGGCCAGTCTCAACGAAGCGAGTGTCGATTTCGACATTAAATGACTTCAGCGCGAACTCGTCGAGAATCTTCTCGAACTTCGCAAGGTTCTCGGGAGTGTTCCGCACGTTCAAAGTTCCCGCAGTCTTCACATAGACTATGCTTGAACCTTCCGGCCAGTCGACGCCCAGCACATTGAGTGCGCTTGCAAAGGAATCCTCGTAATCCCCCTTCTTAAGCCAGATCTCCGCATCATCATCCAGCGACATGCGCTCGACACAGGCAGGCACAACCGGATACACCCGCAGTTCCATCGGCTCGGCAGCCGACACTTCGCCAAGGCAGGTTATCCCCGCCACAAGCAACATCGCAAAACAGATTTTCTTCATATACTCATTCCTTTCATACCGCCATATTGCAACCTCGTGTAACAAAGATCATTTTCCGGTCGCCACTCCAAGCAATTCGCGCAGGCGCGGCAAATCGCGCTTGAGGGGACGCCCGCCTTCGTCGTCGTCATCCACAAGCTTCTTTCCCGACAGAAAAGCCTTTAGAATGTCGATGTCGCCAAAGCTTGCAAAAGTCCGCTTGCCGTTGATGACCCACGCCAGTCTTTCAAAGCGTTCAAGCGACACGCTGTCATCCTCATCGTATGAGAAACTGCCAAGGAACTTCGTGCGAAGGCTTTCGCTTTCGCCGCGCTCTTCGATCCTGTCGGACAAGTCGACTCGTACCCAGCCTACAGGATCGGAAGACCGAGCAGGAAGCCGTTTGAACACACCACCGCACTTGTCGTACAGCTTGCCAGCTGGCGGAGGAGCCCACCAGATGGGCGCGTAGCCCCGCACCTCGCCCGCCTCCGAGATATCCCTCGCCCTGATCAACCCTTCAGGATTGATCGTGCGCACCGCGCAGTTCGTCGCCCCGTACGACACTACCTGCACCTCTTCGCCAATCTTCCAATGGAAACGTGCCTTCTCTTCCTCCAGGCGTGGCCGTCCGATGATCTTGGCCCTCA
>Ga0310786_10011890_pt1 | contig 10824 bp, 3 predicted proteins | sample AusTroGonzalo_MG_FD_203881 | JGI IMG/M metagenome (GOLD analysis project Ga0310786, IMG submission 203881) | Bovine rumen microbial communities from tropical cattle in Woodstock, Queensland, Australia - Gonzalo_03 (v2) (version 2) | ecosystem: Host-associated > Mammals > Digestive system >...
CCAACAAGTACACGTTCGTCTGGCGCAAGACGGTGGAGCGGAACAAGGCGAAGCTGGAGAAGAAGATCCTCGGCGTGCTGCGGCAGATAGAGGAAGGCATCGCCCAAGACAACAGCGAGGAGCCTGAGTCCGAGCCCGTCGCCATAGACTCGGCCTCCCTGCAGGGTATCGTGGACAAAATCAACGCGGAGAACGCCACGATGCCCGACTTCCTGTCGCGCCACGAGCAGGCCTACGGCGCCTTCCCGAAGAAGGCGGTGGCGGACTCGGGCTACGGCAGCGAGGAGAACTACGAGTTCATGGAAGCCAACGACGTGGAGGCTTTCGTCAAGTACCCGCTCTTCCACAAGGAGCAGCACCGCCCGTTCCTGCAGGACATCTCCAGGCCGGAGAACCTCCACTACAACGAGGAAGAGGACTACTACGTGTGCCCCATCGGGCAGCGAATGCACAACATCGGCACCTACCGCAGAAAGAACGACAACGGATACACGAGCTACATCACGTACTACTAGGCGCAGAACTGCGGGGGATGCCCGCTCAGATGCGTATGCTACAAAGGGCAACAGGGCAACAGGATCCTCAGCGTGAACCATCATCTGAGAAAATACAAGCAACGTGCAAGGGAGAAGCTGCTCGGCGAGGAGGGTCTGATGCACAGGAGCAAGCGGCCGATAGAGCCGGAAGCCGTCTTCGGGCAGATGAAGTTCAACAAACAGTACAAGCGGTTCCGTCACAGAAGGATTTTGTATGTTTGTCGGCGGAAATTTATAAAACTCAAAATAAAAAAAAGATCTCTTATGAAGCAAAATGAAATAACAGCAGAGAACGGACAACCAACCACGAACACCGGCGAGATCATCCTCTACCAACCGGACAACAGCATAAGGTTGGAGGTCCGTATGGAGGAGGAAACAGTGTGGCTCACGCAGGCGCAGATGGCGATGCTATTTGAGACCTCAAGAAATAATATCACATTACACATCAAAAACATTTTCAAGGAGGGGGAGTTAGAAGAGACAGCAGTATGTAAGGATTTCTTACTAACTGCCGCAGATGGGAAAAAATACAAAACCAAGCTGTATAATCTTGACGTCATCATTTCAGTTGGTTATAGAGTGAAAAGCAAATGGGGTACACGATTCAGAATATGGGCGAACAAGGTGTTGAAAGAGTATCTGCTTCGTGGATACACCATCAATCAGCATATCCAATCTATAGAACGGCGTATTGACAGACAGTTGCAGGAACATTCAGAAAGGATTCATGACCTTGAGGATAAAGTCGGCCTTTTTGTTCGCACCGCCCTGCCGCCCGTGGAAGGCATCTTTTTCGACGGCCAGATCTTCGATGCTTACGCTTTCGTCTCCGACCTGATCCGTTCCGCAAAAGAACGCATCATCCTCATCGACAACTATATCGATGATTCGGTACTTCTAATGTTGGCGAAACGGGTAGCTGGCGTAACGGCGGAGATTGTCACGCGGCGTATTACAGAAGCACTAACCTTAGACATTGAACGGCACAACCTGCAATACCCGTCCGTAACCGCCAGGGAGTGTGACCGCTTCCATGACCGCTTCCTCATCATCGACGACACGGTGTATCACCTTGGTGCATCGCTCAAAGACCTAGGGAAGAAATTGTTCGCGTTCAGCAGGATGGACGTGGGGGCAGAGGTACTTTCTATATGATTACCCCATTCGCCGCAGATGAACCCCGGAAAAACCGCAAATCATTTGCAGTAAGCCGTTCGCCGCTGGAGATTCCGCTCGCTCACTCCATCCCCAGCGAAATGGTGGTTCGCCCAACGACGACAAGGAGCCAGCGGAACCTCCCCCTCGCAAGGGCTGGGTGTTTCGTCTTCCGCAATACGGCAACCCTACTTTGCAATATATTTTGTATTTTTGCACCTTCATATTGAACAGTAGAAAAACAATCGAGCTATTATAGATTTATGAAAAAGAAACGTTGGGCGCTTATAGTTGCACTTTTTGCCATCGCCATCCCGCTCTGGGCCATCGTGAGCGGACAGACTTTGACCAACAAGCTCAAAGACCTTTGCACAGAGCTGCGGATGACCACCCAGCAACGCTCAAAAGCGCAGCAGCGGTTTGACGAGGATTACGAACGCCAGCATCAAAAGATGCTCGATGTCATCAATAAGTCCAACGACCTCTCCATCCTGCTTTATACCCAGGAGCAGAACATGACTTTCGATTTGACCTACGCATTGAAAAAGGTTTCTTCTGAATACAAGGACTTCAGCAAGGATCGGCGCCCATACGACCACATCGTAAACGAACTGAACATCGAAATCGACCGTTATGGCCGTCTCATCGAAGCTCTTCGTCGGCTTCCTCCGATGATGGAGGAGATTGAGGAGGAAATTGTGCCCGACAGTCTGCTCTATCACAACGATACGCTGGACCTGCAGGTGTCCAACAACGCTTCCACATTGGAAAACGAGGTCATCGAATGTGCCTTCCACCACGATGAACATGAGGCACCCTTGATGTTGGACGAAAGTGGACAATTCTATCGCGACTCTTGTATCCATTACGCCTCCGAAATCCTGAAAATGTATGCCAACAACCGCGCTACCGTAATTGCCGACAGCTCCCACTACCAGGAGGCCTATCTCCGCATGAAGGAGGCCAACGACTACGCCCAGTTCCGTTATCGGGAATTGGAGAAATACGTGTTTTCGGAAGGGCAAACCCCTTTCCTGGAAATCATGGCTAATCCAAAGTACTACTGGAACAAAACCCTGACAGACTTGCAAGGACAGTATGATTTCTCGGAGATGAGCGACGAGAATCCGTCGGCGGATTCTGTGTCTGTGGATAAAAACAATCCCGAGGGGAATAACGTCTTGAGTAACCTTTCCAGCAAGGGCGAGAATGCATTCTTGGTCATCGGTTGCATCATCCAACTCGTGGTGTTGGCCATCTTTTGGCTCATCTCTTTGTTGGTTCTTTGGCTGATTTACCGCTTTTCCAAGAAAAAAGGCTTTATTCATCCCAAAAGGCTGCCGTTGCTGGCCGCTTTGGGAGGTACGGTCTTGTATGTCGTGGTGTTCAGCTTCCTGTGGACGGGTGACGAATATTTCCAGTTGGGTGTCAAGCATATCAACACCTTCCTTTGGCTGCTCGTGGCCATCTGCGGGTCCATGTTGTTGCGGGTGAAACCGGAGCAAATCCGGCACAGTCTGATGCTCTACATCCCCACCTTCCTGATAGCCCTGATTATCATTGCCTGCCGCATCATGTTCATGCCCGACAGATTGATGGTGTTCATCTTCCCGCCTGTTTTGGCGTTGATCGTACTGCGGCAGCTGTTCTTCTGTATTCGGGAAATCGGGAAAGCCACGCCTATCGACTCCACGTTGGGCTGGATTTCGTTGCTCATCTATATCATTGCCTTCGGGTTTGCTTTCGCGGGCTACACTTTTGTGGCTTTGCTCATCTTGGTTTGGTGGTATTTCCAGTTGGCCGTCCTGCTCACTATAGTCTGTATTTCGGATCTGTTAGACCGCTACAAAGAGCGCTGGTTGGACAAGCGCGTGGCAGCCATGCGTGAGCGCATCACCTACGTGGGCGGCACCGACCGCGAGTCGCTGCTCTTCGGCGCCACTTGGTTTTACGACCTCATCAAGCAGGTAGCCATCCCCGCCATGGTGTTCCTCTCCCTGCCGATGTGCATCCACTTGTCGCTGAACGTCTTTGACTTCAACGATCTCTTCGTGAAATTGTACTGCGACCCGTTCGTGCAGTTTGTGGACAAGAACGGACGTGAGGCACTGACCATTTCCGCCAGAAGCATCGTCAATCTGTTGATACTGTTCTATATTCTGCGTTACGTTAACCAGGCCATTCACACCATCTGGCGTTATGTCCGTTACATGACCTTTATGCATAAGCACAAACGCGACGCCATCAGAGCCAACGAAATCAACCTTTCGCTGGCAAACAGCCTCATCAGCGTCATGATTTGGTTTGCATACGTTATTGTGGTGGTGGCGACCTGGAAAATGCCGGTCGGATCACTCACCATGGTGGCTGGAGGTCTGTCAGCCGGTATCGGTATCGCCTTGAAGGACATCATCAACAACTTCATCTATGGCATCCAGCTCATGGGCGGCCGTCTGCGTGTGGGCGACTGGATTGAGTGCGACGGGGTGCGGGGAAAAGTGGCATCCGTCAACTACCAGTGTGTGCAGATGGAGACCCTTGACGGCACGGAGATGTCGTTCCTCAACGCCACGCTTTTCGGCAAGAACTTCACCAACCTCACCCGCAACAACTCCTACGAGTTCACCAAAATCATTGCGGGCGTGGCTTACGGCACCGACATCAAGAAGGTGCGCGAAGTGCTGACAGAGGCCATGCAGCAAGTGCGCACGAAGGATCAATACGGTCGTGAGATTGTGGAACCCAAATACGGCATTAGGGTGGTTGTGGGCGATATGGCCGACAGCTCAGTGAACATTGCCGTGAAGCAGTATGTGCTGGTTCCCGAAAGAATCGGTTACGTGGATCGTTCGAAAGAGGTGATTTACGAAGCACTCAACGCCGCCGGCATCACCATCCCGTTCCCGCAGTGCGATGTGCATTTGATCAAGGACGACACGGAAGGTAATCAGAAACTGTAACCGAGTCCGACACCGAGAACCGATTTGAATTGCACGCGATCTTTCGCGACGCCGTTTTGGTCTTTAATCAATGTGCCGTTGTAGAACTTCATGTTGGTGCTGAATGTCACGTTCAGCACTTTGAGGAAGTTGTAGGAGATGAGGAAGTCCCAGTCCACGTCGAAACGGCCGAAATGGCGGTTTAAATTAGAATACTGGTAATATAACTCGTAAGGTTGGTCAGGGTAGGCTTCCTCAAACGCTGCCTTCATGTCAAATCCTTTGCCTTGGTAGGGTGTGAAAAGCCACAGCGAGGAAACAATCGTCATATTCTTGTATTTGTAGGCAACGGAACCTTTGAGGGAAAGGCCGAATTCCGCCCGGCAGTTGCGCAATTCAATAGCGGGATAGCCATCATTATCCAGAACAATCTTGTAGGTACCGTATTTGATCTGCATTTCTTGACGGAAACCGTTGTAGTCTTCCGGAATGGGCAGCCCGGCTTCTTCCATGGCCGCCAAATACTCTTCGGTGAACCTGATGTTGGTGGCATCGCTCACGTACGCGGTGGTGATGGTTCCCGCAATGGGCGAGATATAGACGGAAAAGTCGCAGCCGCCTACCGATTTCTTCCAGTCGATACCCAGTGACACTTCGGTCTTGGACGGACAGAGCCACTTGGAAATCACGGGGTCGTATTTTCCTTGTTTGTAATCTCGTCCGATGGCGTACTGGCTTTGGAAACTACCTAAGGCCGTCAAGAACCAGTCTTTCTTGAACTCCCAACCCAACTTGGTGGAGAATTTGATGTCGTCGGATGACTTTTTGACTCGGTCGTCTTCCTGGTCAATCCATGTCAAACCGAAGTCGGAGTCAAAGTTCGATTCCCAGGCGATGTTGTTCTTATAGTAGAGCAGATGTAGCTTGGCGTACGTCAGCGCGTTGGCGTTGTCGTGTCCGCCGCCCGTCCAAAAGACGAGGCTCGTGGCGCCTGCATTCAGCCCCATCACCCCGTCGAACTTCCAATTTTTCTTGGCCGTATCGGCCTTCTGTTCAGTTGTTTGGGTCTTATCCTCTTGGGCAAACACGGTAAGAACGCCGAACAAGCAAAGGAGCACCAGAATATTGAATTTTCTCATACAATCAAAATATGGTGCAAAAATACAGAATTTTTGCGAGACGGAGAATGGGGGCGCGATAATGTTTAGGGGAATCCGGAAGGGTTCCCCTATTTTGTAGGGTTGCCGCATTGCGACAACCCTACAATCGCATTGCGGCAGCCCTACAATCGTTGTTCAAAACTTGTTGATAACTTTTCAACCAACAAGTGTTGATAAGATGTATTTTTGCAACTTGTTTTTGAAAATGATTCAATTATTCACTAAATAAAGGTATTATGAAAAAGTTTCTATTTTTAATGTTTAGTGTGCTGATTGCCTTCGGCTCCATGCAGCTGTCGGCACAGCAGACTGTGGAAATCGGAACGGGAAGTACGACGACGAACAGCTATTTGCCGCTCTATACGCTCTACAACAACACCCTTTCCGAACAGATTTACACCGCAAGCGAGATCGGCATGCCAGGCACGATCTCCAGCATCTCCTTCTACAATGCCGGCACCACAAAGTCGCCCGATCTCAAGATCTACATGGTCAACACGGACAAGACGGCCTTTTCCAGCACGACAGACTGGATTACCGTCACGAACAGCGATCTTGTTTATAATGGAACAAGCGTCGCGTTGACCGCAGGGCAATGGACCACCATCCAATTAGACAATCCCTTCTTCTATGACGGGGTCAGCAACCTCGGTCTCATTGTGGACGGGCACATGAGCTATAGCAGCGGTCTTTCCTGCTATGTTTTCACAGGCACATCCAATTGCGCCATGTACGTCTATAGCGACGGCACGGACTATAACGCCGTAGGAGCCACTTACACGGCCAACAGCCGCGTGTCGGTGAAGAACCACATCAAGCTCGAAATCACCCCCGGCACCATCACCTGCCATGCGGTGGGTGTACCGACCGTCTCTAACATCACGGCCACCAACGCCACCATTACATGGGGCACTCCTGAGGACGGCGGCTTATACGTCATGCAATACAAGACCTCAACCGACACTTGGGACGGCAGCAGCGTGACCGAAATCACGACAATGGACACCACTGCCAATTTCTACGACGGGCTTTCCCCGATGACCACCTACGACGTGCGCATAGCCAATATCTGCGGAGGCAACGACACCAGTCTCTGGCGCAACATCTCCTTCACCACGGCATGCACCGACATCACCACCCTGCCCTTCACGGAAAACTTCGATTCCTACACAGGAGCCTCCTCTACCACGGCATCCACGAATAACCTGCCTTACTGCTGGAGCTACCTCAACACAGGTAGCAGCACGAGCTATTCGGGCTATCCGATCGTCTACGCCAGCGCGACCTACGCCGCCTCCGGAAGTAATTCCTTGCGCTTCTACACCTACACCACATCGGGTACCTACGACGACCAGATGGCCATCCTGCCGCAGATTGACCCCATTCTCTATCCCGTCAGCAGTCTGCAGCTCTCTTTCGATGCGAGAAACAACAGTTCCTATACCTTCACCGTAGTGGTGGGTGTCATCGCCAATCCGTCGGACAAGACCACCTTCGTACCTGTCGATACCATTGTGACCACCTCCAACACCTATGCCAACTACGAATTCCCTTTCAGCCAATACACTGGTCCGGAAGGATTCATCGCAATTATGGCACCCCGGCCGGCCTCCAGCTACAATGCCGGTTATATCGACAACATCGTGGTGGACCTTATCCCCACTTGTCCTAAACCGAAGAACATCGCATCATCCAACCCCACATTGAGCAGCATCGACCTTTCATGGACGGAAATGGGCAGTGCTACAGCTTGGGACATTGAATACGGTCCGACCGGTTTCACGCCCGGCACTGGCACGATTGAAAATGCTACGACCAATCCCTACACGCTCAACGGCTTGGAGAGTTCCACCGTCTATGACTTCTATGTCCGGGCGAACTGCGGCGGCGGAGACTACAGCAACTGGTCGAATGTCTATACCATCGGCACCGAATGTGCCGCTGTCACCATCCTGCCGTTCACGGAGAACTTCGACTCCCTTTCCGGCTACACGAGCACTTCGGCGGCCGTAAACAACCTGCCGTACTGCTGGAGCACCATCAACAACGGCACCAGCACGAGTTATTCTGGCTATCCTATCATCTACACCAGCGCAACAACGGCCGCATCCGGCAGCAACTCCATGCGTTTTTACACGTACTCCACCTCGGGCACTTACGATGACCAGATGGTGGTGTTGCCAGAGATTGACCCCACGACCTACCCCATGAACAACTTACAGCTCACCCTCGACGCGAGGAACAACAGCACCTATACGTTCACGTTGGTAGTGGGTGTCATGACCAACCCGACGGACAAAACCACATTTGTGCCGGTTGACACGATCGTGACCACCTCCAACACCTACACAAACTACGAAATCCCCTTCGACCAATACACGGGTACAGGCAGCTACATCGCCATGATGGCACCGAAAACCACCTCTGCAACTTACAACACCGGCTATATCGACAACCTCATGGTAGATGTCATACCCACCTGTCCGAAGCCGAAAAACCTGGCCGCCTCGAACGCCACGGTGAACAGCATCGACATTGCTTGGACGGAGATGGGCAATGCCACCTCTTGGGAGATCGAATACGGTCCGATGGGCTTCACGCAGGGCGACGGCACAATAGAGAGTACCACGAGCAACCCCACCACCATCAACGGTCTGGAACATTCCACCGGCTATGACTTTTATGTGAGAGCCACCTGCGGCGGCGGCGACAACAGCTATTGGTCCTCCAAGCTCACGGCTGCAACCGCCTGCGCGCCGATTGAAAATCTGCCCTACGTCCAGAACTTTGACGAATACGAGGGCGCCACGACCACCTCGGTCTCCGTCAACAACCTGCCGTACTGCTGGAGTAACATCTCCTCCACATCCGGAAACTACGCCGGCTATCCGATTATCTATACCAGCGCGACCTTTGCCGCCTCTGGCAACAACTCGATGCGTTTCTACTCCGGCACCGCTTCCGGCACCTACGATGATGAGATTGCCATTCTGCCGGAAATCGACGTGACCAGTTTCCCGACCAACACGCTACAGATTTCCTTCGATGCACGAAACAACTCCACCTATACCTTCCAGTTGGTGGTGGGTGTCATGACAAGCCCGACTGACAAGACTTCGTTCGTTCCTATTGACACAATCGTCACCACTTCCAACACATACGCCAACTACACCATCCCATTCGACCAATACACCGGCACAGGCAGCTACATTGCCCTGATGGCTCCCAAACCGGCCAGCAGCTTCAACAGCGGCTATGTTGATAACGTCGTGTTAGAAGTCATTCCATCCTGTCCGCGCCCGCTCGACTTCACAGCCACTTCCACTGTGACGGATGAAGTGGTTCTCTCCTGGACCGACAACTTTTCTTCCCAGTGGGACATCCTTTACGGTCCGACCGGCTTTGACCCGACTGATCCCAGCGCAGGCACCATGGAGAGCGGTGTCACCTCCAACCCCTACACGCTCTCAGGACTTGCTGCAGGCATCTATGATTTCTACGTGCGTGCAAACTGCGGCGCTGGCGATGTCAGCGAGTGGACATTGACCCCCGTCTCGGCTTCTCCCTACACCATCACAATGGGCATCACCGGCACAGACACTGTGACCGGCTGCGACTTTACGGTCACGGACGACGGTGGTATTGCCGGCGATTACAGCAACAACTGTAACTACACGTTGGTCATCTTCCCCGGCGAGGCCGACTCCGTGGTCTCTGTCTCTGGCACCTTCGTCGGTGAGACCACCGTTGACTACCTGAGCGTCTATAACGGCACGGATGTTGACGAGAGCAACCTCCTGCAGAAGATCGTTTCCGGCACTACCGGCAACCTCATCAACTTCGGACCTCTTTCTTCCACCACTGGACCGTTGACCTTGCTGTTCCATTCCGACGGCAGCGTGGTGAGAAACGGTTTCGCCGCACAAGTCTCCTGCGTGGAGGCTCCCGCTTGTCCGGAACCCTTCAACGTGCATGCCATCGATGTCACCAACAACGAGGCGACCATCGGCTGGGAAGTCATGGAAGGCGCCGCCACCTCGTTCAACGTGGTCATCGGCACGAGTCCGAACACCAACCCTGATGCGGCCAGCGATTTGATTACAATCAACACGAACGAATACACGTTCACTGGCCTGACCCCCTACACGGATTACTACGTGTTTGTGCAGACCGATTGCGGCAACGATGTGAGCGAATGGACCAACGCATACGGTTTCCGCACCTCCTGTGACCCAGTCACCACCTTGCCGTTATCCGAGAACTTCGATGCGACCACCGGTGCCACTACCACCTCGGTGGCCACTTCCAACCTGCCCTACTGCTGGAGCAACATCAACGAGGGCACCAGCACGAGCTACTCCGGCTACCCGATTGTCTATGCCAGCGCGACGTACGCCGCCTCTGGCAGCAACTCCCTGCGTTTCTACACCTATTCCCCCAGCGGAACCTACGACGACCAAATCGCCGTATTGCCGCTGATTGACCCCGATTTGTTCCCCATCAACACGCTGCAGATTTCCTTCGACGCCCGACTGAACTCCACCTCCTATCCGTTCAAGTTAGTGGTGGGTGTGCTTTCCAGCCCGAGTGACAAAAGCACTTTCGTACCGATTGACACCATCGACGCCAGCTCCACCACGTACCAGCACTATGAGATTCCGTTCAACGGATACGAGGGCAGCGGCAGCTACATCGCCCTGATGGCCCCGAGACCGGCCACCAGCTACAACCAAGGCTATGTCGACAACATTCTCGTGGAAGAGATTCCGAGCTGTGCCAAGCCGATCGATTTCGCTCTTGCCGGCGTTGCTGCCACCAGTGTTGACCTGACTTGGGTCGAACTCGGCGACGCCACCACTTGGGAGATTGTCTATGGCCCGCAAGGTTTCACGCCCAGCGACACGGCCGGTACATACGTCCAAACGACCGACAACCCATTCACTTTGGACAACCTGACCCCGTCAACCACCTACGACATCTATCTCCGCAGCGACTGCGGTGGTGAATACAGCCCGTACGCTTACAATGTGA
>Ga0310786_10011891_pt1 | contig 10824 bp, 14 predicted proteins | sample AusTroGonzalo_MG_FD_203881 | JGI IMG/M metagenome (GOLD analysis project Ga0310786, IMG submission 203881) | Bovine rumen microbial communities from tropical cattle in Woodstock, Queensland, Australia - Gonzalo_03 (v2) (version 2) | ecosystem: Host-associated > Mammals > Digestive system >...
TCGAACTCCTTGGCAACGTCCTCGAACAGTCCTGCCAACTCCACGGAGGTGTTGACCAGCTGCTTCGCCATCTTCTGGTCGATCTTGTACTGGTCCGACATCCTGAGGATCATGTTCTGGGGGCTCTCGGCGATCCTTATGGAGTCGGCCAGATCCTTGATGTGATAGATCCCCAGGTCGGGCTCGTCTATGTATCCGTACTGGTCCTCGAACTCCTTGACCCTGACGCCGATGGTCACATCCCTCTCGGGGTCGTACCTCCTGGTCTCCCTCAGGATCTTCTTCTTGGCCTTGATCATGGCGATCTGTCTGATCATCTCTGCGTGGAGGGCCTTCTCTGCATGCTTCATGCCGTTGACGTTCTTGATCTCCACCCTTTCCGTGCCCACGGAGATGTTGCAGTCGCATTTGACCACCCACTCCAGATCCTCCGGTATGTTAAGGAGGTGCCTTATGTCGCCGATCATCTGCGTCAGGAACGCCCTGGCCTCGGCGGGGTTGGCGATATCCGGTTCGGTGACTATCTCCGCAAGAGGGATGCCTGACCTGTTGTAGTCCACAAGGGATGTGAGGTCCGAGGTCCTCTTGGTCTTGCCAGGGTCCTCCTCGATGTGGATACGGGTGATCCTGATGGGCTTCTTCCCATCAAGATAGTACACGCCCCTCTCGCCGATGGGGTTGTCGTACTGGGTGATCTGGACGCTCTTGGACATGTCGGGATAGAAGTATGTCTTCCTGGCGAACCAGGTGGTGTCGTTGACCTCGCAGTTGAGCATCTTGGCGATCATGATGCCGTACACCAGGACCTGCTTGTTCAGCACGGGCCTGGACCCGGGCATCCCCAGGCATGTGGGGCATACGTGGGTGTTCGGGAACTCGCACTCCTCGGTGGGGCACGAGCAGAACATCTTCGATCTGGTCGGCAGCTGCACATGGCATTCCAATCCGATCTTCATATGGACACCTCCGGTCTCCTGAGGTCGAACTGCTTCTCCCAGTCCTCCGCGACCGAGAACAGGACGTCCTCGTTCCAGTGGTCCGCTACGAACTGCATGCCCACCGGCATGCCCTCCGAATCGTATCCGCAGGGTACGGACAGATGCGGTGTCCCGGCGATGTTGGCGGGGACCGTGAGATAATCCGCTTTGTAGGAATCTAATGCGGACATCTTCGAGATGTCGTCGAACTTGGGGGCGGTGAAGGGCATCGTCGGCGCCAGAACGGCATCGTGGTCTTTGAGCACCTGCTTGTAATCGTTGATGACGACCTGCCTGACCTCCCTGGCCTTGGCGTAGTGCCTGCCTCCGAACCCTGCCATGCGGGTGAACGTTCCGAGAAGGATCCTCCTCTTGGCCTCGTCGCCGAAATACCTGGTGCGGACGTCGGTGAAGTAGTCGTCGAACTTCAGGGTGTGGTCGCCGTCCTGGTGACCGTACCTCATCCCCACGTATCTGGCGAGATTCGTGGAGGCCTCCGATGTGGCGAGGATGTAGTAGGCGGGCATGGCGAACCTGAGCGAGGGCATGTCGACGTAGTCGATGTCGACCCCCATGGATCTCAATTGCTCCACGGCCTCCTTGAAGATCGCGTCGACCTCCTTGGACAGGCCCTCGATCCCCTCCTTGGGGATGGCGACGGATCCCATCTTTCTGTAGGCGGTCTTGAAATCGGGCTGGACCATGGATGTGGGGTCCCTCTCGTCCTTCCCCGCGATGATCTCCATGTACTTCTTCAGGTCCGTGGCCTTCTGGGAGATCACCCCGATCTTGTCCAGGGAGTTCCCGTAGTCTATCAGTCCGAACCTTGACACACGGCCGTAGGTGGGAGCGATCCCGTACACCCCGCAGAACGATGCGGGGCAGCAGATGGACCCTCCCGTGGACACTCCAAGCGAGACGTGGTCCTCGATGACGGATGCGGCACAGGCAGATCCTCCCGAGGATCCGCCGCAGGCCCTGTTCAGGTCGTAGGGGTTCCTGGGGATCTCGAAGCCGGAGTTCGTGGAGAATGTCCCGAATCCGAACTCGTCCATGTTGGTCTTGCCTATCAGCTTTCCGCCGGCCTTCCTGAGCTTCTCGATGGACGTGGCATCGAACACGGGGTGGTATCCTTCCAGTATCCTGGAGCCTGCGCACGTCTCCATGTCGTAGGATGTGAGGTTGTCCTTTGCGGAGAACAGGAACTTGGCATCGCCCGGCTCCGCGTCGTCGGTCATGGCATGGAACATCTGATATCTGCCGTTGATGGCCTTCAGGTTCCTTAGGACATCGTTCATGCTCATGACAGCCTGGGCCCCCTGACGTATCTCTCATAGGTGTCCATGTCCTTCAGCAGCTGGTCCGCATCGTACTCCACCTTGGGTATGTCCTCTCTGACGACATCCTCCACCTTGATGGGGTTGACGCCGCGCTCGTTGCATTCCGGAGCCTCGTTCAGAAGCTCGAAGTAGCTGAGGATGTCCCCCAGGTCCTTGCAGTATCTCTCGGCCTCCTCGTCGGTGAGGGCTATGTGGGCGAACTTCGCCACGTCTCTAACGGTCTTCACATCCATTACTAGACCTTCGGCGGTCTATCGGGCTAATAATAAAAAACATTAATCGCCCGTGGGTGCGGCCAGTCGCAAGCCGTTGCCGTCAGATGGGGTAGTGCACGAATATGAATCCGTAGAGCGTGACCGTACTCTCCTGTAACGAATAGTGCTTGCCGATCCCGGCGAAGTACTCCTTGAGGTTGATCCCCAGGGTGGATACCGACGGGATCATCATGTCGGGGAACCTGCACGGCTGTGGATATGCGCATTCGCCGCAGTATCTGCAGGGCCCGTCCAGGTATCCGTCGCAGTCCAGGCCGTTGTCCCTGAGCTGCAGGACCATCCTCCTGATGTTGCGCTGCATGCCTTCGGATATGGTGCGGAGGATCTCCTGGTCGTTACGGTCCACATCGAATTCGCGGTAGACCACGAGGACGTAGTCGATGTCCTGATAATATGTAGCCACATCCATCTTCGCGGCCGGGTTGCATCCCCAGTTGGTGTTGAAGCATCCGCATTTGTTCTCCTTGCATTTCTGGAATGCGAGGTTGTATGCATCCTCCTCATAGTCGGGCACAGGGGCCTTCACGATCGTGTACTCCTCGAACTCCTTCAGCGATGCAACGCTCTGCCATGCTTCCATAGTGAGTAATCGTCAAATGTCGATAATATAGTTTCCTTCATTGGATCCAGTCATGTGACGTCCGCCCAATGGCCAGTATTCCGGACAAAGTGTAAGGCATCCGTCCAAAAGCTGACCGTTTCCGTGACCAGAGTCCGAAAGACCTTTATCCCACATTCCGATAGAACCCGTATGGCAGCAGCTGCTACACCGGAAAAACAACTCGAGGCAGGAATGAAGGCTATGGAGGAAGGCGATTTCAAGAAGGCCTATTCCCTGTACAAGAAGCTTGTCGTCGAGTTCCCAGACAATGCAGAGTGTTGGTTCTACAAGGCCGAGTGCGGGAATTATGCATCCGGTATGTTCGGGGCCAAGGCAGATATCGATGATATCGTCGAGGCTTACAAGAAGGCGATCGAGCTAGATCCCGAGCGCGCTGACTACCTTCAGGCGTATGGGTTGTTCTGCATCTCCATCCAGAAGTACGACGAGGCCGAGAAGGCCTACTGCGAGGCCGCCGAGATCGACGAGTCCATCTCGTCATCGCTCTATTCCGAGTTCGCCATAGAGTACTTCAACAACGTCATGGCCCAGTACGCGGACATCATGGAGGATCCCAAGGCCCGCGCCCCTTACGCCAAGAAGGCACTGCAGTACATGCTGAAGGCCTTGGACCTCGATGCCGAGGAAGCCAAGCAGCTTCTCTGATAAATCGTTTCCATGATCCCGGGGAGGGGGATTCCCCCCTCCCCTTCGGATTTTATTTTTGACCCGTCATTGCAACTGTGCCAGCACCTTGTAAAGCAGCTCGTACAGCTTCTTCGCGTCCTCAGGTTCCATCTGGATGCAGGAGGATATCATACCGGGGACCTTCACTGCATCATCGCGCAGCTTCATGCCCTCGGGCGTAACCGTCACGATAACGACGCGCTCGTCCGAAGCGGACCTTTCGCGGGAGATGTAGCCTTTGGATTCCAGGTTCTTCAATAGGGGTGTGAGCGTTCCGGAGTCCAGGTAAAGCCTTTTTCCGAGATCGGCCACGGAGGATTCCCCGTACTCCCAGAGGGCCATCATCGTGATGTACTGGGTATACGTCAGGTCCAGGGCGTCCAGCATGGGGCGGTATCTGCGGACGATCTCCTTGGAGCATGCGTAGAGCGGAAAGCAGATCTGGTTCTCCAGTTTCAGACAGTCGTATTCGTCCGTCATCCTATCCTGTCACAGCAGCTTTTTGATATCCGCTTCGATCTTCTCCGGCTTCTCGGTGGGGCCGAAGCGGTCGACGACATTGCCTTCGCGGTCGACAAGGAACTTGGTGAAGTTCCATTTGATCTTGTTACCGATGAGCGCTCCTTTCTGGGATTTGAGGTAGGTGTAGAGAGGTGCCTCGTTGGCTCCGTTGACCTCGATCTTGGAGAACTGGCGGAAGGTGGTGTTGTACTTCATCTGGCAGAATTCCACTATCTCATCATCAGTGCCAGGCGCCTGGTTCCCGAACTGGTTGCAGGGGAAGTCCAGTATCTCGAACCCATCTTTCTGGTAGGTGTCGTACAGTTTCTGCAGTCCCTCATACTGCGGGGTGAATCCGCAACCGGTGGCGGTGTTCACGATCAGGAGCACCTTCCCCTTGTATTCGGAGAGGCTGACGTCTTGTCCCTTGGCATCTTTCATAGTGTAGTCATAGATTCCCATTCTATCACCTTAATTTGGTACAATTCAATTGTATGCAATTATTATATTTATTGGTTTCTTGGATGCGATCGGCGAGCGAGAACGATCTTCAGGTCCACATCATCCGGCCTTTGGGCCGTTCGATACGGGATCTATGTCGGAGTACGGGCAAGGGGGCCGAGCACATGGATCGGAATCCGTCGAACAAGTGGATCGAGATAAAAAAGAATCTTGAACGCAGGTCCGGAGGGGCCCGCGCTCAAGTTATCGTTTCAAGGTGTGTTGGTCTCGTTGCCGGGAAGGCGGATGCCGAGCCAGGCCATCAGGTTGCCCTTGAACATGGTGACGTTCCTGACGTTGGCGCCGACATACTGCCCGATGAACTTCGAGGCCATTATTCCTATGATCATAATGGCGATGGCAATGACGATGTACAACACGAGGGATTCGGTGTTGAGGGCGTATTCCGTGTTGGAGTTCACCATCAGCGCGGTGCCGATGAGGACCAGACCCGTCACGACGGAGAGCACAGGCACGAAGAGCGATACTATGCCGAGGACGAGGGTTATGATGCTGAATGCGAGGATTATTGTCGCATCCGGCTCCATTCCGACACCGAAGAGAGTAAAGTTGTTGGCGCCTGTGCCGAATGAGATGGCGAACAGTGCGACCATGGTGAGGACTAACGATATCCCTGAGAGCGCCAGCCCGATCCAGCGGAACTTGACGTTGTTGTTGGGGGCGCCATCCTTGTACTCAGGAGGGATCTGCATCCGGGTCCTGTAAGAGGGCCTCTGGTACGGCGGATAAGGCGGGTACGGTGGGTACGGCTGTTGATACGGAGGTTGCTGGTAGTAGGGGGGCTGTTGATATACGGGGGGAGGCTGCTGAAACGCCTGTTGCTGCTCCTGCTGGGGCTGGGCAGTGGCATTGATGTCCCCTTGGTACGCTCCGATACGTTCTACCTCTTCGCTACCGGCAGCTAGTCCGGTACTCTGCGGGGGAATCACAAGTCCTGCTCCGCAATTGTAACAGAAGCGATGTCCGGCGGGATTGTTCGCTCCGCATTGTCCGCAGAATGTCATATTATCCTCGGCAATGGGCATTTGGTATCGTTATATAACGATATGGTCCAAACTATTAACTGAAGTAAGTGCATCTGGTAGCAGATTGCGGGTCGGCGGATTCCGGTGTCCATTCGATGGACGGGGTATGGTTCCTGCCGGGCCTCTGAGACGGTGGTTCGATGGACGCTGTTAGGTTAATTTGCTTGGCTGCTGTCATAGGCGGTGTCCTGCTGATAGCAGGCACATTCCTGGCCTGGTACACTCCCCATGGAGCGCATTCTTCTATGATAGGCTGGGATTTCTCCTTCCGCACAGGCATCTACAAGTACACGTACGTGCCCCCGCTGGTGGTATCCGCCGGAGTGATCGCCATACTCACCAATCTGTTGTTGTTCTTTATCGAGAAGAAGATGGTTACCGTTCTGATAGACATCTCTCTCATTTTCCTCATGATAATCACCTTCATCAGCCAGATGCTGTTCGTGAACCAGACGCTGGGTGGAGGGTACGGCCTTATTTGGCACCTGTACGATGCAGGTAACGTGGAGTTCGGTTTCTGGATCACGGTCGTCGGGAGTCTGGTCGTGATGATCTCGTCTTGCTTCTCTCTGCTCAATCCGAAAAACTATGAGTGACCCCGGGGTTCGAGCGAATCATCGGGATAGGGATACGACGGAGTGCAACTCGGTGAAGGGTATGAAGAAGGGATGGTAGCGAGGAGTCGATTTGAACGACCGATCTCCGGGTTATGAGCCCGACGGGATATCCTGGCTACCCCACCTCGCTATGTTGCTCCCTATGAGGGTATATTATAAAACGTTTCTGGATACCGTCAGAAGAACTTCTTCAGGAACATCAGATCGTCGATCTTTCCTTTCACCTGGACCTTCTTCAGCACGAATGCCCTCATGGGCCTGAGGGTACCGTCGATGAGGGCCTGCAGATGCTCCGGTGTGGTGATCATCGTGACATCCGCCTCCTGGAGGAGGACGGGGACGAAGTCGTAAATCTGAGCGTTCTTGAGTTTCATCGAATAGGCCTCGGTACCGAGATCGATGTTGAACGTCTTGACAAGGGGCTCGATCTCTTCCTTCATCTTGGGGTCATCATTCATCTTCCTATGGAATTTATCGATGAGTTCCTGAATCTGTGGTTGCATGCTCATTTTTTCACCAGTCGTCCAATGTCGTCATTTTGTTCTTGGCCAGCATATCCCTGACGGGCTCCCAGGATTTACGGACGTGGGGCGGGACCTTGCCTGTCCTATCTATCCAGTCCTGGATGAAATCCATGGTGTAGTGGTCGCTCGGATATCCGCTTCCGATGTCGACATCGAACTCCGCCCTGAGGTCATCCATCATCCTATCTCTGGTGACTTTCGCCATTATGGATGCTGCCGATACGACAAGGTATGTGTCATCGGCTTTATGCTTTGCGATTACTTCAACGTCCTCTCCGACCAAGACCTTGAGGCGCATGCCGAATTTCTCCTCTTTGATGTCGGGGCAATCGGCGTATACCTCGGTGGCATGCCATTTCGAAGTGGCCTCTCCGAACATCTCCAGCTCGATCCTGTTCAGGGACATCCAGTTCCTCTTGGAGTCGATCTCCTCCGAGCTGAGGGCCACAGTGCACCAGTGCTCTGCGGCATCGGCGATCTGATCGTACATCCTTTCGCGCATCCGCGCCGTCAGTTGCTTGGAGTCCTTCACGCCGATTTCCGCCAACGCATCGTCGGATTCGACGTAGACCGCACCTACGACCAATGGTCCCATGACCGAACCTCTCCCTGCTTCGTCCACTCCGCAGTACATTGCCGACTCTACCAAAGGGGCCGTAGACATACATAGTTTTAAAGTAGTTGCGTGATTGACACTCGATGACTCTCAAATGCGATCTCCAGTATGGTAAGGGCGATGCCGAATACAAGCTGACCCGTGTCGGTGTCAAAGGCGTGCGCAAGCCCATCCTCGTTAAGAGGGAAGGTATCAACGGTGCCCTGAACCACACTCTGAACTGCAACATCGACATCTATGTCGATCTCCCCGGTTCCCAGAAAGGGTCCCACATGTCCAGGAACGTCGAGGTCCTTAACGAGATCGTGTCCGCATCGGTCCAGAACCCCATCACGGCAATCGAGGATGTCGCTGCCGACATATGCAGGAAGCTCCTGGTCCATCACGAGTATGCGATGGTGGGAGAGGTCAGCATCGAGGCCGAGTACTTCCGCGCCTCCAAGACCCCTCTGGGGAAGGATACATTCGAATCCTACACGCTGCTCGCAGGAGGCCACATCGAGCGCGGCGGAGAGCTGACCAAGATGGTCGGCGTGGAGGTCACGGGGATGACCGCATGCCCGTGTGGCCAGCAGACCGTCACGGAGATGCTGGAGATCAACAGCGAGCATCCGGTGATGACGCACAACCAGAGGAATGTCTGCACCATCATGGTGTACATGCCTGAAGATATCGCAGTCGAGGCTGACGAACTCATCGACATCGTGGAGAGCTCCTTCTCATCACCCACGTTCGAGCTCCTGAAGAGGCCGGACGAGGGACAGGTCATCATTAACGCACACTCCAATACGAAGTTCGTGGAGGATGTGGTCAGATGCGTTCTCAAGAACTTCGTGGACAGGTTCCCCGATCTCCCGGATGAGGTATTCGTCGACGTCATCAGCGATTCCGAGGAATCCATCCACAAGCACGATGCTTTCGCGGAGAGGGAAGCGACTCTCGGCGAGCTCCGTCAGGAGAATCAGCGAGATCCCCATGAATGTCCTCTCCGAGCTGTTCAAGAGCATAGTGGATCAGGACACGGCACCGATAGTCGTGTGCGATATCTCCCACATAATCGTCTACATGAATCCCGCGGCGGTCGAAGTCTATTCCGATCGCGGCGGCAGCAACCTCGTGGGCCTGCACATCTTCGACTGCCACAGCCCCAGATCCAACGACCTAATCCGCGAGGTGGTGGACTGGTTCTCGCAGGATGCCGGGAACAACATCGTCCATACGTTCTACAGCGAGAAGCAGAACAAGGACGTCTACATGGTTGCGCTTCGCGATGCCGAGTGCAGGCTCATCGGATATTACGAGAAGCACGAGTACCGCAACAGGGATACGAGCCCTTTCTACGATATGAAGAGATAAAAGGGGAGGGAGGGGGAAGGCAGGATCACTCCTGCTCTTCCTCGTACTCCTCCAGTTTGATGTCGAGGACCGAGATGTCCGAGACGTACACGCCGTTAGGGCATTCCAGGTCGTCGAGGCAGCCTACCCAGTACACGACCAGGCCTGGACCGAACAGCTTCGTGTAGGGGATCAGCTGCTTCCTTGAGTTGTATTTGAATTCCGTGTTGTCGCCGAAGGATGCCTTGCTCTCAACCCAGCAGATCTTCTTGCCTTTGTAGACCAGGGGGCGGTCTAGAAGGCAGTCAGGGGTCTTCGTGAACTCCGTGCCGCGAAGGTCGTTCTCCGTGCGGTAGGTTATCCCCTGGTCGTCCAGCCATTTGTGGGTCAGCTCCTCGCCCCAGATGCCCCTCTCCTTCTGCCTCTGGTTCGCGTCCGGCGAGTAGACGATATCGTTGGCGATGGCCTCGCGGATCTCGTCGGCGACCTCGGGGCTCTCCAGCGAATCGGGATCGTTGATGGATGCCCAGAAGTCCTTCTTGGATGTGCCGTCCTCCGTGAAGATGAACATCGCCGTGAGGATGGGCGGGAACTTGTACTTGTTGGAAAGGTCCATGATCGTCTTGCCCTTGCGCCACTCCTTGAGCATGCGGGGGGCGTTCTGCTTGACGACGTAGAACCTCTTCTTGACATCCCTGCTGGTCTTCTGCGTGTAGAGGGTGTCCAGCAGTCTGCTGTCGTAGCGGCCCTCATGGGCCTTCAGATCCGACGGTTTCCTCAGGCTGTTGTAGAGTTCCTTGTACTCTGCATATTCCACGATATCACTGCGCCAGGTTTCTGCAGAGGTCCTCGACCGCCGAGATGACGACGTCCTTGACCATTGATGTCGGTGGGCAGTACGCATTCTCGGAACGGATCAGGAAGTCCTCGGCAGTCGACCCGTTGATGATCGCAGATGTCAGCCAGTCTATGCGTCCGGTGGCCTCCTCTCCAGCGATGATCTGTGCGCCGATGATCCTGTGGGACCTCTTCTCCGCCAGGACCTTGACTATGAGCTCCTTGCCGCCGGGATAGTACCTGGCCCTGGTAAGGCCCTCGGACTTGCCCTCGACGACATCCAATCCGTACCACGAGGCCAATCCCTCGGAGAGGCCGGTACCTGCGATCTGTTTATCGCCGATGAGGCTCACCCACGGGCTGGCCACGGGTCCGAAGAGCATCTTCTCCTTGCATACGGCGTTGTTCCCGGCCACTGTTCCCTGCTTGACCGCAGTGGATCCGAGTTGGCTCATGGTGACGCCGTTCATCACGGCGGACTCGCATTGGACCAGGTCTCCAGCGGCATAGATGTCGGGGACCAGCCTGCCTCTCCTGTAGGGCTGCAGAGTGGGTGCTACTATCAGTGCGTTGAGCTGTCCGACGTCGAATCCGAGCGCTTTCGGTATGTCGAGGTTGGCACGGACCCCGGTCGCGAATATCATCACGTCGCACGGATAGTCCTTGCCGTCCGCGGTGACGCCGCAGACCTTGTCCGTTCCCTTCACGGCCTGGATGGGGGCCTTCATCACGAATTTGATCCCCATGTCCTCGAGGTGCTTCTGGATGTTGTCAGCCATGTCCTTGTCGGCAATGCGGGGGATGACCTGGTTCATCATCTCGATGACCGTCACGTCCTTCCCCATCTCCTTGAGCGAGACCGCGAGCTCGAGGCCGATGACCCCGGCTCCGCCGATGACGACGTTCTTGGCCCCTTTCAGGGCCTCCTGTATGTTCTTTCCGTCCCTGACCGTCCTCACGATGAAGA
>Ga0310786_10011893_pt1 | contig 10824 bp, 9 predicted proteins | sample AusTroGonzalo_MG_FD_203881 | JGI IMG/M metagenome (GOLD analysis project Ga0310786, IMG submission 203881) | Bovine rumen microbial communities from tropical cattle in Woodstock, Queensland, Australia - Gonzalo_03 (v2) (version 2) | ecosystem: Host-associated > Mammals > Digestive system >...
TGAACCCAAAGGATTATTTCACGCGCGCGACCGAGCGGATGGTTCAGCGGTTTATGGTGAAAAAAGATGTGGGATTCATAGATGTATGGTTCCGCACCAACATCCACCAGTTGAGTCACTGGCTGACCAAGAAAGGACGTGACAAATCCCAACCCGCTACCGAACGTGTGTACCGGGGTCTGTTGCGGTCGAGTCTGGTGCATTACCCCATGGACGACCAGCCGATAAGCCAAGAGATCATCTGCCCGGACTGGCGTCCGAAAGCCAAGACCTATATCTTCCATTCGACGAATGACGATGTGGTGGATTTTCAGAACTCGGAACATCTGCAACGCTGTTGGGGCGAGCGGGAGAACGTACGATACGAGTTCGGCAAGTTCGGCGGACACATGAAATCATACAGGCTGTTTGTGCAACACGTTCAGGAAGCGGTGCTTCATTAAACTGTTAAATTGTTAAGCTGTTAAACCGTTAAATTGTTAAAGTGTGATGATAACCGTTACAGATATACATAAATCGTTTGGCGATTTGGAGGTACTGAAAGGTGTGAACCTGGAGGTGAAGAAAGGCGAGATCGTCGCTATCATCGGCAAGTCCGGCGCAGGTAAAACCACCCTACTCCAGATCATCGGTACCTTAGACCGGCCGACAAGCGGGCAAGTGATGATCGACGGCACGGATGTGTTCGCCATGAAAGACCGCGAGTTAGCCGCCTTCCGGAACAAACATATCGGCTTCATCTTCCAATTCCACCAGTTGCTGCCGGAGTTCACGGCACTGGAGAACGTATGCATCCCGGCGATGATAGCCCGCGAGAAAGAAAGCGAGTACAGACCCCGCGCGGAGAAGTTATTGGTTGAATTGGGTTTGTCGGAACGCATGCACCATAAACCCAACGAACTGTCCGGCGGCGAGAAACAGCGTGTAGCGGCTGCCCGCGCGCTGATGATGCGGCCGACGATCATCCTGGCGGACGAACCGACCGGTAGCCTGGACGAGAAGAACAAACGCGAACTGAGCGACCTGCTGCTTCATCTGCGCCAACAATACGGTCAGACGATACTGCTCGTGACGCACGATAAGGAATTGGCAGGGATCGCGGATCGAATCATAGAAATCAAAGACGGCATTATTGATAGTTGAAAGTTGATAGTTGAAAGAAGTTGGCAAGTTATGAAGAAGATCGTTTATTTTTTCATTCTTTGCGCGTTGACGGCATGTCAGAAAACACGGAGTTATTTCCCGAAAGACTTGCAGGCGCATGAAATAGAAATGGTGCGGTTTGACAAGGCGCTGATGAATGTACAATGTGACAATGTACAAGGTACAAAGGACGATATCCGCGTGCTGTACGATGAGTACCCGGTGTTCATGCCGCTGTGGGTGGAAGATATATTGGGTATCCCGTCCGCAGACACAGCGTATCTGGAGCAACAACTGCCGCTTTTTTTGAATGATACGCTCTACGGTTTCAAACAGACGAATGCCCGCGAACAGGCTTTATTCGCGGATGTGCACGATCTGGAACAGGAGTTAGGCAAGGCTTTTGCCCGCATCCAATACCTCTGGCCGGAAACGGAGATTCCCGAGATCTATCTGTTCATCTCGGGCTTCCAGACACCGATTTATTTTGAGGAAGAACTGATCGGTATCGGCGCGGACATGTACCTCGGCAGCGACTACGAGTTCTACAACCGCGTGGTGTATGAATACCAGAAACAGACGATGCGCAAGGAGTGCATCCCCGTCGATGTGATCAGTGCATTTTTATTCCGCACCCTACCCTACACCGGCACCAAAAGCCGTCTCCTGGACCAGATGTTATACCGCGGCAAGATCATGTACCTGACCGCGCAGATTTTCGACCGGCTGCCGGGCTATGAGGTGATGGGATGGACAAAAGAGCAGTGGGATTGGTGCGTACGCAACGAGCAGGGAATCTGGCATTTAGTGATGGATAAGCGGGACCTGTTCAAGACCGAGAGTCTGGTGCTGACCAGTTATCTGAACGACGGTCCGTTCACCTCCGAGGTGTCGCAAGACGCGCCGGGAAGGCTGGGTATATGGCTCGGCTGGCGGATTGTAGAATCCTACATGGAGCATAATGAAAATGTCACGCTCCAAGAACTCATCGCCGAACCCGATGCACAAAAGATTTTGGAAGAAAGTTATTATAAACCATAAGTCAACATGAAAAAGATTTGTATTATGTTAGGTATAGCATGCGGCGTACTGACAGCCCAAGCCGCAACCGTCTATACACGTGTCAAGTCCAAGCCAACGGCAGGCTGGCCGGGTACGTATATCATCGTCTATGAGCCATCCGAGACAGAAGCCGTCATATGGAATGGTGAGGACCAAAACAACAACACCGTAACAGCTACCATTACGGACGGGAAAATCACATCCGAGCAGCTGGCAGACTGTCACGTGACGGTGACCCAAGAGGGCAACAACCGCTATTATGTCAAATCGAAGAACGGCTATATCGGAACGGATGCCAAGAAAAACGGCTTGAATTTCACCAACGGCGGCCGGGAGTGTACCATCACGCAGAACGGATCCTACACGATGTTGGAAACGAACACGAACACCTGCCGGTTTCTCTGCTACGAGCCGTCCAAAGGCACATACCGGTTCCGTTTCTACTATGATGCCAATAAGAAATGGACGGATACGGACAAACATAATATCCATTTCTATGTGTTAGGCGAAGTGGAGCAAGAAGAGCCGCAGAATAAGTTGGACATCAACTATGCGCATGCCGAGATGTATGCCTGCGAGAGTAAGTTCCCCACCCAGAACAACCCCTACGACCAGTATTTCATGACCTACCTATTCTTAGCGCAAGAGGAGTCCGATGAGGCCGTGCCGCAGATAGGACTGGAGATCCTGGCACCTACGCAGTACTCGATTGAAGGCACGTACAAATCGGACTACACACCCGGCGTGAAGTATTTCATCAACTGCCAGGCGGGTACCAAACACTCCTACTTCATTTTCCCGAGCAAAGCCGAAAAAGGCTGGTCGGAAGCGTCCATCAGCCTGGCGGAGATGAAGATCACGAAAGTGGGTGAGTCCGCGCAGCCGAATGCCTATGTTTATCATGTCAAACTGGAGTTCACCGATTCGAACAAGAAGATCTGGACGCTGGATAAAGACCTGGATATCTATGCATGGTGGATTGACTGTAACCGCTCGGGCCAGACCGAGACGAACATGGATCCGGTGGCCTTTGCCCTGGAGTCCGGCACCCATTCCACACAAGGCATCGAACACGTACAACAGACCAAATCGACATGCACAAAAGTGATGAAAGACGGGGTGCTGCATATCGTCATGCCGAACGGAACAATATTTAACGCACAAGGAATGCGAATGACCGAATGAACAGAGTAGATTTTCCGATACTAAAAGAGAAGGTACACGGACGGGATCTGGTGTACCTGGATAATGCGGCGACGAGTCAAAAGCCGCAGCCTGTGCTGGATGCGATCATAGAGGCGTACAGCACGTGGAACAGTAATATCCACCGCGGCGTGCACCACTTGAGTCAGGTAGCAACGCAGCATCATGAAGCGGCACGGAAGGTCGTGGCGGATTTCATTAACGCGAAGAGTGCCGATGAAATCGTGTTCACCAAAGGCACGACGGACGCTATCAACGCGCTCGCTTTCAGTTATGGCGAGGCCTATATCCATGAGGGCGACCAGATCATCGTCAGCGGATTGGAGCACCACTCGAATATCGTGCCGTGGCAAATGCTCTGCGAACGCAAGAAAGCCGTACTGCGGCATATCCCGCTGCGCGAGGATCTGACACTGGATTTGGATGCGTTTGCAGGCATGCTGAACGACAAGACAAAGCTCGTCAGTGTAGCGCAGGTGAGCAATGTGTTGGGTACCATCCAACCGATAGAAGACATCATCCGCCTGGCGCATGCGCGCAATATACCCGTGTGCATCGACGGGGCACAGAGTGTGCCGCATATGCGGGTTGATGTGCAGGCACTCGACTGCGATTTCCTCGCTTTCTCGGGACACAAGCTATACGGCCCGACAGGTATCGGCGTGCTGTACGGCAAACGCGAATGGCTCGACAAACTCCCGCCTCACGAAGGTGGGGGCGAGATGATCAACCATGTACGTTGGAGCGGTACGACCTACAATGACCTGCCGTATAAGTTCGAAGCCGGCACACCCAATTTCGTGGGTAGTTATGCCTTGCTGAAGGCCATCGAATATATCCAATCCATCGGTTGGGAAGCTATCGAAACGCACGAACGCGAACTGACAACGTACTGCGAGGCGCAGTTATTGGATGCCGGGTGTACGGTCTATGCCGCAGGGCAACCCAAAGCCGGCGTGATCAGTTTCAATGTGGGTACGGTCCATCCCTTTGACGTAGGCACCCTACTCGACCAGCAGGGCGTTGCCGTTCGGACAGGACACCATTGTGCCGAACCTCTGATAGACGAGATGGGTGTACCGGGCACAGTGCGCGTCTCGTTCGGCCTGTACAACGACAAAAACGACGTCGATGCGTTCATCGCAGCGCTGAAACGCGCACAAATGATGTTAGCATAAATTTTTTTCCATAATTCTTTGTAGTTTTTGGGGTATGGTTGTTATCTAAAGAGGTGAATCAAAACTTTTACACCAATGACTGAAAAAGAAAAACAATTCAACATTCTGGTAAGAGAACAGAAGAAGAACATCTACACGGTATGTTTCCTGTTTTCTAATGACCAAGAGGAGGTGGCAGACCTGTTTCAGGATGTGCTTATCAACCTCTGGCAAGGCATGGACCATTTCCGGCACGAAGCGAAAGCCAGTACATGGGTATATCGCATCGCCTTTAATACCTGCCTTGCCCACGAAAAAAAGAAAAAGCGGCAAGAGAACGGTCTCCGTCTAACGATGGACATTGATCTATTTGTCGAAAAGGACTACGAGACGAAACAGATCAAGCAGCTTTACGAGCGCATCAACCGTCTCAACTATCTGGACAGAGCGATTGTTCTGCTTTGGCTCGAAAATCTCCCTTATGATGAAATCGCGGAGATTGTGGGTATTACGGTGAAAAACGTCTCCGTCCGCCTTGTACGAATTAAAGAACAACTCAAACAAATGCATTGAATTATGGAAAAGAATACAACAAACGACCTGCAAGAAATGCAGGAACAATTAGGTTTATTACATCATAAACTGGATAACCAAACCATATTGGATGATAAGCAACTGGCGCGTATTCCGCATATGCGGGTAAGTTCCATGAAAGCAGTATCTGTATTCTGGCTAGTACTTGCTATCGTGGCACTGGTTATTTTTGACGGTTTCTACGGACTGTATTACTATGGTCTCAATCATTTCGACCAAGTGATGGAATATTGCGAAAAAAACATGGTAACTAATATTGACAGTACCAGAATGTCGCCTGAAAAATTGGAACAAATAAAGAAAAACAGTCAGGTATTCCAAGAGAAAATAGATTGGGCGAAAGAGCAAAAGCAAAATAATCCTGATAAATGGGAAGAAGGAATGGACGGAGTGAAAGAAGCCATATATACCGGTTGGATGCTTGTACTGAATATACTGATTACGTTCATTTTCATTACGGTTGCCATCACGCAGGTCTTCCATATCCGCTATCTCAAACGCGGAAAGATACGCGAGAATATCAGCACGCTTACAGAACAAATGCGGAAAGTGAAAAAGACACATATGATCAGTTGTGCTGTCATCATGATGCTGATTGCGCTCGTAACGCCGATTATACTGGAGTTCTATGAAGACCTTGCATTAGGATGGAGAATCGTACTGATTGCCGTACCGGTATTGCTGTTCGTCGCAGAGATCATCCAGTTCACTTCGCTGACACAATACACGGTTGTCCGTTATCTCGATTGGGGCAAAATATTCTACATACGTCATACGTGTGATAGGATTATCCACAAAATGGAAGGATGAAACGTGAACTCATCATATTGCTTTTGTGTGCAGGACTTTTGGGGCATTTGCCCCTTAAGTCCGCACCTTTGCATGTTGTGAATTACAATGTAGAGAACCTGTTTCACCCGGCGCAGGATAGCGTCAATACGGACAGTACCTACACGGCGGAAGGCGAACGGCGTTGGTCGCTCACACGCTATTATCAGAAAGAAGAGAATATCGCACGTGTTATTACGAATATCGGCGAGTGGGATGGGGTGGATATAGTAGGACTGCAGGAAGTGGAGAACGCCGAAGTGGTCAAACACCTATGCTATACGCTGCGGCGAAACGAATACGATTTTGTGCATTACGACAGTCCCGACCGGCGAGGAATAGATGTAGCGCTCATCTACAAAAAAGCGCGGATAGACACCCTTGGCACACGCGCTATTCATGTGGATTTGGGCGAACAAACAACCCGCGACATCCTCTATGTCTGCGCGAAGGCCGACCAACGGGACACCATGCATTTCTTCGTTTGCCATCTGCCGAGCCAGCGAGGCGGGGCAGCCGAAACGGAATGGAAACGCGAGACCGCCAAACGGGTGTTGGAACGGGCAATAGACAGTGTTTACGCTACAAATCCGAACGCAAAAATCATCGTTATGGGCGATATGAACAGCGGGAATCTGACGTTGAAAGGAGTAACGGACAAAACGATGAAAGGGCAGGGTACCCACAAGTACCAAGGACGATGGACTTTTTTGGATCATTTCTATGTGTCGCCATCCATCGACAGCATATCAAATGCATGGGTCTATGACGCCGAATGGATCCAGGAGACAGACGAGAAATACATGGGACTCAGACCCAAACGAACCTATAACGGATTTCATTATCAGAATGGTTTTTCGGACCATTTGCCGATAGTCCTGAACGTTAAACTGTTAAACCGTTAAACTGTTATGCCGGAAATCGTTTTACATTACATATGGGAGAAATGTCTGTGGGCAGGATTTGAGCAGCAGACGACCGACGGACGAACCGTGGAGATCCTGTCCGTGGGAGAGCACAATCGTGATGCAGGACCCGACTACAGCCATGCGCGGGTACGCATTGAAGGCAAGGAATGGATCGGCAATATCGAGATCCACGTGAATGCCTCCGATTGGACCAAACATCACCATCACCTGGATAAGGCGTACGACAACGTCATCCTGCATGTGGTGCGTACGGCCGACAAACCGGTGTATAACTCCCGCGGAGAACTCATCCCGCAATGTGCGTTGAACTACGCCTCGGACAAGGACTACCTGAGTGCCCTCTTTGAGGCGGCACAACAGATGGATAGTGCGGTCGGTCGAATAGGCTGCGCAGAGCAGTTGATCCATGATCCGCAGTTACTGACCGAAGGCTGGCGCAAGACCCTGCTGCGCAAACGATTGGAGTGCAAACGGGCATCCATCACACGACTGCTGGATATCACCAAAGGCAGTTGGGAACATGCGCTGTACATTTCGCTGGCACGCAATTTCGGCTTCCATACCAACAGCCTGCCCTTCGAGCAACTGGCCATCAATACCCCGCTGTCCTACCTGCAGAAACACCGCAACAGCCTCTTTCAACTGACGGCTTTGTTAATAGGCCAAGCCGGTTTGATCGGCGAAAACGAATCGGACTTACAGAAAGAATATGATTTCCTCCGCACCAAGTTCGGATTGACCCCGCTGGACGGCAGTATATGGAAGCACGCCCGTATGCGTCCGCAGAACAGTCCGGAGTTGCGAATACGGCAGTTTGCCCAACTGCTCTACCAATCGGAAAACCTGCTGAGCAAAATCCTCGATACCAATGATCTGAAAGAACTGGAAGCGTTGTTCGCTGTCGATAAGATGGGTCGCAGCAGTATTGACATCTTGCTCATCAACACCGTTATCCCTTATAAATACGCCTACGCCCTGCACCGGAACAACCCCGCTGAGGCGGAACGGATAATGGCATTGATGGCGCTCATTCCGGCGGAGAACAACACCATTGTCCGTCAATGGAGGGTGCTGGGCCAACAGATACACAATGCCGCAGACACCCAAGCCTTGCTGCATCTCTATCAGAACTACTGCCAGCACCACGAGTGTATCAACTGCGAGGTAGGATACAAAATTTTCCAAGATAAACAACTTACACTTTTTTAACCTATGAAACGATGGAGTTTATGGTCCATGATGGCCGGTTTAATGATGATGATTATGACGACAGGATGTACCAAACAGACAAGTCCCCTCTACGAAGGAATGGAGTTTGCCGACGAGCGCATGGAGCGCGGCGTGAAACAGGCTGCGGCTTTGTGGAGAGAAGAAGACGGCACAAAGGAAGAGTTCCAGGCCTTTGTAGATGCCCATTATGCCAAGACGGAAGAAGAACGTTTGGCGCTTTTTGAGAGCCTCAGCCGCATCATGGAAAAACTCAACGAGAGCGCCGATATGCTCACGGTTGAACTGCTCAAACCCACCCAACTGATGAACTGCGGCGAACCCACCGAAGTGGATTGGATCATGTCCGGCTACAGCGCTTCGGCACATATGATGGATGACTTGTTTGCCAACAAAGTGGCATTCATCACCATCCTCAATTTCCCCTATTACAGCCTGGAAGAGAAAAACACGCTGGGCACTCAATGGACCCGCCAACAATGGGCTGAGGCACGCTTGGGAGATGTGTTCACGGAGCGTGTTCCGGCTAACGTGCAGGCACTGTTGGCACAGACCCTGGCAAACGCGGAGAACTACATCGCGGACTATAACATCTGCATGGACAAACTGCGTACGGAAGATGGCAGACAACTGTTCCCGGACGGTATGAAACTGTTGAGTCACTGGAATTTGCGGGATGAACTGAAAGTGGACTATGATGCTCCGGAGAAACAGGAGATGATCTACCAGGTGATGCAACGTATTGTGCGTCAGGAGATTCCGGAGGAAGTCATCAATAACGATAATGTCATCTGGTATCCGTACAGCAATACCGTCACTTCAGACCATATCCCCGGTGAACGCGAAGCGGATGTCCGGTATCAAAAGATTCTGGATATCTTCCACGCCATGCAACAAATGGACCCGTACTGCCCGAATAAACCGAACGCCATCATACGCAATTTCGAAGGAGACATCGAGATTCCGGCAGAGGAAGTGGAGCGTCTGTTTGTCGAGTTACTGAGCAGCGAACAGGTACGTATAGTCGCGCAACAAATCAAAGCAAGGCTGGGTAGAGAACTACGACCCTACGATATCTGGTTCGATGGATTCAAGGCACGGAGCGGAATGAACGAAGACCAACTCAGCGAACAGACCCGCCAACTCTATCCGAACCCGCTGGCGTACGAAAAGAAAATAGCATCCATGCTGACCAACCTCGGTTTTCAAAAGGAGAATGCGGAAGAAATAGCCCGTCATATCGTGGTAGAACCGGCACGCGGATCCGGTCATGCATGGCCTTGCGTGGGACATAACGAACCGGCACGGTTGAGAACCCGCATCGCAGCGGACGGTATGGATTATAAAGGCTATAACATCGCGGTACATGAGATGGGCCATAACGTAGAAGAAGTGATCAGCCTCTACAAAATGGACTACTATATGCTCCGCGGTATTCCCAATACCGGCTTTACGGAGACGAGTGCGTTCTTATTCCAGCATCGAGACCTCCAACTGTTGGGATACGGACGTCAGGAGATGGATCAGGAAGCCGTGTATGACGCGTTCTGGGGTATGTACGAGATCATGGGTGTGAGTCTCGTGGATATGCATGTCTGGCAGTGGTTATATGCCCACCCGAAAGCCTCAGCTGCCGACTTGAGAAAGGCAACCCTGGAGATCGCAGCGGAGGTATGGAATAACTATTTCGAACCGGTGTTGGGAGAAAAAGACTGCATCCTGCTGGCCATCTATTCGCATATGGTGAACTGCCCGATGTATCTGCCCAATTACCCCATCGGGCATATCGTACAATTCCAGTTGGAGGAAGCCTTGGCAGGAACAAGTCCCGCCGAGTGGGCGGAGAAATACGAACGCTGGTACCGCTTGGGACGCCTCACGCCGAATGTATGGATGCAGCAGGCCGTGGACGGCGAACTCTCCGTCCAACCTGTATTGAGAAGAATACAAAGCAATTAACAAACCACAAATAATCTGCTTTATGAAAAAAATTTTTAGTTTCTGCGTACTTATTCTGATGGGAATATCACTCCATGCACAAAATGCGGTGGTATTGAATCAGAATAACCCGAATCCGTTCAAGGGAAATACGGAAGTGTATCTGTCCGTATCCAATCCAGGCGAAGTACGATTGATTGCAACCGATCTGTATGGTACTGTCCAGACTCAATGGTCTGAAGTTATCGAATCGGGTGTACATTCCTTCAGCGTCGCTTTGCGCGCAAAAGGAAACTATGTATTAGGGGCCTACCAAAACGAGCAAAGCAGTTCAATCATTATGTTTTGCAATGAAGGAGGCGAAACGAACACCATTGTTTATAACGGAAAAATAGGAGAATTGGAAGAATTTTATCCGGAATATTCAGAAGCAGAAATGGTTGCGGATATAGACGAGCAAACGGAAGATTTTGAACGCATCGTAAGAAAGCAGAGCAAAAAAGTGCAGGTTTCCGATTTCCGCGTAGCATTGTCGCTAAGCCCGTTCTCATTGACCCAATTCAAAAACGGCTATTCATTTATCGTGGGGGATAAAACAGCTTCTACTCCTGCCGATTTGCAGAAAATTTACAGAGACCTGGGTTCTACGGAGATGTACTGCCGCATAGCTACCAAACGTCACGTAACGGCAACGGACATCACGGACGGAGAATATGACAGCAATGCCAATTTCCATACCTTGG
>Ga0310786_10011894_pt1 | contig 10824 bp, 17 predicted proteins | sample AusTroGonzalo_MG_FD_203881 | JGI IMG/M metagenome (GOLD analysis project Ga0310786, IMG submission 203881) | Bovine rumen microbial communities from tropical cattle in Woodstock, Queensland, Australia - Gonzalo_03 (v2) (version 2) | ecosystem: Host-associated > Mammals > Digestive system >...
GTGAAAAATAGTAATGAAAATAAGAAAAGGTGATAACGTAAAAGTTTTATCAGGAAATGATAAAGGTAAAACTGGAGAAGTTCTAGAAGTAATACCAAAAACAGAAAAAATAATAGTTAAAGGTATAAATGTTAGAAAAAAACATGTTAAAGCTAGAAAACAAGGCGAAGAAAGTGGAATTATTCCAGTTGAATGCGCTATTCATGCAAGCAAAGTAAATGTAGTTTGCCCTAAATGCGGAAAAGCTACAAGAATAGGATATGTAGAAGAAAAAGGTGAAAAAGTACGTGTTTGTAAAAAATGCGGTGCAAAAATAAAATAATTTAAATTGGCAAAAACTAATTTAAGAAAGGAGAAATAACATGGAAGCATTAAAAGAACAATACCAAAAAGAAGTTGTTCCAGCGTTAATGAAAAAATTTAACTATAAATCAGTTATGGAAGTTCCAAAATTAGAAAAAATAGTTATAAATATAGGATTAGGAGACATAAAAGATAATCCAAAATCATTAGAGAATGCAATAAACGATGTAAAAATAATAACAGGTCAAACACCAGTTGTTACAAAGGCTAAAAAAGCTATAGCTGCTTTCAAAATAAGAGAAGGCGTAAACATGGGATGCAAAGTAACTCTAAGAAGTGGAAAAATGTATGATTTTGCATACAAATTATTTAATGTAGCACTTCCAAGAGTTAGAGATTTTAGAGGAGTATCTAAAAATTCATTTGATGGTAGAGGAAACTATTCAATGGGTGTTAAAGAACAATTAATATTCCCAGAAATCGAATATGATAAAGTTGATAAAATAAGAGGTATGGATATAATTTTCGTTACAACAGCTAAGACTGATGAAGAAGCAAGAGAATTATTAACATTATTAGGAATGCCTTTTAGAGCTTAAAAATAAAAGAAAAAGGAGGAAAAGCTAAAATATGGCTAAGAAATCTTTAAAAGTTAAACAACAAAGAGAACAAAAATTCAAAACAAGAGAATATAACAGATGTAAAATTTGTGGAAGACCACATGCATATATTAGAAAATTTGGTATTTGCCGTGTGTGCTTTAGAGAACTAGCTCACAAAGGTGAAATTCCAGGAGTTAAAAAGGCAAGTTGGTAAAATATAGAAAAAAAGGAGGTAAGTTATTTTGAATACAACTGATCCAATAGCAGATATGCTAACAAGAATTAGAAATGCAAATAGCTCAAAACATAAAACAGTTGATGTTCCATCTTCAAATATGAAAAAAGCAATAGCAGAAATCTTATTTAAAGAAGGGTATATAAGAGCTTTTGAAGAAATAAAAGATAATAATAGTGCACAAGGTGTAATAAGAATTACATTAAAATATGATGAAAAAGGTGCAAGAGTAATCGATGGAATAAAAAGAATTAGTAAACCAGGACTAAGAGTATATGCATCTAAAGATGAATTACCAAAAGTATTAAATGGTTTAGGAATAGCTTTAATTTCAACATCAAAAGGAATAAAAACAGATAAAGAAGCAAGAGAAGCAGGCTTAGGAGGAGAAGTCCTAGCATATGTTTGGTAGAAGAAGGAGGGAAAACTAAAATGTCAAGAATAGGAAATAAACCTATTACTGTACCAGCAGGTGTAGAAGTTAAATTAGATGGAGCACTTCTTACAGTAAAAGGACCTAAAGGAACATTAGAAAGAGAAATCCATAAAAATATGACAGTTTCTATAGATGGAAATGTTATTACAGTTACAAGACCAAATGACGAAGCAGAAAATAGAAGTTTACATGGATTAACAAGAACATTAATACATAACATGATAGAAGGTGTTACAAACGAATACCAAAAAGAATTACAAATAGTTGGTGTTGGTTACAGAGCACAAAAACAAGGAAACAAATTAGTAATGAATTTAGGATATTCACATCCAGTAGAGATGGATACTCCAGAAGGAATTACATTTGATGTTCCAAATGCTAATACAATTATAGTAAGAGGAATTGATAAAGAAGTAGTTGGTCAAACAGCTGCTGTAATAAGAACAAAAAGACCACCAGAAGTATATCATGGTAAAGGTATTAAATATGCTGATGAACATATTAGACGTAAAGAAGGAAAAGCAGGTAAGAAATAAAATCTAAATTTAAATTGGCAAAAACTAATTTAAGAAAGGAGAAAAGTAAAAAATGATTACAAAGACAGATAGAAAATTTGAAAGAGCAAGACGTCATGCTAGAGTTCGTAGAAAAATAAGCGGAACAGCAGAATGCCCAAGACTTTGTATATATAGAAGTAACAAGAATTTATTTGTTCAAGTAATAGATGATACTAAAGGAGTAACTTTAGCTCAAGCATCAACTCTTGATAAAGAAATAAAAACAAAACATGCAAATAAAGAAGCTGCTAAAGAAGTAGGAACTTTAATTGCGAAAAGAGCAGCTGATAAAAAAATAAAAACAGTTGTATATGATAGAGGCGGATATGTATACCATGGAGTTGTAAAAGAATTAGCAGAAGCTGCAAGAGAAGCAGGTTTAGAATTCTAATAAATTATGATATATTTATAACAGCCAAAAAAAACAAGGTTGTGAACATTGTTAAAAGGAGGGAAATTTAAGTGCAAGAAGAAAATACATCTGAATTAAAAGAAAAAGTTGTAGCAATCAGTAGAGTTGCAAAAGTTGTAAAAGGTGGTAGAACTTTTAGATTTAGTGCAGTTGTTGTAGTTGGAGATGGTGCTGGACACGTAGGTGTTGGAAATGGAAAAGCAGCAGAAGTTCCAGATGCAATAAAGAAAGCTATAGAAGATGCTAAAAAGAATTTAATAGAAGTTCCAATCGTTGGAACAACAATACCACACGAATATGTAGGTAAATTTGGTAGTGCAAATGTAATGCTAAAACCAGCAGCAGAAGGTACAGGAATCATAGCAGGAGGAAGCGTAAGACCTGTTATAGAACTTGCTGGATATAGAGATATTCGTACAAAAGTTATAGGAACAAATAACCCTAGAAACGTTGTATATGCAACAATAGAAGGATTAAAGAAAATGCAAACAGCAGAACAAGTTGCAGCAAAAAGAGGCAAAAAAGTAGAAGAAATATTATAATAGGGAGAAAGTGACCCTTGTTTAAAAGAATTAAGGAGGTGTAATTGCATAATGAAATTAGACGAATTAAAGCCAGCACAAAAAACAGAGACTAGAAGAAGAGTAGGACGTGGAGTAGGTTCAGGTTTAGGAAAAACATCTGGTAGAGGTCATAAAGGACAAAAAGCAAGATCAGGTGGAGGAGTTAGACGTGGATTTGAAGGTGGTCAAACACCATTATATAGAAGATTACCAAAAAGAGGATTTACAAATATACACGCTAAAAATTACACAGAAGTAACTTTAACAATGCTTAATAAAGCAAGTACAGAAGAAGTTACAGCTGAAAGTTTAATTGCTGACGGTATCATTTCAAAAGTAAATGATGGAATAGTAGTTCTAGCAACAGGAAATTTAGAGAAAAAATTAACTGTTAAAGCTGTAAGATTTACTAAAGCTGCTAAAGAAAAAATAGAAGCTTTAGGAGGAAAGGCAGAGGTGATTTAAGTATGTTTAATACAATTAAAAATGCTTTAAAGACACCAGAAGTTAGAAAAAGATTAATGTATACTCTAGTATTAATAGTAATATTTAGATTGGGATGTTATATAACTGTACCTGGAGTTAATACATTTAGTTTATCAGAAGCATTTAGTGGTCAAGGAATGGCTTCATTAATAGACATGATATCAGGAGGAGCATTTTCTAGACTATCACTATTTGCAATGTCAATAAGCCCTTATATTACAGCTTCAATTGTAATACAATTATTAGGAATGGTAATTCCTGCATTAGAAAGATTAACTAAAGAAGGTGGAGAAGAAGGTAGAAACAAAATAAATCGTTATACTAAAATTCTTACAATCGTTTTAGCATTTGTTGAAGGTTTAGGTATATATTTATCTTATCGTTCATCAGGAATATTTATGGATGAAAGTTTTATAACAGGTGCTACAATAGTTATATCTTTAATGGCAGGAACGGCAATTCTTATGTGGCTTGGAGAACAAATCACAAATAAAGGGATTGGAAACGGAATATCTATTATAATTTTTGTTGGAATTATATCAGGTCTTCCAAGAACAGTTACTACTATTTGGAATTTAATAATGGGATCAGGAGTTTTTTCTACTACAGGATTTTTAACAGCTTTAGGAATAATAATTGGAGCTATCGTACTAGTTGCAGGTGTTGTGTTTGTACAACAAGCAGAACGTAGAGTTTCAGTACAATATTCAAAAAGAGTTGTAGGAAGAAAGATGGTAGGAGCTCAAAATACTCATATTCCATTAAAACTTGCTATGGCAGGTGTAATGCCAGTTATTTTTGCAAGTTCATTCATGACATTCCCAGCAATGATTCTTCAAATGTTTAATAGTAATATAGCATATGAATCAGGTTTTTGGGCAGGAGTATATAAATTCTCAATTGCAACATCAACATCAGGTGTTCCAATTGGATATTCTATAGCAAATGCAATTGTGTATTTACTATTAATAGTAGGATTCACATTCTTTTATACTTATGCAACATTTAATCCTGCAGAAGTATCAAATAATATTAAGAAAAATGGTGGATTTATACCAGGAATAAGAGCTGGAAAGCCAACAACAGATTATTTATCAGCAATAATCTCAAAATTAACAATATTTGGAGGATTATTCTTAGCTGTAATAGCAATTATTCCAATGCTTTTAAGATTTACAAGTCTAAATTTAGCATTTGGAGGAACATCAATATTAATCGTAGTTGGTGTAGCATTAGAAACAGTTCAACAATTAGAATCTCAACTTGTAATGAGACATTACAAAGGATTCTTAGAATAAAATAAAAAATGGATGCACGTCTAACAAGTATGCATCTATTTTTTTATAAAAAAATAATTAATAAAATAATAAATAAGTGAATAATATGAATTTAAAAAGTAAAACTTGTATAATATAATAAAATAGAAAAAAAGCTTGTACATATAAATAAAATAATGATATACTTTATATAAAATAAACAAAATAAATGGAGGAATTGTATGTATATAATAATGCTTGGAAAGCCAGGTTCGGGTAAGGGAACTGTTGGAAAAATGCTATCTAAATCATTAGGAATTGTTCATATATCTAGTGGAGAATTATTTAGAAGTTATACAAAAAAAATAGGAAAATTGGGAGAAGAAATAGATAAATTCATTTCAAAAGGAAATCTAGTTCCGGATGATTTAGCAATAAAACTTGTAGAAAAAAGACTTTTAGAAGAGGATTGTAAAAATGGAGTTATATTAGATGGTTTTCCAAGAACAGTTATCCAAGCAATAGAATTAGATAAATTTTTAAATAAACAAAACAAGAAAGTAGATATAGCAGTTGAACTTGCATTAACAGATAAAGATATAATTGAAAGAACTTTAAATAGATTGGTATGCACAAATAAAGACTGTAGAGAAGTATATAATTTAGAATATAAAAGGCCTAAAGTAGAAGGAATTTGTGATGTGTGTGGTAGTAAATTAGAAAAAAGAGATGATGATAATTTAGAGACAATAAAAAATAGATTAGAGGGCTATAAAAAGACAGCAGGAGCATTAACTGATTATTATAAGGAACAAGACTTACTTTATGAGGTAAAATTAAATATTCATTCAGGTAAAACATCAGAAGATGTTGCAAAAGATATAGAAGAAAAGTTTAAATAAAATTTATAAAAATTTAGTTTAAGGTGAAATAAAAATTCACCTTATTTTTTTTAAATTAAAAACTAAAAATTCCTAAAAACACTTACTTTTTAAGTTTTTTTGTGTTATAATATATTTTAGTTTTTATTAGAAAAATTTGGAAAGAGGTAAAATAAAAGTGGTAACAATAAAATCAAAACAAGAAATAGAAAAAATGCGAGAAGCTTGCCGTGTTGCTGCAATTGCCCAAAAAGCAGTAGAAGAGGCAATAAAACCGGGAATATCTACTTGGGAGTTAGATAAAATAGCAGAAAAAGCTATGAGAGAAAACGGAGCTATTCCCGCAGAAAAAGGATATCCAAGCGGAGTAAAGGGTATACCTGATTTTCCAGGATCAATCTGTAGTTCAATAAACGATGAGGTAATACATGGAATTCCTTCAAAAAGAGCAATTTTAAAGGAAGGAGACATAGTGAGTATAGATTTAGTAGCGTTAAAAGACGGGTTTAATGGAGATTGTGCAAGAACATATGTAGTAGGAAAGATTGATAAAAATACACAAAAATTATTAGATATTACAAAACAAGCATTTTTTGAAGGAATAAAATACGCAAGGAAGGGAAATAGAATAGGAGATATTTCACATGCAATAGGAGAATTCGTAGAAAAAAATGGATTTAGTGTTGTAAAAGAGTTTCAAGGTCATGGAATAGGAAGAAGTATGCATGAAGATCCAGGAATTCCTAATTATGGAAAAGCAGGTCGTGGAATAAGATTAGAACCAGGTATGACACTTGCGATAGAACCTATGGTAATACAAGGTTCAGATGGAATTTTAGAATTAGATGATGGTTGGACAATTATAACAGAAGATGGTACAAATGCAGCTCACTATGAAAATACAATTTTAATTACAGAAAATGAGCCAGAAATATTGACAATTTTGTAATTTTATTATATACTATACTAGTTATTATTGGTGTAATTGTAAAATTATGCTTATATTAAGCTTTGAAAAGCTTAGAAAATGGAGGAAATAATGGCAAAAGAAGATGTTATCGAAGTAGAAGGAACTGTTGTAGAGACACTTCCAAATACAAATTTTAAAGTAGAACTTGAAAATGGACATCAAATATTAGCTCATATATCTGGTAAATTAAGAATGAATTATATAAAAATATTACCAGGTGATAAAGTAAAAGTTGAACTTTCACCATATGATTTAACACGTGGAAGAATTACATGGAGAGCTAAATAAATTAAGTAACCCAAAATAAAAAAATATATATTAACATCTAAACAGGAGGTGTATTAAAGTGAAAGTAAGACCATCAGTTAAGAAAATATGCGAAAAATGTAAAATAATCAAAAGAAAAGGTGTTATTAGGGTAATATGTGAAAATCCTAAACACAAACAAAGACAAGGATAATTTAAAACTTTATTTCGATATTAGCACAAATCTCGAAGCGGCTGTAAATTTTTTATAATAAAAATAAAAAATTTATATTTTAAGGTTTGTGTTTATATACATGTTTAAAAGAATTTAAAGATTGGACCTTTCCAATGCATTTCACCTTTAAATTTTATTTAAACAAAGCAAAATTTATTATTATAATTAATTTATGGAGGTGCTAAAAAAATGGCTCGTATAGCAGGAGTAGATTTACCTAGAGAAAAAAGAGTTGAAATAGGATTAACATATATATATGGAATTGGACTTTCAACATCACAAAAAATATTAAAAGAAGCTGGAATAAATCCAGATACGAGAGTTAAGGATTTAACAGCAGATCAAGAACAAGCAATAAGAAAATCTATGGAAGGAATGACTGTAGAAGGTGATTTAAGAAGAGAAGTAGCTTTAAATATAAAAAGACTTACAGAAATAGGTTGCTATAGAGGAATAAGACACAGAAGAGGTCTACCTGTAAGAGGTCAAAGAACAAAAACTAATGCTCGTACAAGAAAAGGACCTAGAAAATTAGTAAGTAAGAGCAAAAAATAATAGGAGGTAAGTTTAAATGGCAAAGGCAGTAACAAAAAGAACAACACCTAGAAGAAGAGATAGAAAAAACATCGAAAAAGGAATGGCACACATTCATTCTAGTTTCAATAATACAATAGTTACAATAACAGATGTTCAAGGAAATGCAATTTCTTGGGCAAGTGCTGGAGAACTTGGATTTAAAGGTTCAAGAAAAAGTACACCATTTGCTGCAGGAGAAGCTGCAGAAACAGCTGCAAAAGCTGCAATGGAACATGGTTTAAAATCAGTAGAAGTATTTGTAAAAGGACCAGGTTCAGGTAGAGAAGCAGCAATAAGATCTTTACAATCAGCAGGATTAGAAATTAGTAGCATTAAAGATGTTACACCAATCCCACACAATGGTTGTAGACCACCAAAAAGAAGAAGAGTATAATATATTGAATTTAAGGAAGGTGAAATAAATGTCAAGATATAGAGAACCTGTTCTAAAAAGATGTAGATATTTAGGTATCAGTCCAACAGTTATAGGAATTGATAAAGAATCTAATCGTAAACCAGCAGGAAATAAGCATAAAAAGGTTTCTGAATACGCTATTCAGTTAAAAGAAAAACAAAAATTAAAATTTATATATGGAGTTGGAGAAAAACAATTTAGAAATTATTTTGAGATAGCTTCAAGCAAAAAAGGAAAAACTGGTGAAATCCTATTACAATTATTAGAATCTAGATTAGATAATGTTGTATATAGATTAGGATATGCTAAAACAAGAGCACAAGCAAGATTACAAATTACACATGGAGCATTCCAAGTAAATGGTAAGAAAGTTGATATTCCATCATATATAGTAAAAGTAGGAGACGAAATATCAGTTAGAGAAATTAGAAAAGATAATGGAACAATTAAACAAAGTATAGAAGAAAATGCATCAAGATTAGTTCCTACTTGGTTAGAAAAAAATGTAGATAATTTATCTGGTAAAGTATTATCAGTAGTTTCAAGAGAAGAAATCGATTACCCAGTAGAAGAACATTTAATAATAGAGCTTTACTCTAAATAATAACTAGAAGTTAGAATATAAATCTTAAAAGTAAGAAAACTTTAATTTAGGAAAAATAAAAGGTTGAAGTAGAGCAAAAGGGTAAATAAAACCTTAATCCTCTAACTTCTAAATAATAGGAGGTAAAAATGATAGAATTTGAAAGGCCAAATATTAAATGCTTAGAAATCGACAATGAACAAAATTATGCAAAATTCGTATGTGAACCATTAGAAAGAGGATACGGAATAACAATAGGAAATTCTTTGAGAAGAATATTACTTTCTTCATTACCAGGAGCTGCTATAACAAGTGTAAAAATTGAAGGAGTAGTTCACGAATTTTCTAGTATACCAAATGTTGTAGAAGACGTACCAGAAATAATAGTTAATTTAAAAATGGTAAGATTAAAACTTCATGAGAATGCAGAAAAAATAATAAGAATAGATGTAAAAGGTGAAGGAGAAGTAAAAGCAGGAGACATTATTACTGATGGAACTGTTGATGTACTAAATCCAGATTTACATATAGCAACACTTGCAGAAGGTGCACATCTTCAAATAGAAATGACTGCAGATATGGGTAGAGGATATAATTCTGCAGAAAAGAATAAAAAAGAAGGTCAACCTTTAGGGGTATTGCCAATAGATTCTATTTATACACCAGTTAAGAAAGTTAACTATGCTGTAGAAAATACAAGAGTTGGACAAAACATAGACTACGACAAATTAACAATAGAATTATGGACAGACGGAAGTCTTGCTCCATATGAAGCATTAAGTTTAGCTGCAAAAGTTATGACAGGACATTTAGAATTATTTATAGATTTATCTGAAACTGCAAAAAACACTCAAGTAATGATTGAAAAAGAAGAAGATAAGAAAGAAAAAGTTCTAGAAATGTCAATTGAAGATTTAGAATTATCTGTAAGATCATTCAACTGCTTAAAGAGAGCTGGAATCTCAACAGTAGAAGATATTACAAATATGACTGAACAAGAAATGATGAAAGTAAGAAACTTAGGAAAGAAATCTTTAGATGAAGTAACATTTAAACTTCGTTCATTAGGATTAGACTTTGCTAAGGAAGAAGAATAAAAAGGAGGGAAAATCCGTGGCAACAAATAGAAAATTAGGTAGAACAACAGATATTCGTATGGCAATGTTAAAAACAGAATTAACAGACCTAATATGGCACGAAAAAATAGAAACTACAGAAGCTAGAGCAAAAGAAGTAAAATCTATGGCTGATAGTATTATAGCATTAGCTGTAAAAGAAAAAGACAATTTTGAAATGGTTGATAGCAAAGTAGTAAAAGCTAAATTAGATGACAAAGGTCATAAAGTAACAGAACTTGTAAAAAGTAAAAATGGTAAAGAATATTTAAGAGTAGTAAAAGAAGAAACTACTGAAAAAAGACAAAAAGATATGCCTTCAAGATTAAATGCTAGAAGAAAAATGATGAAAATGATTAACAAAGTTAAAGATGAAAATGGAAATAATGTTGATTTAACTTCAAAATTATTTAATGATTTAGCAAAAAAATATGAAGGTAGAGTTGGAGGATACACAAGAATTTTAAGAAAAGGCCAACGTAGAGGTGACGCAGCAGAAGTTGTTATCTTACAATTAGTTTAATGATATTTATAATAGAAAGCCAAAAGAAAGTACTTTTAGGCTTTTTATTTTTTATTTTATTGAAAATCTAATATAGAGTATGTTATAATAATTTCAAATAAAATAGAAAGGAGCATTCTTATATGTCAAAAAAACGGCCCAACAAACAAGTAACTGAGAAACGAAAGGCAAAAAATGCTAAAAAAGCATATTATGCATCAGATGCAGCAAAAAGAAAATGGGAAGAAAAGAAAGCACGTAAGAAATGCAAGAATAACAGTTCTGGGCAATGAAGAAATTGAAGGTTAAGAATGTTAAAAAGAAAGTACCTAATAATATAATTATATTATTAGGTACTTTCTTTTTTTAAATAAAATTAAAAAATAATTTTTAAAAATATTGACAAAACAAAAGTTCATATATATAATACGAATAGCGAACATAAATTCGT
>Ga0310786_10011895_pt1 | contig 10822 bp, 7 predicted proteins | sample AusTroGonzalo_MG_FD_203881 | JGI IMG/M metagenome (GOLD analysis project Ga0310786, IMG submission 203881) | Bovine rumen microbial communities from tropical cattle in Woodstock, Queensland, Australia - Gonzalo_03 (v2) (version 2) | ecosystem: Host-associated > Mammals > Digestive system >...
ATTCAAACCCCCTATATTTTGCTCATCATTTATTTCTAAATGGTGAGGAAATAAAAGATTTGGTTATACCTAACAATATAACAAGTTTAAATGATAATATTTTTATCGGTTGCAGCGGGTTAAACTCGATAACTATCCCTAATTCTATAACAAATATCGGTGATAGGGTTTTCTTGGGTTGTAGCGGCATTACTTCTCTCGTCATCCCTAATTCCGTTAAAATTATAGGAGAAGGTTCTTTTGCAGGTTGTAGAGGCCTTTCATCTCTCGACATACCAAATTCTGTTACCAGTATAGGTGAAGCCGCTTTTGCAGAATGCTCAGGGTTAAGTTCGGTAATTATTCCCAATTCAATAACAAGTATCGAATATGGAACATTCTCTTACTGCAGCTCTCTTACTTCTTTCATCATCCCAAATTCTGTGACAAATATTGGGGAACGTGCATTTGCAAATTGCAGCGCTCTTACCACCATCAATATTCCTAACACATTGACAAGTATTGGTGACGAGGCTTTTTCTTTTTGCAACGCCCTTACATCTGTCAACATAACAGATATAGAAGCGTGGTGTAATATAAGTTTTGGTTATAACACCTCGAATCCTCTTTGTTATGCCCATCGTTTATACCTTAATGGTGAAGAAGTAAAAGAATTAGTAATACCAAGTACCATAACGCACCTCGGAGGTTATGTATTCTCAGGGTTTAGTGGTTTAAGAAGCATCACAATACCGAATAGTGTAATAACAATAGATTACCGTGCTTTTGAAAACTGTACTGGAATATCTAGTGTTATAATCCCGAATAGTGTAACCAGTATAAATTTTTGTGCTTTCGCAGGATGCACAGGCCTAACGAGCATTATAATACCTAATAGTGTGACTAAAATTGAATCTTATGCTTTCTCGGGCTGCTCGGCTTTATCCAGTATCACTATCCCTAATAATTTATATAACATTGAGTCTAATGTATTCGAGAATTGTACAAGTTTGACCACAATAAATATTCCAGATGGTGTGGCCTATATCGGTCCTTATTCATTTAGAAATTGTAGTAAGCTAAACCGGATAATTATAGGATCTAGAATCTATTCTATAAGTTCTTCTGCATTTGCATCTTGTCCCGAATTAACAGATGTATACTGCTATGCAAAGAATGTTCCTGGAACTAGTAGCGATGCGTTTGATGGCTCATATATCGAATATGCCACTTTACATGTTCCTGAAGAATCGATTAGTGATTATAGTGTAAAAATTCCTTGGAAATATTTCAAGAATGTAGAATCACTTAAAGATTCTGACCCAACTGGTATTTTAAATTATAATTTGAATTCAAATAAAAAAAGTATATATTATGATATGCTTGGTGCTCAGTTGCCAAAGCCTAAGAAGGGTGTTAATATAATAAATGGTAGGAAAATGGTAATGAAGTAGAACTCATGGCACGGACAATATATGTAAAAGGAAATATCCTAGTAAAAACAGAAGACTACAAATATAATACAGGAGACGGATGTCTGTTTCCTATCCCAGAAGGTGCAGATGTCATTATTCCGTCTACGATAGTGGATGGTAGCCCCTGTTTAATCATCGACAATAATTTCCCTTACTCTATTTTTAATACATATCGTGCAACAGGGGGATTTTCGTCAATGGTTAATACATCGTATTACTACAATTCGGATGCAAATGAAGTGTATCATAACTATCAAGAGAGAAAAGCAGAAATATTAAATATGCTCAACAATTTGGAGCATATACAATTAGAAAACAGGTCATTTCTTTACAAGCTGATGATGGGTAATGCTATAACTATATTGGATTCGTTTGTCAGAGACATTATTGTTTCTAATATAACTTCTTCCGAAGAAAATTTCAATTCTTACTACTCTACTTTAAAGGAGGAGAGAAGAGCAAAATTCGATCTGATGAACCGAGGGACACTGGAAAGAAGTATTATAAAAGAACTCTATGAAGATAATTATTCCAGTGCAAAAAAAATAAATGGAATTATTATAAGTGTATTTGGTTGTCCAGATGCTGTCTGTTCAGGAACAAACATTGGCAAATATATACAAGAAAGACATGAAATCTACCATAAAAATTCAAGGAAAAAGGATGGCTCTTATAAAAAATACAATTCTAACGACGTTAAAAATGCAATAATAGAAGATGAAAAAGTAATAAACAAAATTTTGAGTTTGGTATAAGCAATGATAAGTGACATTTCTGAAGAGAGTGAAAAAGAGTGATATGATTTGGTGATTCCAGAAAAACGTTATATTTGTAGCGTGTCACGTGACACAAAGACTGACCCTTTACTATTTATGCATAGGTGAATAAACAAAATGCCCTCCGAAGAGGGCATATAGGATAAAATCCTTCGGCATATAGCCTTATTGTGATAAGATGTAGAAAATCTTACGTTTGCAAAGGTAGACAAAAATATCGAATCGACAAAATTTTATTGCGAATTATTTGTTTTCTTCATTTTTTTTTGTAATTTTGGCTCTTGAATTCTAAAAACCGCATAATATGAAGAAAAGAATTCTTGGTATAGATACAGGTACAAATAGCCTTGGATGGGCAGTTGTAGATAAGATTGAAGATGGCTCCTATTCTTTAATTAGAAAGGGGAGTCTTATCTTCCAAGAGGGTGTGAAAGTGGAAAAAGGAATAGAGTCGTCAAAAGCAGCAGACAGAACTTCCCATCGTGCTCTTAGGAAACAGTATTTCCGCAGAAGGCTCAGAAAGATAGAGGTACTTAAGGTGCTCATCGAATTTGACTGGTGTCCATACCTTTCCCCAGAGGCACTTCACCAATGGCATGTTAATAAAACGTATCCTATGGACGAAGCCTTCATATCCTGGCAACGCACTAATGATAATTTTGAAGAGAATCCATATTATTACAGGCATATATGCTTGCATAGAAAATTAGATTTCAGCGAAAAGTCTGAAAGATATGTTTTGGGAAGAGCGATGTATCATCTGGCCCAGCGCAGGGGCTTTCTCAGCAATCGACTTGACCAAGGGAATGAAGATGAAACGGGAAAGGTAAAAGAGGCCATTTCCTCTTTGTCTAAGCGTATGACTGATGCAGGCTGTGAATTCCTTGGTGATTACTTCTATAAAATATATAAGGAGAAAGGAAACACCGAAAGAATACGGACACACTATACTGACCGCGAAGAACATTACAAAAAAGAGTTTTATGCTATATGTGAGCAACAACACCTGTCTGAAGATCAGGTCGAGAAGTTGGAAAAAGCCTTATATTTCCAGCGCCCATTGAAGAGTCAGAGACAGGGTGTGGGCAAATGCACTTTCGAGCCCAAGAAACCTCGTGTGCCTGATTCTCATCCTGCTTTCGAGTTGTTCAGAATGTTGTCATTCGTGAATAACATCAAGGTGAAGGGGTCTCATGATGTTGAATTACGTCCTCTTTCTGCAGATGAATACGAAAAAGCGAAACCAATGTTCTTCAGAAAGAGCAAACCACAGTTTAACTTTGAAGACATAGCCAAAGCCATTGCAGGAAAAGGAAAGTATCAGTATATCAAAGAGGAAGGTATAAAGGAATACAAGTTCAACTATAGGATGTCTCAAAGTGTTACGGGTTGTCCAACTATTGCCAACCTCATGACAATTTTTGGTGATGATTATGTAAACGCTATTGCAGAGAGATATACGTTGTCAGATAACAAGTCGCCAGAACAAATGCTTAATGACGTTTGGAACGTTCTCTATAGTTTCAGCGACAAGGATAAAGTAAAGCAATGGGGCAAGGAAAAGCTTCAATTAGATGATGAAGATGCAGAGAAGTTCTCAAAGATAAAACTTACCCATAGTTTTGCCTCTCTCAGCTTAGCTGCTGTCAACAAGATTCTTCCCTGGTTGGAAAGAGGCCTTATCTATTCACACGCAGTGTTGATGGCTAAAGTACCAGATATAGTTGGAGAAGAGGTGTGGAGAAGTCGGGGAGAGTCTATCACAAATGAACTGTTATCTCTGATTGCGAATTTCAATCCAAAGGATGTCACGATGCAAGGAACATTAGATCTCTGTATCAAAGACATTCTGAAGGACATGTGTGATTTACAGCCTGGCGCTGCTGAAAAACTATATCACCCATCAATGATAGAAACTTATCCTGATGCCAAGAAGAATTCACAAGGCGTTTACCAATTAGGCTCTCCAAGGACAAATTCTGTACGGAATCCTATGGCGATGCGTTCGCTACACCAATTGAGAAAGGTAATAAACACATTGTTACGAGACGGAACTATTGATAGTCAGACAGAGGTTCACATTGAATATGCCCGCGAACTCAATGATGCCAACAAGCGTAAGGCGATCGCTCAATGGAATAAAAACAGAGAGAATAAGCGTAAGAAATATGCAGAAGATATCCGTTTATTATATAAACAAGAGTGTGGTAAGGACATTGAACCTACAGAAGATGATATTGTCAAATTCCAGCTTTGGGAAGAACAGAACCATATTTGCCTATATACCGGTGAATTAATAGATATTACACAGTTTGTTGGTCCAAACCCAAGTTATGACATTGAGCATACCATCCCACGTAGTGTAGGAGGTGATAGCACACTAGAGAACATGACACTATGTTCTAGCAAGTTCAATCGTGAGGTGAAAAAGACAAAACTTCCCTCTCAGTTGTTGAACCATGATGCGATCATGTCGAGAATTGAAGAGTGGCGCACTAAAATTGAAAAGCTTCGTAAGGATGTGGATCACGTGAAGACATATTCAGGAATGGACAAAGCTGTAAAGGACCGTTTGATACAAAAGCGTCATTTGCTAAAGTTGGAACTGGACTATTGGCTTGGGAAGTACAAGCGTTTCCAGATGGAAGAAGTTCCGGAAGGTTTCGCTCGTAGGCAAGGAGCAGGAATTGGTCTTGTAGGCAAATATGCCGGATTATATCTGAAGTCTTTGTTCCATAAGGCTGACGATAGAACCAAGAGCAATGTGCGTGTGATAAAAGGAGCAACGACAGCTGAGTATAGAAAAATGTGGGGTATACAAGATGAATATGAAAAGAAATCCCGTGACAATCATGTTCATCATTGTATTGATGCTATTACCATCGCTTGTATTGAGCCAGGAGAATACAATGCCACAGCGAGTTATTATCAACAGTTGGAGGAATATGAGAGAACTAAGGCAAACAAGCCATCCTTTCCTAAGCCCTGGTCAACCTTCACGGAGGACATAAAGGCTATCACACAGGAGATGCTGGTGGTTCATAGTACTCCAGACAATATGCCAAAGCGTGCTCGGAAATATGTACAGACCTCCAATGGTAAGAAACTAGCAATGGGCGATTCTGCACGAGGTTCTTTGCATAATGATATGTTTTACGGAGCAATAGAACGTGATGGGCAGATAAAATATGTAATTCGCAAGGAACTGCGTAGTATCAAAGAAACTGATATTGAAAATATAGTAGATGAAGTTGTAAAGGAGAAGGTAAAGGAAGCTATTGTAGAAAAGGGCTTTAAGAAAGCGATGGAAGAAGACATCTTTATGAATGAAGAAAAAGGCATTAAGATAAAGAAGGTAAGATGCTACACTCCGTCTGTTACGAATCCTCTACACATTCGCACACATAGAGACGCATCACGAAAGGAATACAAACGTCAGTTCCATGTGACGTTGGATGGAAACTATTGTATGGCAATCTATGAGGGAGAGGTTAAAGGAAAGATGAAACGCACTTTCGAAATAGTCAATATGATAGATGCTGCGTCTTATTTCAAGGAGAGCGCAGACCTCACAAAGCATTATCCCATTGCTCCAGAGAGTAAAAACGGACTAAAATATAGATGCACAGTACGTACAGGAACTCAAATTATTCTTTTGCAAAATGATAACGAAGAGATAAATCTCGCAAACAAGGAAGAATTAGCAAAAAGGTTCTATTATGTGGCAGTGATGCGTAGTGATGGACGCATTGTATTGCGCTATAATCAAGATGCGCGAGATGCAACGACATTGAAAAAAGAACGTAAATCGGGAGCATATAGATTTGGTGAACCATACAGATCTGAGATAATGCTATCTCTATCTGATTTCCATGCTTTGGTTGAGGGTGTCGATTTCAAAATCAATGTAGTTGGTGAAATCGAGATGCTAAAATAATGATAAAATGCTGAAACGTACACTTGTCTTTTCGAGTCCCATGATTCTGTCACTGAAAAATCAGCAACTGGTGGTTGCTTACAAGAGTTTTCCAGATGAAAGTTGTACTGTACCTATTGAGGACGTGGGAGTGGTACTATTGGAAAATCAGCAAACCAATATAACCTTGCCGCTTCTTAATGCTTTAGTTGAGAATGAGGTGCAGGTCGTTATATGTAATAGCAAAGGAATGCCTAGTGCTATGATTCATAGTATGAATAGTAACAATTTACAAGGAGAAACTTTAAGAGCTCAGATTTCTTGCGGCGAAGTCCTTAAAAAACAGCTATGGAAACAAGTGGTTGAAGCTAAAATTAAGAATCAAGCATCCTTATTGAATAGTGTCGGAGAAGATGGTAATATACTTAAACCTTTTTATTCAAATGTTAGAAGTGGAGACATTGACAATCGTGAGGGTATAGCAGCTCGTATTTTTTTTCAACATCTATTTGGAGATAATTTCGTTCGTAATAGAGATGAACCTGGGATAAATGCCTTGTTAAACTATGGTTATTCTATCCTGAGAGCTGCAACATGTAGAGCTATTGTGTCATCAGGGCTGTTACCTGCAATAGGTATTCACCATCATAACAGAAGCAATGCTTACCCATTAGCAGATGATTTGATGGAACCGTTTAGACCTTTTGTTGATGGAGTGGTGTATGATTTAATAATGTGTGGAAAGATGGAACTATCAAAAGAAGTAAAAGGGGAGATAATCAGTATATTATATGCTGATACTTTGTATGAAAATATAAAACGTCCTCTTAGCGTCGGTTTATCAATGACTACCGCTAGTTTGGTGAGATGCCTCTCAAAAGAACAGAACACATTAAGCTTGCCAATATTACCATGACATTCGAAAGACTAAATGCTTATCACATTATGTGGTTGTTTGTGATGTTTGATTTGCCTGTTCTGACTAAGAAGGAACGAAGAGAGGCTGCCCTGTTTCGCAAGAACTTGGAGAAAGATGGTTTTACCATGCATCAATTTAGTGTTTATATAAGGTACTGTGGTTCGTTGGAAAGTGCCCATGTACATATAAAGAGAGTAAAAAGTTATGTTCCAGAAAAGGGGCATGTAAGCGTTCTTTCAATTACTGATAAACAATATTCAAACATCATTCATATATGGGGATCCATAGAGCAAAAATCTAGGCCAACTCCATTGCAGTTAGAATTTTTTTAATAAATTTGCAATGCGGAGAGTCTATTTCGACCACTTCATATTATTCGAAAGTATCGTAAATGCTTGTTAATGAGTTGGATACAAAGTATATGTTGTGGTTTGATGTAGAAAAAGGATGATATACAATCAATATCAAGGCGATGTTCGGCTTTTGGAGTTGTGGTTTGATGTAGAAAAAGGATGATATACAATGGTCGGTAGTCAGGTCGCTTTCCTCGGCACGTTGTGGTTTGATGTAGAAAAAGGATGATATACAATGGTTGTCAATGGCCGAAGTCACATCGTTCGTTGTGGTTTGATGTAGAAAAAGGATGATATACAATCTGGCCTGAATGCAAATGCGCAGACCTACGGTTGTGGTTTGATGTAGAAAAAGGATGATATACAATATATGGAACATTTGGAATCAAAGATGCTGCGTTGTGGTTTGATGTAGAAAAAGGATGATATACAATAGACTGACGGCCTGCGTGATGCTGGAACCGTTGTGGTTTGATGTAGAAAAAGGATGATATACAATTTGCCGACGTGGTTTTGCGAGTGCTTGATAGTTGTGGTTTGATGTAGAAAAAGGATGATATACAACACGATCAATACCACCAACATAATTAATCTTGTTGTGGTTTGATGTAGAATTTGGGGAATTCGAGAAATTGTTGTTTTTTTGCAGCAGATATATTGTAAAGACATAAATAGTATTAAGTTTCGTTATTGTACACCATTCGAGAGAATCGTGTAGAATGTTATTAAAAAGTGTTAGCAAGACCATGCTGTTCGAGAGGATGGCGTGGTTTTTTTTGTGGAAATTTGGAAGAATAGAAAGAAAGTTGTATCTTTGCAGCCAAGATGACATAATTGAAGTGCATCCGACAGCTATTCCAACAAAAACGAAAAGTCCAAATACAAGTTTATAGGAATAAGAAGGCTGCCAGGGTTCACTCCCGATTAGGGCGTGGGCATGGTGTTTTCATTAGTTCCTATAATAGGCATTGGACTGCCTCGTTTTTGGCTGTGACGACATACCTCCACGTCCTTTTTATGTCTATTAACTATTTTATGATGCTATTTTCCTGACCTAAAATTATTATTCATTTTAAAAATAGTATTAGTTATGGAAAAGGTAAAAAAACCGTTAGTTACTGACGAATTGATTATTGTTGGTGGTCGTCATGGGGAGCTGTCAGACAAGCTGACCCCGCTGTTTAGTGAAGGTAATCCCATTGAAGAAAAGGACATCAGGAAGGAAATAGGCTGTGAGATAGTCTATCTGATGAGGTCGAATAATGATCACGACCCATACGCCATCGGGGTGTTCACCTCATCGATGAAGCGATTGGGATATCTGTGGGTACACCAGTCGTATGCCATGTACGAATGGATGTTGTCGCATAAGGTGGGGCGCGTGAGGGCGCGTATCTGTAGGGTGAACACCAAATACGGGTTTATGATTTCGAAGCCTTTGAACCCGATGAAGCTGACCATCAGGCCCAGCGAGAATCTGTTTGTAAATCTGGATTGGGGCAATAACCTGCCTAAGTTGCAGCATTGCAGGATGATAGAAATGCTTAATCTCAGTATGATGATACTGGAGGATGCTCTGGCAGAGAATGACACATGGAACGAGGAACTGAAAATGCGGATAGAGGATGTGATTGAGAAATTGCCGTACGACCTGTCGACACTCACCTTTATAAAGGGTGTGAGGTTGTATCTGATGATGAAGGACTCGAAGATCAGCGAGGTGAGGCGTGAGAGCGACGGACTGCTGTATGCCATGATTCACCGAGGGTCGCCGGAAAAGATGGACTGGTGGCTGAACAGTTGCCTGACGAACTATTTCAATGATGCCAGCAGGGGTTCGCTGCTGAAGATGTATGAGTGTGCCAACTTCACGCTGGAGCAGGTGGAAGCGCTGCTGCACCAGGCTCCGGCACAGCTGTATCATTATTATCTGGCTGAAAAGGAATATTTTCCGGCCCATCTGCTGTATTCGTCGCTGCCTTATGAGCTGTATGTCCGGCTGCTGACGTTGCTTGCGGTGAGGGAGGCGATGATAAAGAAAGAACCACGGGTGCCGAAACAGGATTCACATTCAACTATTGTGAGTGAGGTATTTAGGTTTCCAAGCGACTTCACCAAAGGGAAATTGGCTGCAGTGGTGAATGAGCATTATCAAGGCTCGCATTCCAAATTGGCGTTGATAGAAGTGGCTTTGTATGATCATGGACAGTTGAAACGCAGAAATTCACACACTGCATTCATCAGGGCGTTAGAGGCCTGGGGTATAATCAAGATAGCAAACGAAGATGAGTTCAGGCAAATACGTAAGGGGCTCACCGATAAGTTCGGAAGAATACCCGATGCAGGTTACAAAGACTGGGGGGATGAACTATCGAATGACAAAACCATCTGTGATAAAATTGGTAAGCAATTAGGTAAAACAATGCCTTATATCAGGTAAAAGCATCTCGCTCTTCTCGCCCAAAAATCTCGCTCTTCTCGCCCATCTCGCCCATCTTGCCAAATTCTGGCGAGATGGCTTTTTTTTTGCGCATTTTTTCTTGATACTCTTGAAAAGCCGTCCTAACTTTGCAGAAAAAGTTTATAAGATGAAGCAGATAAAGATACAGAGAAAAGATAGGGATGTATTGATTAAAAAATACGGCAGAGTCAACGTTTGTAAGGCTCTGTTATACTATTCTAACTCTCTTATGGCACGCGAAATCAGGCATATTGCATTAAACGATTATAATGGTCAAATTATTAATTTAAATTTTTAAAGTATGGTTTTTCAAGCATTTGTAAAAAAGGAGTTGCCTGCTGTTACAGGCAAGAATGACAAAGGTAATTGGGAGATTAATCCGTTTATCTTTGAGTTTACTGAAGATTCCCCCAGGGGTCCAATCATCCACGCTACAAAAGTCGAGCTCAGCCCAAAGCGTTTTGAAATTGACAAAATACGGGCGCTGATCGGTTCTAAAGAGTCTATCGAGATTAATGTGTCATTAGATGTAGTTGACTACAATGATGGCAAGATTAACAAGGTGTATGTGTATCTGCGCGACCAATCTTTCTATAAGGAAAGGGAATACTGAGAAGGATTGAAGAATTGAAGGATTGAAGAATTGAAGAACTGAGAAGGATTGAAGAATTGAAGAACTGGAAAGAATTGAAGAGTTGAAAAATTGAAGAATTGAAATTTTACGGTTATGAAAGGTGAAGGCAAGAAGTCGGTGAAAACCGACGAAGTGAAGAAGTTAGCTGGCATCGAAATGCCGGACTATACAACAGATGAGCCCTTTGAGTTGGTGAAGGGCGTGACCTATGAAGGATCCTTCCGGATTCAGAACAATGGTTGCATACATGTGCGTCCGTACAAGAAAGGTACGAAACCCTCGAATTTGAAGAAAGCTATCGATGGGGAT
>Ga0310786_10011898_pt1 | contig 10821 bp, 7 predicted proteins | sample AusTroGonzalo_MG_FD_203881 | JGI IMG/M metagenome (GOLD analysis project Ga0310786, IMG submission 203881) | Bovine rumen microbial communities from tropical cattle in Woodstock, Queensland, Australia - Gonzalo_03 (v2) (version 2) | ecosystem: Host-associated > Mammals > Digestive system >...
AGGTGGCGGGCTTTGGCGCACATATACAGGTCGTTTCGTTTGACAACAACAACACCTACGACCTGCAGCCGATAGTGGTGAGCGACTCGTTGCTGGAGGTTCTGGGCAGTTATCCCTACGTGGCGCAAGCGGCTCCGTTTGTCACCAAGCCGGGTATGCTCAAGACCGATTCGGCCTTCCACGGCATTGTGCTGAAAGGTACGGGCTATTGGGACTTTTTTGCGCGGAACATCGTTGAAGGAGCGTTGCCCTCCAAGCCCCAGGAGATACTGGTCTCACGTCCTACGGCCAGGCGGATGAACCTGCACCCGGGCGATGCCGTAAACGCCTATTTCGTGGACGAGACGGACGTGCGGGCACGGCGTTTCCGTATCAGCGGACTGTATGAGACGGGCTTCGGCCAGTTTGACGACCTGTTCGTGCTCACGCCCTTGGAGACAGCCGTGCGGCTGCAAGGATGGGACGCGCACACCTATTCCGGCGTGGAGATCCTGCTCAGCGACATCCGCCGGCTCAACGAGGTGGCGGATCAGGTGTATTTCGCTACGGTGAACCATTTTGACGAAGAGGGTTTCCACCGCTATTATGTCCAGACGCTGCAGGAGCAGAATCCCGCCGTGTTCGCGTGGCTTGATCTGCTGGATATGAATGTGGTGGTAATCATTGTGCTGATGCTGCTGGTGGCGGGCTTCAATATCGTTTCTGGCCTGATTATCCTGATTCTGGACAGCGTCACGCTCATCGGCACGCTCAAGGCGCTCGGGGCAGGCAACCGCTTCGTGAGACGTATCTTCCTCGCCCAGGCGGCGATACTCATCGGCAAAGGCATCCTGTGGGGAAACATCATCGGCTTGGGCCTCGTGGCGGTGCAGTATTTCACGCATCTGATTCCGCTGGAAGCGGCTACGTATTATGTGAGCTACGTGCCCGTGACGTTCGCCTGGGGATGGATCATCGCGCTCAATATGCTCACCGTCGGGCTGTCGATGCTGGTGCTGCTTCTGCCGTCCGTGATCATTTCACATATCAGTCCCGCCAAGGTGATGCACTTTGAGTAAGGAGGAAAATGAAAGGTGAAAGGAGGAAGGATGAAATTTTCAACGCCTGTAGATATAGCGCCGTCGCAGTGGAAAATCGGCTATGAGGACCGGATACTGATGCTCGGTTCCTGTTTCGTGGATGCGATTGCCAGGAAGATGGGGGAGTATTATTTCCGTGTCGTGTCCAATCCTACGGGCACCCTCTACAACCCTGTTTCCATCGCGCGGCATATCGGTTTGCTGGATGAGGCGGAGGTGGCGGTGATCACGTTCGGCACGGCGTGGGTCTATGAGGACAAGCGCACCGGACAGGTGGTGGATAACTGTCAGAAACGTCCGGCTACGGATTTCATGCGCCGCCGCATGACGGTGGACGAGATAGTGGATATATGGCAACCGATTCTCGAACGCTATCCGGACAAGCGGTTTGTCTTCACCGTCTCGCCGATCAGACACGTGAAGGACGGTCTGCACGAGAACCAGCTGAGCAAAGCCACCTTGCTCATGGCTATCGAAAAACTAACCTCCCTTCCCTTTAGGGAGGGGCCGGGGGTAGGCTCCTCCTCCTACTTCCCTTCTTATGAGATTCTTTTGGACGAACTGCGGGACTACCGGTTCTATGCAGACGACCTCGTTCATCCGTCTTCGATGGCGGTCAATTATATATGGGAACGTTTCTCCGAGACGTTTTTCTCGGCAGCTACAACGGAGGAGATGCGTGTGTTGCACCAACTCTGGCTTGACCGTCACCACACCCTTTTGCACCCCGATTCGCCGGAGGCAAAGGCTTTCCTGGAGCAGCTCTCACAGCGCACAATAACGTTGCAAAAACGCTATTCTTGGTTGCAAAATTGAGATTTTTCGTTTTTTTCTTGCATATATGCCCGAAAAGTTGTATCTTTGCGGGCTAATTTGGATGTGTGTGCGCCTACGCGTACGATAAGATGGACTACAAGTATATAAACAAAATCGATTCTCCGGCTGACTTGAAGAAGTTGGCAATCGAAGAGTTGCCGGCCGTGTGTGCCGAGTTGCGCCAGTTTATCATTGAGGCGCTGAGCAAGAACCCCGGCCATCTGGCTTCGTCGTTGGGAACCGTCGAACTGACGGTGGCCCTGCACTACGTGTTCGATACGCCGGAGGACAAACTGGTGTGGGATGTAGGCCATCAGGCTTACGCGCACAAGATTCTAACGGGGCGTCGCGACCGTTTTCATACCAACCGTCAGTTCAAGGGCCTGAGCCCGTTCACCAACCCTGCGGAGAGCGAATATGATGCCTTCATCGCCGGACACGCCAGCAACTCCATCTCTGCGGCGCTGGGTATCGACATAGCCAGTGCGGGCAAGAAGCATGTGGTGGCGGTGATAGGTGACGGAGCCATGACCGGAGGCCTGGCGTTCGAAGGACTGAACAACACCTCGATGGATAAGAACGACCTGCTCATTGTGCTCAATGACAACCACATGGCCATCGACCCGCTCAAGGGCGGTTTCACCCAGTATCTCGTGGATATCACCACCAGTTCCACCTACAACAAGTGGCGCTGGCGTTTCTATCGTCTGGGTGCGAAGCTGCACCTCATCGACGAGCGTAAGCGCCGTGCGTTGCTGCGTCGCAACAACAACTGGAAAGCGGCGCTCAGCAAGCAGGCGAATAATATCTTCACGGGTCTGAATATCCGCTATTTCGGTCCGACCGATGGTCATGACGTGGAGAACCTGGTGCGTATCCTGAGCGAGATCAAGAACCACCGCGGCCCGAAAGTGCTGCATATCATCACCAAGAAGGGCAAAGGCTACGCTCCGGCGGAGAACGACCAGACCGTTTGGCACGCACCAGGAGAGTTCAACGTGGAGACAGGTGAACGCACCCAAGGGGCGGCACCGGCTGTACCATTGTGGCAGGAGGTGTTCGGCGAGACCCTGCTGAAGATGGCGAAGGCGGACGAGCGCATCGTGGGTATCACACCCGCCATGCCGAGCGGCTGCTCGATGTCGATCATGCAGAAGGAACTGCCTGAACGCGTGTTTGATGTGGGCATCGCCGAAGGGCACGCCGTGACCTTCAGTGCCGGCTTGGCGAAGGAGGGGTTGATACCCTATTGCAATGTCTATTCGACTTTCCTCCAGCGCGCCTATGACAATATCGTTCATGACGTGGCGCTGCAGAACTTGCACGTGGTGCTCTGTATCGACCGCGCCGGTATAGTGGGCAACGACGGTGCCACCCACCACGGCTTGCTCGACCTGACCTATCTGCGTCCGATACCGAACATGCAGATTTGTGCCCCGCGTACGATAGAGGACCTCGAGCAGATGATGCAGCTGGCTGCACGACTGGACGGTCCGGTAGCCATCCGCTATCCGCGCGGACGAGGAATAAGCGGGACCGTTGTGCCTGTGGAATACGGCAAAGGCATTAAGCTGCGTGACGGCAAGGACGTCGCCGTGCTGACCATCGGCTCTATCGGAAACACGGTAGCCGAGGCGATCACCAAACTCGCATCGCTCAATACGAAACGCTCATTCGCCCACTACGACATGCGGTGGCTCAAACCGATGGACGAGGACCTGTTGCACGAAGTAGGCAGGAACTTCAAGACCATCGTCACTGCCGAAGACGGCCTGATAGCCGGAGGCTTGGGTAGCGCGGTACTGGAATGGTTGGCGGAGCACGGCTATGCGCCGCGTGTCATCCGTCTGGGCGTGAACGACCGGTTTGTGGAACACGGTTCCACCAAAGAACTCAATCATTTGTTGAAATTAGATACGGAAGGAATATGCGAATCGTTATTGCAGGTGCCGGAGAAGTAGGCACGCACTTGGCCAAGCTGCTGAGCCGTGAGAATATGGAAATCAGCTTGTTGGACGAACATCCGGACCGTCTGGGTGACTTGAGTGCCAACTATGATTTGCTGACCAAAGTCGGCAACCCTACATCCATACACGACCAGCGTGAGATAGGCGTGAAGGACTGCGACCTGTTCATTTCCGTTACCCCCTCGGAGACGGAGAACATGACAGCGTGCCTGATAGCCAACTCGTTGGGCGCCAAACGTACGCTTGCGCGTATCGACAACTACGAGTACCTGCTGCCGGAGAACAAGAAATTCTTCGAGCAGATGGGTCTCAACCATCTGATTTATCCGGAAGTGCTGGCGGCGAACGAGATCGAGGAGAGCCTGCGCAACAGTTGGATGCGCTACCATTTGCATCTGAGCCAAGGCGTGCTTGAGCTCTGCGTCATCAAAGTGCGTGCGTCTGCCAAGATTCTCGGCCAGACGTTCGCTTCAGGCGTGTACAGCCACGGCAAATACCGTATCGTGGCCATCAAACGCGACCAGGAGACCATCATCCCTCGCGGTCAGGACACCGTGGAGGAGGGAGATATGGTCTATTGCGTCTGCACCAAGGACGATATGGAGTTCCTTCGTGAAGAGTTGGGCAAGTCCAAACGTGCGGTGAAGAATGTGATTTTCTTCGGCGGCGGACGTATAGCCCGCAAGGCTGCTATCGAACTCGCCGACGAGATGAATATCAAAATCATCGAGCGTGACCGCGAACTATGTACTATCCTCAGCGAAAAGGCGCCCAACGCCCTGATCATCAATGCGGACGGTAGCGATATGGAAGTGCTCAAGGAAGAAGGTATTCAGGATGCCGATGCGTTTGTGGCGGTGACCGACAGCAGCGAGGCGAACATCTTCGCCTGTCTGGCAGCCAAACGCTTTGGCGTGCGCAAGACCATTGCCGAGGTGGAGAACCTCGATTATATCCCGATGGCGGAAGGCTTGGATATAGGTACCGTGCTCAACAAGAAGACCATCGCCGCTTCGTATATCTACCAGATGCTGCTGGATGCTTCGGTGCGCGGTGTGCACAATTTGACCAGCGCCGATGCCGAAATCGTGGAGTTTTACGCCGGTGAGGGCAGCCCCATCACACGCCGCAAGGTGCGTGACCTTCGTCTGCCCAGCGAGGCGAATATAGGCGGTATCGTACGTGCCGGAGAAGGTATATTGGTCAACGGCGATACCCAGATCATTGCAGGCGACCTCGTGGTCGTGTTCTGCAAGAGTCATGTGATCCGTAACTTAGAGCGATTCTTCAAATGACGCGGACATTCAACTGGCGGATAGTATTCAAGACGATGGGCGTGCTCACCACGCTCGAGGCGCTATTTATGCTGGTGCCGACGGTGGCGGCCTGGTGGTACGACGAACCCGACCTGGGTGCGTGGGTCATCTCGTCGCTCATCACATGGCTCAGCAGCTGGTGGATGCTGCTCGCCGGACGCCATGCAGAGAAACGGGTAGGGGAACGCGAAGGCTACATCATCGTGGCCACCGTCTGGGTCGTCTATTCGCTGTTCGGCATGCTGCCGTATTGGCTCAGCGGCGCTTTGCCTGCCATCTCCGATGCGTGGTATGAGACCATGGCGGGTTTCACCACTACGGGCTCGACCGTCATTCCCAATGTGGAGGCGATGACCCACTCGGTGCTCCTCTGGCGTGCGCTGACGCAATGGATCGGAGGTATGGGTATCATCGTGCTGAGTGTGGCTATTCTGCCTATGTTCGGCTTGGGCGGCATGCAGCTCTATAGCGCTGAGGTGACGGGTGTGAGCTATGAGAAACTCTCGCCGCGTATCGCTGACACCGCCAAACATATGTGGCTCACGTATATCGGTCTGACCATCGTGGAAGGTTTCATTCTCTGGATGCTGGGCATGGGGCGTTTCGACGCTATCTGCCACGCGATGGCTACCATCTCGACGGGTGGTTTCTCCACGCGTAACAGCAGCGTGATTTTCGACGGTCCGGCTATCCAGTGGACCATCATCGTGTTCATGCTTCTGTCGGGTATCAACTTCACCCAACTCATCTATCTGTTCCGCGGCAACCCGCAGCGCATGGTACGCGACGAAGAGACGCGTTGGTATGTAGGAGCGTGTCTGGTGGTCGGTCTGATGCTGGGTGTCGGGTTGTTTGCCTATCATTTCGGTGCGATAGAGGAAGGCCAGGGATGGCTGCGGCTGACGGGCATCTCGCTACGCAAAGGTCTGTTCGCCTCGATTGCCAGTATCACCAGTACGGGCTTTGCCGCAGAGGATTATATGACCTGGCCGCCTATCCTATGGATGATTGTGTTCTTTATGATGATTCCCGGTGGCGCGAGCGGTTCAACGGCCGGTGGTGCCAAATGGGTGAGAATAGGTATCTTCGCCAAGTCCGCTCTTGCGGAAATCAAACGGCGTATCCACCCGAATGCTATTATCCCGGTGCGCTTCAACGGCTGTACGGTCAGCGAACAGACCACCAGTAATGTGATGGCGTTCATGTTCTTCTATGTGGGTATCATTCTGTTGGCGGCTATCTGTTTCGGTGCATGCGGAATAGGCTTCGACGAGTCGATAGGCGTAGCCGTTTCCATGATTGGCAACGTGGGTATCTCTATCGGCCAGTACGGTCCCAGCGGCTGCTATGCCGACTTCCCCGTGGTAGCCAAATGGATAGCTACGTTTGTGATGCTCATCGGCCGTCTTGAGATTTTCACGGTATTGTTGTTGTTCAGCCGCGCGCTTTGGAAGAAATAGGATATGAGACCTCGCCGCGTGCTACTGTTTATCGCCTGCTGTCTGGCTTGCTTGGCTGCCCTGTGTCTGGTGCTGCCTGAGTATGTTTCTGTGGCGGGTTATACGCTTCGTTGGCCTACGTTGGCGCAGGTTTTTCATCGTCCTTCAGTTACCTCGGTGTCTGCATCCGCTGTTCCTGCTGAGGAATGGCAGTCCGATACGTCCGTCATAGCGGATATGCCGGATAACATCGAAGATGAGATACCCGAGTTTCCCGTTTATAGCGGACCGATAGACACTTTCGACTTGCCCGACTGGTTCGACATGCCGGATTTGGATGACGCGTTCGAGATGGATGAGCCGCCGACGATGCCGAAGCGTTCTGCCTATACGCGTGCCGTACAAACCCGGGATTCCACCTTTGACAGCCGTCTTTTCCTGCAGTCTTTCTATGCCTCACTTTCAGAGGCTGCTACGCGCAAGGTGCGTGTGGTACACTACGGCGACAGTCAGATTGAGGAAGACCGCATGACGCAGCAGATACGCCAGAAACTGCAGGCGCGTTTCGGTGGCGCAGGAGCAGGCATGGTGCCGCTGGCGCAGACTGTTCCCAGCCGCACGGTGCACCAGGAACTGCATATGAACGGATATAAGATCACGGCGCAGCAGGGTCCGCGCCGCTATCTGGTGTACGGCCCCAAACGTACGCAGCGCGAAGATGGCTTGTACGGCCCGATGGGACAGATGGCTGTCATGAACGATACGCTGGTGCGTGGCAGCGAACACCTCACTGCGGTCGTCGTGCCGCGTGACGGAGGACCGCGCTACACCCGCACACAAGTGCTGTGCGACCCGAATATAGGCGTGGCGCTCGACGGCGACACCGTTCATCTGTCAGGACGCGGCAATGTATATGGTATATCCCAGGAGTCCGAAACGGGTGTGATTGTCGATAATATGCCGATGCGCGGTTGCTTGGGGCTGGTCTTCACGAAGATGGACACCGAACAACTCGTCCGGTTCTATTCCCAAGAGAATGTGTCGCTTATCATCATGCAGTTCGGCGGAAACGGTATTCCCTACAACAACTCCACTGCCACTATCCGTTCTATCGTGAACGGTCTGCGCCGGCAGGTACGTCATCTGCAGGACTGCGCACCCGACGCCAGTATTCTGTTTATCGGACCGAGTGATATGATCGCCACGGTGGACGGTATACCACAGACGCACCCGATGGTGGCTTATATGGACCAGTTGTTGCGCAAGATGGCGACGGAGGAAGAAATAGCCTATTTCAGTCTCTATCGCTGGATGGGCGGACGGGGTAGTATGGCGCATTGGCAGGAAATAGGCTTGGCGGGTTCGGACGGCATCCATTTCACTCGAAGCGGAGCACGCAAAGCCGGTAACGCCGTAGCCGACTGGATTTTGGAAGGAATGAAGACTAACGATAATCGACCAACGACCAACAACTGATGACCGAGCTTCTGCGACATATACTGGCTTTCAATGCCGATTCGCCTTTGCTGTTCACCCAGTTCTATTTCTGGGCGTTCTTCGCGCTGGTCTATGCAGGCTTTGCGTTGCTGCTGTCACATGGCAAAGGTCCGGTTTCCAACCGCAAGTTGCACCTGCGCAACGTTTATCTGCTTTTCGTCAGCTGGTTCTTCTACTATAAGACGAGCGGTCTTTTCCTGCTCATTCTGGCGTTCATCACCATCTCCGACTGGCTCATTGCAGGAAGAATTAAATCAGCAATCAGCAATCACAAACCACAAATGGCCAAAATTCTATTGGCACTCTCGGTGACAATAGATTTAGGCTTGTTGGCTTATTTCAAGTACGCGTATTTCTTCACCAACATGCTCAACGACCTGTTCGGCACAGGTTTCCGCGTGTTTGACGTGTTCGCCTATGTCGGCAACGGTTTCAGCGCCTCCGGTCGGTTCTCGGTGGACGCTATCGTGCTGCCGGTAGGTATATCGTTCTACCTGTTCCAGGTCATTTCCTACACGGCGGATGTCTATCATCGCCGCATACAACCGGTCAGCAACATTCTCGATTTCGGCTTTTATGTGTCGTTCTTCCCGCAGTTGGTGGCAGGACCTATCGTGCGTGCCGAAGAGTTTGTTCCGCAGTTGTACCGGCCTTTCCATCTCAGCCGCCGTGCGTTCGGTCTGGCGGTGTTCTGGATACTCAACGGCCTGGTGAAGAAAATCGTCATGTCCGACTACCTGGCGGTGAATATCATCGACCGTGTGTTCGACAACCCCTTGCTGTTCACAGGCTTTGAGAACCTGTTTGCCCTTTTCGCCTATTCGCTGCAGGTCTATGCCGATTTCTCAGGCTATACCGACATAGCCATCGGCGTGGCGTTGCTGCTAGGCTTCTATCTGCCGAAGAACTTCGACTCGCCGTACAAGGCGACGAATCCGCAGCTTTTCTGGCGCAAGTGGCATATGTCGCTCAGCCGCTGGCTGAAGACCTATCTGTATATTCCCTTGGGCGGCAACCGTCGTATCGGCTTCGGCACCTATTTCTGGTGGTCGCTGATAGCGGTGGTGTCTGCGGCGCTCACAGGATGGTGGTGGATACTCATTCCGTTCATCGTGTTTATCATTATCGTTGCCATCATCAACCGCCGTATTCTCAATGGTAAATGGTCCAACGGCAAACTGCTGTACGGCAACCTCAACTCGTTCATCACGCAGGTCCTGGGCGGTTTGTGGCATGGCGCCAGTTGGAACTTCGTCATCTGGGGAGGTATCAACGGCATCGGAATGATTGTCAACAAGATATGGCGCGAGATGAACTGGAACGTGCGGTTTATATCCATGACTTTGCTCACGATGCTGCTGATCATTCTGGATTTCACCTACAACCTGCCTGTATGGCGTCTGTTCGCCGTCTGGGCGGCTATTGTGTGGTTCGGCACCGCTATCCGGTATATCTACTGGCTGCTTACCGAAGACAGACCCGTATCGCCCAAAATGGCTGTGCTGACCGACAAACTGGCTACGGCATGGGCGGTGTTGCAGACCTTTGCGTTCATCACGTTCACGCGTCTATTCTTCCGCTCCAGCAGCAATCTCGATCCGGCTACGGCGAACAAAGAGGCGTGGGAGACCGCCACCGACATGGTAAATCAGATAGGCGGTGCGTGGAATAACGTCATCATTCCCGAGTTCCTCTACCAGTATCGTTGGGTGGTGGCTATGTTTGTGCTCGGCATGATTATCCACTGGCTGCCTACCGACTGGAAGCGTCGCTACCGGCTGTGGTTCGCCTCCATGCCTCTCTGGCTCATGGTGCTCGTTGTAGTTCTCACGATCGTCGTGGTCTATCAGTTTGTCACCGCCGACATGCAACCTTTCATCTATTTCCAGTTCTAACGACATGATTATCGGCTTGACAGGCGGCATAGGCAGTGGTAAGTCCACTATAGCGCAGGAACTCGCACGTCGCGGGTATCCGGTCTATGACTGTGACCGCGAGGCCAAACGTATCATTGCCGAAGATGAGAAGGTGCAGGCGCGTATCGTTGACCTGCTTGGCGAAGAAGCCTTCACGGATGGTCGGTACAACACTTCGTACGTCGCCCGTAGGGTCTTCTCAGACCCCAGTCTTCGAGCTGCTCTCAACGCCATCGTCCATCCCGCCGTCAAAGAGGATATCTTGCAAAAACAGCCGGCGTTCGTGGAGTCCGCCATCTTGTATGAAGCAGGGTTAGACAGCCTCTGCGCCAAGGTCGTGTATATCGATGCGCCGGTTGAGGTACGCGTAACGCGTACGGTGGCGCGTGACCATTCTGACGTCGGGCAGGTGCTCGCGCGTATCCAAGCTCAGCAGGTCCGTCCGCACAAAAATGCCATCGTCCTCTCGAACGATGGCACTCTCTCTATTTCCGAATTAACGGATTCGTTGCTTATGGCTATCAGCCATTAGCCTTTCATCTTTTTTTCATTTTTTCAACGCTTTGAAACTCATGTCCAGACTCTTGACGGAGTGGGTGAGTGCGCCGACGGACACGAAGTCCACGCCGCACACGGCGTAGTCGCGTATCGTATCAATGGTGATACCGCCGCTGCTCTCTATCTCGATGTGACGGCCGTAGGCGGGTTCCGCCTCGCGGATGAGGTCCACCGCCTCTTTTGTTTTGGCGGGCGTGAAGTTGTCTAGCATGATACGGTCGGGTATGCCGGTG
>Ga0310786_10011902_pt1 | contig 10820 bp, 24 predicted proteins | sample AusTroGonzalo_MG_FD_203881 | JGI IMG/M metagenome (GOLD analysis project Ga0310786, IMG submission 203881) | Bovine rumen microbial communities from tropical cattle in Woodstock, Queensland, Australia - Gonzalo_03 (v2) (version 2) | ecosystem: Host-associated > Mammals > Digestive system >...
TATGAGGGAATCTACCCTTGCCGAGTCACCGCTTTATAATATGTAACGTAAGCGAAACAGTTATTAAAGAAAAAGCAGATATTTTTTAATAGGTTTTTGCGTTGTTAAAATAGGCTTTAATTAGGTGGAATATGCAGACTATGTTAGAAGAATTACAGTTGAAACTATTATCAATAGCAAAAGATTTTAGCGAATGGCTTGAAGATATGGAAAGCAAATACAATATGCCTAAAGACGAAATACAAGCATTGATTAAACAGTTTTTGCAATACTAGGTGAAACGATACCGCAGAAGATTAACCTTTTATTATATCACGGAATATGATATAATACTCTTGTCTATGGACGATTTATATCGTTAGTTTAATCGGAGTAGAGTGGGTATTATGTACTCACTCTTTCCATTATGAATGAAACCTAACGAAGATATTTCAACGCATTTAACGCGTTGGAAAAGCGTTGAAAACGCATTGCAGATCGGACAATCGAATATTGTTGTATGAACCCCGCACGCCTATACCGGAAACGGCACGCGTACCACGCGGGGTATTTTGTTGAAAAAAGGAAGGTCGGAAAATTGGTCGAAACATATATTCAAGCGTTGGTTACGTCTGCGGGCGTAATTATGGGTATTTGGGGATTCGTAAAGGTTATAAAACAAATGAAGGCAGATTCAGACGCAGAACACACACGCCGCATGTCGTGGGATAAGGCGGCGAAAGTGATCGAAGAAAAAGAGGCAAAATGGGACAAAGGGTTGTCGGACATATACGAAGAACGCGCAATGATCGTGAAAAAATTCGACGAACGCCTTGATGAAGTAGACCTAAAAATCGACGAAGTTCACACCGACGAAGAAGCAAAAATACAAGAATTACGCGCCGACGTTCTGATTTTGACAAAGTGTATGGCGGCGGTTCTTGACGGATTAAAACAATTGAATTGTAACGGCAGGGTTTCAGAAGCGAAGCAGGATTTGGACGAATTCTTAATGAATAGGGCGTATGATCAATGAAAAAGAAACGATTTGATATTACAACCGACGCCGCGTTGATATTTTCTGCGGTAATGTTGATTCTTTTCACGGTCGCAATGATCGTGATTTTTTGTGTCAAGGATTCGACACCGGACGCGTTGATTGTTGCGTTTTTCGGTGCGTTTGGTCTTGAAGGCGGATATTGTGCGTTCATCCATAAGGTCAAAAAGGACGCATTGATTGAAACGGCAAAACGGACGGGTATTCCGATTGTTCCGGATGAACCCGACGACGGCGATCTTGTTATCGACACGGATTGAAAGGAAGGTAAAGCATGGATTCGGAAATCACAAAAATCATTCTTGAAGCGATTTTAAGCGTTGCGGCAATATTGATCACGGGATATTTGATTCCGTGGTTCAAAAACACGATCGGGGAAGATAAGTTTGCACAATTGGTCGATTTTACCGCGTTTGCGGTTCGTGCGGCAGAACAGATATACACACCGGAACAATGGCAGGCGAAGAAGGCGTACGTTCTGAAATGCGTCGAAGATAAGGCGGCCGAAATCGGGTTGAATCTTTCTGCGGTTGAAATAGAAAACTTGATTGAAGGCCTTGTAAACGAAATCAAAAAGGGCTAAAGCATGACAAAAACAGAATATATCCAAAAAATGTATGCGATTTTGTCGCCTATGTGTGCGAAATACGGATACCACAACGTCGCGGCAGGGATGATCGCGCAATCGATACAAGAAGGTTGGAATTCGGGTCTTGCGACGAAATATTTCAATTATTGGGGTATGAAAGCAGGAAGCAAATATTCCGGTAAAACGGTCGCAATGAACAATAAAGCGAAGAACGACCCCGCGATATATCGTGTTTATACGTCAATGGCAAACGGTTGTGAAGGGTATTTCATATTCCTTGCGTATCCGCGTTATGCGGCGTTGAAGAATTGCCCGAACGATATTGATTACCTTGATAAAATCGGCCCGTGTGGTTGGAATAATAACAAAGGGTACGGCGATCGGTGCAAAAGTCATTTGAAGGAAGTTTACGCCGCGTTGAATCAAACAACGGTTCAACCGACACCCGCCCCGCAGATCGTCGAAGGGTACGAAATCGGCAAGACGTACACGACGCAACAAGACCTTTACATTCGCGACGCGGCAAACGGCGCAAAGATTGATTGGTTTTCAATCACGAAGAACGCGCAATTGAACGCATTCACGGACGCGGAAGGGTTTTCAATCCTGCGTAAAGGGGCACGCGTTACGTGTAAGAACGTGAAGAAGATCGGGTCGACGGTATGGATGAACATTCCGTCCGGTTGGATATGTGCGCGTAATTCGGCACACATTTATATAACGTGATAAGAAGAAAACCCCGTATTTTCGGGGTTTCTTTTTATTTTCGAAAATATTTTGTACGAATATAATTTTTTTGTGTTGACATTACTACGATACCGTAGTAATATACTTACAGAAACACACGAACGCACCCGAAAGGAAGGTACAAAAAATGACAATGAAAGAATGGATGAAGAACGCAACATACGAAGAACAGAAGGAATTCGCAAACAAGTTACATTCATGGTTAGGGATGTATACGCAAGAAGTTATCGAACATGTAATGAATCAGATCGACGACATTATCAACAATGAACACGTAATGAAAATGATCACGGAATTACACGAAAGAATGCAGAAGGAAGAAAAGGAAGAAAAAGAACATTTCTTTTATAACCTTAAAAACATTGAAGAAGGCGACGCCGATTATTTTACGGTTCATGCACACGTTTTAACACATAGCAATTCATACCGCGACGTTTTGTACGATATGTTCATAAGAGATCGCTAACACATAACGGGGCGCGGGCAACCCCACAAACCCGCAGGAAGGACGGCAGGCAATGGCAAGATTCAAGATTCATTTCGAAGACAATTACGGTTCGGCAACGATCACATGTGAAACACGGGAAGAATTCAACGATTGTTTGAAGAACATAAACAACGACCCGTATTGTGAAAACGTTTGGTGCGAATATTACGACGAAGAAGAAGGTTGGCAGGCATAGAAAGGAAGGGCGCAGAAATGGCAAAAAGAATCAGTTTAATTCCGGAACATTGGTATAAGTTCAACGATCGCGGCAATGAATATATCGGGCAATATTTGGGAACGGACACGGATTTCGAATGTTGCGTCTGCGGTAAAGGACACAAAGGACACACATTCAATATCTTTTATGACGAAAACGGTTATGAATCATGGGGTTACGGAAACGCACACATGCCGACGATCATCGAAGATTTGGGATTATCGGACGAAGTGATCATCGGGGAATAACAAATAAGCGCAGGGGCGGGCGTCGACCCGTCCCGCAGGAAGAAAGGACGGTGCAATATGATCAAGTTAAACAAACACGTTGAAGCATTAGAAAGGACACAAGACGCAATTCAGAACAAAATCGACGCATTGACCGAAAAAATGGAAGCAATCGAAGACAATGCCGCCGATCACGACCGCGACATGACAGATCGCGAACAAGAACGGTACGACAAGTACGAAGAAGAAATCGACGCATTGCAGGACGAATTCGACACAATACAAGACGCAATCGATTATTTAATGGATTATTGCGAAGCATGAAAGGAAGGGTTATTATGGCAGAAAGCAAAATCAAGTTTGTTGCACATTACAACAAGTACGGTCACGACATTTACGACGTCATATACAAAAAGCGCAGATTGCGCACGTATTGGGATTACGAAAACGTCCCGAAGACCGTTCGGGCATTCATGGACGGGGCGAAGACATGGACGCAGGAAGACAAGTTCGACGGACACACAACGATATACGAATAAGGCAAAGACGGGGGCGGGTTAAATACCCGCTTCCGGAAAGGAAGGCAGGATATGACAATCAATTATTGGAAATACATTCCGGAATCGAAGGTCGACGCAATCGACGAAATCACGAAGGACGACGACGGGATATGGATATTCTTGTGTGAAGGTTGGGAAGCGTCCCGAATGGATAAGGGTTGCCGAACAATCGTCGAAGACAACGTCAAACAATTACGTTATCAGATCGCAGGCATTCGAAAGGTGGTGGAATAATGGGCGAATTGATAAGTTTGGGCGAATGGGCGAAGAAACGCGGCATTCATCCGGACACGGCAAGACAACGGGCAATCCGTGGCGCATTGAAGACGGCGCGGAAGATCGGTCGAAATTGGGTTATCGATTCCGACGAACCGTTGATTGATCATCGATACAAAGACGAAAACGCAGATTAACACAAAGGGGGTGTTATTATGTACGAACATTTTCGGAACAAACTTGCGACCGAATTGTCGAAGACATACACGAACGCGGATATATGGAAAATCCTTGCGTACGTTGACAAGGTCGCGCATGATTACGACATAACGGAAAAGTCGACGGAAATCATGTGTATTGAAGACGTATTCCCGCAGATCGCGAAGACGTATATCGCGGTCAAGTCCCTTGAAGGGTTGTCCGGTGCGTCAATCGATTTGTACGAAAACCGCCTGCGAATCTTCTTCGAAATGGTCGGGAAGCAACCGCAGGACGTGACGACGAACGATATTCGGATATATCTTGCAACGTACAAGGCGCAACGCGGGGTTAGTGACAGAACCCTTGACAAGTATCGGCAGATTTTGGATTCGTTCTTCAAATGGGCGGTTGATGAAGAATACATGACGAAAAACCCGTGTCGGAACATAAAGGCGATCAAATACGAAGTGAAACCCCGTCGTTCATTGTCCCGTATTCAGTTAGAAGAATTACGCAGGGCATGCAGAACGAAACGGGAACGGGCGATCATCGATACATTGTTTTCGACGGGTTGCCGTGTGGCAGAATTGGTCAACATGAAGAAATCGGACGTTAACCCCGACGGGGAATCAATACAGATCGTCGGGAAGGGTAAGAAGCACAACACGGTGTATTTGAATTCGAACGCGATCTTGTCGTTGAACGAATACTTTTCCGAACGGCAGGATTCATCCGAATACCTTTTTGTGTCGGAATATCGGCCGCACAATCAAATGTCGACACGGTTGGTTGAATCCATATTGTCGGATTTGTCGCAGATTATCGGGTTTAAGGTAACGCCGCACGTCATAAGACACACAACGGCAACGTTAGGCCTTCAATCCGGAATGAAGATTACGGAAGTTCAAAAAATGTTAGGTCATGCGTCCGTAAATACGACGCAGATATACGCGGAAACGTCACAAGAAGACGTTCGGACGGCGCATTTGAAATATGTTGTATGATTCCGTGGTCAATGAATTGGTCAATGAAACCCGTAAAACCTTGCGAAATGCGGGGTATAGCGGGCGTATATTGGGGTTCGAATCCCCCGTGTCTCACTTTTACGAAACCCTTGAAATTACAACGTTTCAAGGGTTTTTTCATGCCAAAAATCAAGGCTTTTCAACAAACGTATTTTGTGCGTTACAAGGTCGTTTTGTGGGGCATGTGGTCAATAAAACGGCAAAAATTGGTCAATGGATTTCAGAACAACCCGTCCGTGATTTTCGTCTGCATTTCTGCGGATTTGTCCGAAAGTGTCTTCCGATACACCGATTTCATAACATAATCAGTTTTCCAACCGCCCGATTGCATGATATACGCGTCCGGTATTCCGATCGCGTGTGCGTATGAAACATAAAACGCCCGCAGATCGTGAAGACGGAAACGTTCAAGTCCGAACATGTCTTGATATTTATGTAATGTTTTTACCAACATTGGCGGCGTACGATCATAAATGACGCCTGCGTCTTCGATTTCTTTTATCAATGCGTCCGGAAGATATATTTCACGGGTTGATTCTTCCGTCTTCGTATTGTCCCGTATGACAAGGTGGTTTTCTTCGTCATACAAACGGGTTTTGTTTATTGTAAGAAAATTGCCGTGAATGTCGGCAGGGGTTGCGGCGCAGATTTCAGACCGTCGCATTCCCAAAACCGCAAGTTGAAATCCGATATGATACGGCGTACCCTTCGACGCGTCGATGATCATTTTAATACCTTCCGTCGTCGGAATATTCCCGTCATATTTCCGTTTTTGCGGTAACGTCGTGTGAATCTTCATGTTCGGTCGAAAAACGCCCAAAACAGCCGATATGAACCCGTGAAGGTTACGAACGGATTTCGGGGAACGGTCGACCGCATACCGATTGATTTCGTTTTGTATGTCGATTTGTTCGATGTCGTACAAGGGTTTATCCTTGAATCCCTGCGACAATTGCCGAACGATCTTCCGATACCCGCCGATCGTGGACGGGGACAGAACGTTAACCTTCGATTCGATGTACTTGTTACAATATGCCCCGAACGACGCCGTATTTTGCCCGAAATCGGTGTTTTGCATTTTTTCCGACATAATTATCAACAATTCGCGATCATCGGGTATATGGTCAAAATATGCGGTGTATCGTTTGCCCTTGTAAACCTTCCGAACGCGATATGTGTTGTCGGTTAACTTTTCAACCTTCATCCGTCTTGTCCCCCTGCTTCAATCGTTCGTAATATTTCGACAACCGAATCAATTGTTTGAAATCGGGGTCGTTCCGGTAAAGTTCAATCAAGACACGTTCGCCGGAAGACAATTCAAGGGTTACGTCGACGTGTCCTTCTTCGACAAGATCGGATTTCCGGATACCGAAATAATTCGCCATTGCTTCGATTTTGTCGATTCGGGGATACGTTTTCGCGTTGACCCAATCTGAAAATGTGTTTTGTTTGATTTGTAACGCTTTACATACGTCGGTCGCGTTCACTTGCAATTTTTCCATGTACCGACGAATGTTCCGCGCCATAACTTCTTTGTTTGCGATCATAGGCAAAACCCCCTTGTAATATGTATTATCGGTCAATCCGAAGAAAATATCAATATTTATGTTGACAATATCGGTTTAACCGATTATTATGTTCAATAGGTGGTATCGGTTTAACCGATGTCATACTACATATAGAAAGGACGGTATCGACACAATGGCAATGACGTTAAAGGCGGCGCGAATCAACGCAGGATACGACCAAAAGACGGCCGCGATGTATTTAGGGGTTGCGCCCGCGACGTTGGGGCAATGGGAAGCGGGGAAGACGTTTCCGAATGTTCCGCAGATTTCCGCGATCGAAGATTTATACGGCGTGACGTATGCGGACATAAATTTTTTACCGCAAAATATCGGTTTAACCGATAATTAACGCGGGTAAGGGGGCAGAAATGGCATTTTGTAGTTTAACGAAAAACGGTGTCCTTGTCCGAAGGATTATGAACGCCGTCAAGACATTGAAGCAAAAGGACATTGCGGAAGAAGTCGGACGGTCGCAACAAGACGTATCATATCGAATCCGGAAAATGTATCCGCAGATTTTGGACGAAATGATCACGATTCTTGAAATGGCAGGATACGAAGTTGTTGAAAAAAAGGGGGTATGAAGCAATGAAGAAATATTTTTCCCGCGACATTATCGGCGGAACAATGGCATTTTTGGGCGTTGCAGGAATGGCGGAAGCGGCAACCGATCACGGTTCGTTCATCGTATCGTTGGCGGTTTTTGCGGTCGGTGCGTTCCTTGTTTTGTGGGGTTACGTTGAATGAACATTCAAGACAAGGTGTTACGCGAAATCGATTCGGAAGCGTACGTCAACGAAAAGTTAATCGACACGGTCGACACGATCATCGATGAATCAGTTCTTGACGATTCGTACACGATCGGAAGCAACGTCGAAGAACAAGAATTACGGCATATTTCGGAATTGTGGCGCATTTCCGACAACATGGACAAACACGAATTAGCGACGATTTGCGCACGCGCCGTTCGAAAATATCCGTTAATGGTTCTGCATGTTTTAGGGGAATACATAATCGAAGTTTTACAAGAAGGGGACAAAAGAAAATGAACGAACACGAAGAATTAACAAACAAGGAATTGAAGGAAATATTACAAAAACGCATATCGTTTGTTTCGCAAATGATTGAAATCGGAAAAATCAACATTGAAAAACCGTTCACACGCGATCATTGGAACGGGTATTTGTCCGCACTTAATGGCACAACGGGCGAATTACAGTTCTTAAAGAAACTTTACGACCGCGTCAAGTAAAGAAAGGCAGGGCAGAAATGACAGATAAAGAATACCGCGAACACGTCGGCATATCACGTTCGCAATTGTGGCCGATTTTGTCACAAACACCGTTACATTTCAAATATAACAACGATCATCCGGAAGAAAAAGATTCGCCCGCGTTGTTATTCGGAAGGGCGGCGCACAAGTACATTTTGGAAAAAGAGTTATTCAACCTTGATTTTGCGGTTGCGCCCGAATGTGATCGTAGGACAAAGGCAGGGAAGGAAACGTACGAATTGTTCGTCGCAGAATCCGCAGGCAAGGAAGTTATCACGGCGCAGGATTACGAAACAATCAAGGCAATGTCGGACGCGATCGACGAAGACGCATACGCAAGGTTGTTTTTAACCGGAATATGTGAAGAACCGTATTTTTGGACGGACAAGGAAACGGGCGAACCCTTGAAAGTACGTCCCGATTGTATTTGCGAATACGAAGGTCGGAAATACATTGTCGATTACAAAACAACGGATTCGTGCGCAGACGGTGCGTTTGAACATTCCGTCCGTCGTTACGGATACAAGTTTCAAACGGGAATGTACCGCGAAGGCGTTTTTCAGAATACGTTCGAAGATTACGGGTTCGCATTCGTTGCGCAGGAAAAGAAAGCACCGTACGCATGCCGTGTGTATATCTGCAATGAAGATTTTATGATCGAAGGTTACGAACAATTCCGGAAAGCGATTTCGTTGTTCCATTGGTGCAGGGTAAACGATTGTTGGTACGGATACGAAGGCGCAGAAAATGCACTTTCTGAATTATTAGGGGAAGGGGCGATTTAATGGATTGGATAAAGATAATTGACCCGAATCACTTGTCGGCCGAAGTGTTGGGAAGTACGGGAACGGAAAAGGTCGTCACGATCAAGGAAATCAAGGAAGACGAATGTTTCGATAACAAGACGAACACGAAGACGTCAAAGTATTGTGTTTTCTTCGTTGAAGACATAGTCCCGTTGATTCTGAATAAGACGAACGCAAAGACATTGAAGCGGTTGTTTTCGCCGGATTCGGACGATGTCACGAAATGTTACGGCCACAAGATAATTTTGAAGGTCGAAGACGTCAAGTTCGGTCGAAACATGACAACCGGAATCCGTATCAAGGAATATTCGGAAGAAAAATGCCCTATATGCGGCGACGTGATCGTCCCGTATGCAGGGAAGACGGTTGAAGAAATCAAGTCGATTTCACAAAACCATTACGGCGAAATCATGTGCGGAAAGTGCATGAAGAACAAAGCAAAGGAAGGTAAGGAAGCATGATCAACAAAACAATATTGCAGGGGCGTTTTACACGCGACCCCGAAATCGAAAACAAGGGCGGTTTCGATATGTGCGAATTTACGATCGCATGGTCGGAAAAGTACAAGGACAAGGAAACAAAGTGTTTTCTGCGTTGCAAGGCGTGGCGTGAACAAGCGAACCATGTTGCGAAGTATTTCAGTAAAGGGCAGGAATGCGTCGTTGAAGGCAAGATCGCAACGGAAGAATGGGAAAAGGACGGGCAGAAACAATCCCGTACGGTTCTAAACCTTGAAAAAATCCATTTTTGCGGTTCAAAGGCGCAGAACGGTTCAAATAACAATTCCGGCGACGGCAACGACGGGTTTATGAATATTCCTGCGGACGCAGACGAAGAATTACCGTTCACGGAATGATTATCGTCGATTCGCGCGAAAAGAAATGGGAACACATACGGGATTATTTCGATAAACACGATGTCCCGTATGAATTCCCGCATAAGTTGGACGAAGGCGATTATTTGAACACCGACAACCCTTCCGTCGTCATAGATCGGAAGGCAAGCGTTGACGAAATATGCGGCAATTTGTGTCGGGGAAGCGGAAACATTGTCCGTTTTACGAAGGAATGTCGCAGGGCGCACGATCGACACATGCGGTTCGTGGTCTTGATTGAAGGCACAAACATTCGGAACGTGAACGACGTCAAGACATGGAAATCAAAATACACGAAGGTCACGGGCGCGATGTTGGTCGACAAAATGTTCGCATTGACGGTCACATACGGTGTCGAATGGGTTTTCTGCCGGAAGTCCGAAACGGCACAAAAAATATTAGAAATCACGGGGTACATACATTATGACAAAGCAAATGTTCGTATACAGAATCACAAACAAAAAGACGGGACAGACGACGGAAACGTCGGCGGTTTCGGTCAAAAAGGCAATCAATAACGTTCGGTTCGTCCGGAAGGAATTATACAACAAGATCGCGGATTACAAGGCGGTTTTGATATGACGGCGGACGAAATCAAACAAAACGTGTCAATGCGTGACGTGTTGGCACGATACGGCATATCGGTTAATCGAAACGGCATGTGTTGTTGTCCGATACACGGCGAAAAACACGCGTCAATGAAGGTTTACAAGGACGGTTACAAGTGTTTTGCGTGTAATTCCGCAGGCGACATATTCAATTTCGTTATGGCGTACGAAAACGTCGATTTCAAGACGGCTTTCATCGAATTAGGCGGGACATACGAAAAGCAAAAGAACGCGACAACCCGTATCAACCGCAACAAGAAGTTCGACCGGATGAAGGAAAAGGCGAAACGCGCAGAAGAAGGCGAAAAGCAATTCCGGAAGTTACTTGAAGACACGATCTTCGATTGTATGGATATGATCGCGAACAACGAACCGTTTTCGGATGA
>Ga0310786_10011906_pt1 | contig 10818 bp, 9 predicted proteins | sample AusTroGonzalo_MG_FD_203881 | JGI IMG/M metagenome (GOLD analysis project Ga0310786, IMG submission 203881) | Bovine rumen microbial communities from tropical cattle in Woodstock, Queensland, Australia - Gonzalo_03 (v2) (version 2) | ecosystem: Host-associated > Mammals > Digestive system >...
GATGGCGTTCTTTTATCAATATATGCCCCAGTTAATTTATGGTGGACATTTATATTTATCGTGTCCGCCTCTTTATAAATTGACGTGTGGAACCGAATCGATTTATGTTGATAGCGATGAAGAACTAGAAGAATTAAAAGCAAACAAATATAAAAACAAGAAAGTTGAAATATCGCGATTCAAAGGGTTGGGTGAAATGATGCCAAATCAATTGAAAGAAACAACTATGTCGGCGAAAACGCGTCGTTTAATTCGTGTTGATTTACCACCAAAGACCGAAGATGGTGCAGAAGATACAGAAAAGACAAAAAATTTAGTCAATGATTTGATGGGTAAAAAACCTGAGTTCAGATTTAAGTTTATTACTGAACATGCTCAGTTTGTAAAAGATTTGTTTGTATAACAAATTTATATACAACAAAAAAACCGCCGTATAGGCGGTTTTTATTTGTGTTATTTTTTATTATTTTATTTTCTTTAATTTGTCTGCAAATGTAAATGTGTATTGAGTGGCACTCCACAAAGAAGCAACCAAAGAAAACCATAAACATACAACACCTGTTTGAGGCAATGCATAAATCAGATAGAATATAAATGTACTGGTTGTGTTTGGTGTTACAGATGCGCCGACTGCGAATAATAACAAAAATGCTGCGATTGCAATCATTTGAACTGTTGTTTTCACTTTACCCATTGAAAAGCGCGCTTTTGGAACAGGCATTTCGATTTTCTGGGTGCCTAAAAATTCACGCAGACCACTTACATACAATTCACGAGCAACCATCAATATAACTGGTATCATAATAAACCAAACCGGCATCAGTATTGTTAACATAATCAATGAATTGCATACTAACAATTTATCACCGATATGATCCATAACACCGCCCAATTTTGAACAGCAATTATATTTGCGTGCTAAAAAACCGTCAAACCAATCGGAAATGGCGGCCAATATGTAAAGTATAAATGTTACCCAAAACCAATTAAACATGATTGTTGGTATGATTAAAAACGCAGTTAAAATGCGAAATATAGAAAGAAAATTTACAAATAATTTCATGGTTGTTTCTCCTTTTGTGTTTTTATTTGCTGTCATCATTATAACACGTCCGAATGGAAATAGGCATATATTTTTTCAGCAGCGCTTTTTCCAAGTCCAGGAACATGTAATAATGATTTTAATTCAGCGTCCATAATGGAACGCACAGAACCGTAATGGTGTAATAATTGTTTTTTGCGTACTGGGCCGATTCCTTCGATTTCGTCGAGACACGAAGCAGTCAATTGTTTTGCGCGAACACTGCGATGATATGTAATAACGAATCGGTGAGCCTCATCACGAACTGCGCGTAACAAAAGGAATAAACTTGAATCTTTTGCCAAAGATGTATTCACAGATCCATCAGGCATAATAAAATGTTCATCGCCGTTACGGACTTCGCCTTTGGTCACGCCAAGGACGGGAATTTTACCGTTCGCAACTTTTGTCGCTATGTTCCATTGAGCAGGCCCCCCATCAACAATTATTAAATTAAGTTTTGGACCATCGCTAATTGCGCGGGTGACGAATTCTTCCATCATGGCGATATCATTACCAGCGCGCGCTGCATCACGTAATTTAAAGTGACGATACGATGATTTTATAAAACCATCATGTCCAAAAGCAATCATAGCACCAACTGGATTTTTACCGAACAAATGAGAGTTATCAAAAACCCCAACACAATCGATTTTTATATTTGACCATTTTTCCAATTCAGATACATTTTTATTCCAATCTAAATTTGGTGTATACGACAGATTCTGTCGTATACCGCGATTTGTTGTATTTGTTAATGCTGTGATTTTATCGCGTATAATTGCGGCATTTTCAAAATCCATTTTATTGGAAAAATCTTTCATCATTTTAGTAAGGTCGGATATAATTGGTTCGCTGTCCCCAGTTAAAATTCGACGTGCCAATTGAACGTTTTTATCGTAATTGTTTTGTGGAACACAACATGGACCGGAACAACGACCAATTTGATAAAGTAAACATGGGCGAGTTCTGTTTCGCATAAAAGTATCATTACATGTACGCAATTGACATACGCGCTGAATAGTTTTTATTGTATCGTTCAAAGCATATACAGATGGGTATGGGCCATATACATCTTGTTTTTGAGATATTTTGCCACGGAATTTCAAAAGACGTGGGAATTCGTGTTTCGTCAAAGCCAACATTGGATACATTTTTCCATCAGTCAACATGATGTTATATTTAGGTTTTAATGTTTTAATAAGCTTTTGTTCCAAAATTAAAGCATCCGATTCGTTTTTTGTAATTTCCCATTCAACGCGATGAACAAGAGATCGCATAATTTGTTTATGGTTTTCCAATTTAGAAATATCGACATATTGACGAAGGCGGTTCAAAATGTTTTTAGCTTTGCCCACATAAAGCAAATTCCCGGTGGCATCATACATTTTGTAAATGCCGGGTGACATTGGGGCGTTTTTAATTAAATCACTGAATTGAATCATCATAATAAATATGATATTATATAAAAAGTAAAAATCAAATAAAGGTGAACACAATGAAAACCGAATCGGGTCGTTCAATGGTTGAAATAATTGGTGTAATGGCGTTGATGGGATTGATTACCGCTGCTGCATTTGTTTTAATTAAAAGTACCAACGCTTCGCAAAAGCGAACAATAGTCATTGATGATGTAGCAAAAATAGTAACCGGGGTTCGAACACTTTACGCAGATTACGACGATATGCATGATGTTAACACAGGAAACAGTGATAACATCTTAGCAGCTATAGGTGTTGATAAAGATGCACCGTATTCCGGAACAACATATCAAATTTATGGTGCCAGAAAAACAGATGGAACTGCGTGTTCAAGTAATGGAGCCTGTGAATTTTTTTCGGTTAAAATTTTAGGGTTGCCTGCGGACGAGTGTCAGGTGTTTGCAGCAAGGGCTTGGTCAGAATCCGAAGGAATATCATCGTCGTGTGATGGTACAACAAAAAGTGTTACAATTACATACGCTAAGTGATAAATCCAAAAAGGGGAATAAAATATGTTAAAAAGAAATTCAGAATCTGGTCGTTCAATGGTTGAAATGATTGGTGTGTTGGCTATCGCTGGGTTGCTTACTGCAGCTGCTTTCATTTTGATTCGTGCCGGGACGAATTCGCAAAATATTTCACGTACTCGTGATGAAATTGATGTATTGGCGGCCAATACTCGTGCTTTGGTGGCCGAAGGAAATAATACATGTTCTTTGCCAAAAGATTTTAATTGGCAAACCGATGGAAAAACTTTGGCTATGGCATTATTAAAATCAGACGGCACTACAGCTTTTGGGTCTGGAACATATTATTCGGTTACGCGTAGTACCGATAAAACCTGTAATGGTGATACAACTTTCAGAATACATTTAATGTTATCTCATGATGTTTGTAAAACAATGGGAACTTTGACTTACGCTGGAAATGGACAAGCGGTGTGTGATACTACTGATGCCAGTAAGACAGGTGAATTAAAAATAACATATCAAAAATAACAATATACGGATTTTTGTCGCAAAATGCGTTTGACAGGGGATGCATTTTCTGATAAAATACAACTTAGTGAAAGCAAGGAGAAAATAAATGAAAACACAAACAAAACAAGTTAAAAAAACAAATAAAAAGCATGAATCTGGTCGTTCGATGATCGAAATGGTCGGTGTGTTGGCGGTTATGGGATTAATCACAGCCGCTGCGTTCGTGTTGATTACTTCCGCAATGTCATCACAAAGAATTTCCAGAATTGACGATGACGTATCGTCAATCGTTCAGGGTGTTCGTTTGTTGTATAACCCAAGTGATAACTTTGCTGGTTTGTCAGATAGTGGTGCTTTGCAGGTTTTGGGATATAAAGATGCAAAAAATCCGTATGGTGGTGACTATCAGTTAGAATCATTAGATACAGCTACTACATACAATACTGATGGTTCTTATGCAGCTGGTACTTTGTCTGGGGATGCTAGATTCGCTGTTAAACTTACAGGGTTGGGTGAAAATGTTTGCAAAACACTAGTTAACCGTAACTGGCAAGCTGGTGGTACGACAACCGGTTGGACTACGGGTTCTACGGGCGATGTTGGTTATACTGCTAATAACTGTCAGGCAGGTAGTTCAAATACGGTAACTATTGTGTTCGGTAAATCAGATAAAGCCAATAATATTTAATTACGGTGGCTGAATTTATTGAGATTTCACAAGTTGATGAAGGAACCAGAGTTTTACGCTGGTTCCTTCGTGTTTTTCCGGGGTTGCCACAACGTGAATTTTACAAACTTTGTCGTGGTGGACAAATTCGTGTGAATTCGTCACGTTGTCGTGGAATGGAAATTTTACGTGCAGGCGATGTTGTTCGTGTTCCGCCTACGTTGGGTTCGTATAAAAAAGTAGTTAAGAAAAATGAAAGTGGTGACAAATATTCGCTTTCAGATTTGGAAGAATTACGCCAATGCATCATTTATAACGATGATGATATAGTTGTTTTTAATAAGCCCGCTGGGTTGGCGGTCCAGGGTGGAACAAACATTAAAAAATCAATCGATAAAATGGCGATTGCGCTTTTCCCGTATGATAAAATATCGTTGGTCCATCGAATTGATAAAGAAACCAGTGGGTTGTTGGTGGTCGCAAAAACTCAACATGCAGCCCAAGAACTATCAAAACAATTTCAAAGTAAAACCGCACGCAAAGAATATGTCGCGCTTTTACAGGGAACTTTGCCCGATAAAAAGGGTGTGATTGATAATTTAATGGCGCGTGGCGCTGTATTTGAAAACCAAAATTTAATCCCACATGGCATTCGTGCGCAACGCGCAATTACTGAATATCGTGTGTTAGGAACCGCACATAATTTATTGTCGTGGGTTTTGTTTTTACCAAAGACAGGGCGGACACATCAATTAAGATTACATAGTGCGTATTCTTTGGGTGCGCCAATTGTTGGTGACGATTTATATGGCACAACATATGGAAAAAATTTAGGCTCTTTGGCGTCTGTTTTGAAAACCAAAAATTTATTTTTGTTTGCATATAAAATTACTTTTGTTCATCCAACAACACATAAAACGATTACTTTGGTTGCCGATTTACCAGATTTTATGAAACCAGTGTTGAAATTTTTAGAATTTAGATTACCATAAGTCACATGATGTTTATATACAGTATTTACAGACGTTATGTTTGGGCACTGCGAATAGTGTTCCTTTGTTTTATGGGATTTGTTGTCGCAGGCGTAATTGCTTTGCATCAAATAGATTTAGAGGCGTTGCGAGGAAATATTTTGGGTGTGTTGCGTGACGCAACAAATTTGCCTGTGGAAATTGATGGAAATATGTCGTGGAAATTTTCACTGCGTCCACGAATCGAATTGAATAATGTGCGTATTCCAAACGCAGATTGGGCAAAAAATAAAAATCTTTTTTCGGCTGAAAAAATTGATGTGCGTCTTGATTTGTTTTCTTTGTTAAGATCGCGTCCTGTGGTAAGATATATCAAAGTTTTTGATGCGCAAATAAATTTGGAAAAAAATAAAAACGGAACCGATTCGGTTGTGTTTAATGAAATAGCTAAAAATGATGCTGGGGAAGATGAAACCGAAAACAAAGTAGCAAGCAAATATCCTTTTGCAAATATGCCTTTTTCAGGGTTAGAAATTCAAAATTTAACTGCGGATATATACGGTAATAAATATCATTTATCCAGTATCGGACTTCAAAATCATATACATAAAAATATCGTGGAATATACAGGGTGGTTTCGTCCTTTTGAAGCAAACTTTCCGTTCGTGATAAAATTTTCCGAATATAATGCGGAACGTAAAATTTATCCTGTGCGAATTGCTTTCGCCACAGGTGGTCAGGCTATGATTGCGGATATCGCATTAGAAGGGACTAGCAAAATCCCAATTGATTTTGTTATCAATGGCGATATTCCAGATCTTAAAAAATCTGGCGATTGGTTTAATCTGAGTTTAATGGATTTGCCAAAATTAAATGTAAAAATTGCTGTTAGCGTTGATAGAAAAAAATTAATTTTTCGCAAATCAAGCATTGCGATGGGTGATTCCAGTATTGATTTTTCTGGAACTTATGATTGGTCAAAGAAAGCACCAATAATAAATGCTAAAATTTCTTCGAATAATATCAATATATACAAATCTTTTCCTGAATGGTTCGGGGCAGGGGTCGAATGGGTACATCCGAATCGTGATTTAAATGTGTTTCATGATATGCCTTTGTTTGGGGATGTGCTTTATGATGCTGATATAAATTTAGATGTAAACCTGAAACATTTTATTGTGTATAGATCATTAGATTTAGTTAATACCCAAGCAAAAATTGAAGTGAAAAATCATAAATTGCGCGCCGACGCAAAGCTTGGGATAGCGGATGGTGTGGTTGACGCTGTGATTAATGCAGATATAGAAGAAAATGGTGTTTATAATATGACAGCTGCAGCTGTGGGTGAACATCTTTATATTGGTGAATTGTTAAATCAAATATATGTGCATGATATTATTTCAGGATTGCCTGTGGATTTGAAATTGTATGTGCGGGCAAACGGGACAGATATGTCGCAAATTATGCGGACTATAACTGGACCTGTGATTTTATATTCAGTTGGCAAAGGGTATGCGCATGCTGATTTGGTTGAATATATGTATGGTGGGGATTTTCTGACCAATTTGCGTCATGATGTCGAAGATTTATTCACTGGCAGTAAACACGATATGATTCAGATTAGTCGTGCTGTGGCGAATTTGAAATTAAGAAGTGGTTTGATTGAAACACAAAATGGTGTGGCTGTTGAAACGCATGCTATCAATATGCGTTTGGCAGGGACACTTGATCTGGGTAAAGAAAAAATACAATTGTCATTGGCCTCTGTGCCTGTACGAGGGTTAAAATTGTCATTGTCAGGCAATTTGGTGAACGCGTTACAGATAACTGGGAATCTAGCTGAACCTGATTTTAAAATAAGTGGCAGCGCGATTGCCGGCAAAGTTGGTTCGGCTGTGGGGTTGGGATTGTTATTGTCACCTTTGACTGGTGGGTTAAGTATTGCTGGGGGATTAGTGGCTGGATTTCTGGCTGGCGATTTATTGGAAAGTTGGTTGGCGGATGACAGCCCGTATAAAACAGCCATGGAACGTGGGGCCCCGATCAGACGTGATGATCCAAAATGGTTCCATCAATCAATCGAAGAATTGTCACAACCTTTGTTCGAATTGCATAATTTATAATCTTAAATAAAGATAAAGATTTACACTTGCACCGAATCGGTGTTTTTTGCTATTATCCAATCAGAAAACAAGAAAAAAGAAAAAGAAACAGGAGATAAGTTATGGAATTTTCAGTGTTTCGTCAGGTTTTAATACGTGCGCTGGGGCATATGCAGTCAATCGTTGAGAAACGTGCCACGTTGCCGATTTTGGTCAATGTTAAAATAGAAGTTGGTGACGATTTAATTTTGTCTGCGACGAATGTCGATTTGGAATTGGTTGAACATGTGGCCGCTGATATCACTTTGGGTGGAAAAACAACTGTGCCTGTCCAGATGCTTTACGATATTGTTCGTAAATTGCCTGATGATGCAGAAATAAGTTTTAAACAGTCGGGCGATCAATTGGTCGTGTCTAGTGGTCGTGCAGTGTTCCATTTGCCAACATTGCCTGCGGAAAATTTCCCAGCAATGGCCGGTGGCAATTTAAGTACTAAATTCCAAATGACAACTGGTGATTTGGCACATTTAATCAATCAGACTAAATTTGCAATTCCAACAGATGATGTTCGTTATCATCTGGGTGGTATTTATTTTCATATCTCTGAAGATACAGGCAAATTAACTGCGGTTGCTACGGATGCTCAGCGTATGGCTTTGTGTGCGATGAATGCACCTGCGGATGCCAAAGGTATGCCTTCGGTGATTATACCACGTCGTGTGATTGGTGAATTGTCAAAGTTATTGGAAGACGCAACTGTTGATGATGTTTTGATTGAATTGTCAGATACCAAGGCACGCTTTACAGTTGGTGCTGCGACTTTAACCAGCAAATTGGTTGATGCACAATATCCAAATTATCGTGTTGTTATACCAAAGGGTAACGATAAAATCGCGATTTTGAATCGTAAACAATTTATTGATGCAGTTGATTTGGTTTCTGTGGCCAGTGTTGATAAAACAAAATCTGTTCAGTTGTCGTTTTCAATGAACAAATTGGTTATCAATGCATCCAGTCCAGACGCAGGAACTGCGACCCAAGAATTAGATATCGAATATAATGGTGATGCAACATTTTCTATCAATTTCAATGTGAAATTCCTTTTGGATGTTGCGGGTCAGGTCGAAGGTGAAAAATTCCAAATGGAAATGCAGGAGTCTTTGTCACCAACGATTATTAAATCAACTGATAAAAATACAGATGCATTGTTCGTTTTGATGCCAATGCGTATGTAAAATTTTATGTTATACGAAAACCGCCGTTATGGCGGTTTTTTTAATGTTTTTTCATAGGAAAAAATGGTATAATTTATGCGACAAAAAAGGATTTTTTATGGCCATAGATTTAATTGATGAATCAAAATTAGCAACATATATTACTGATTTAGTATACCAAGGAACCAAAGAACCAATCGAACAACATTTTAACGGGGAATTTGAAAGTCCTGATTATGTTACACAAAATCGTGATACGATAATCAAAGGTATTTTAAAACAATATATTAAGCGACGTTTACGTGATTATATGAAGGCTATTGAAAACGAACCTGCGTTTGTTTTGGTGGACAGAAACGACCCAAGTTTACCAGGATGGGTGGAAGAAGTTTTTGCCAAGGGTAAAAAAGTTTATGATTTTGATGCGACAAAAATGTCTGATAAATTGCGTGATGAAATTATTACTGTGCGTGATTATTTGTATGAAATGGCTGGGCAATATGTTGATAAAACCGCTGAAATAGCGCGTCGAACGAACAAGAAACCAAAAATACGATATGATTATTTAAAAACTTCAAATGAATACGCTACGTTTGAAATGGCGTTGGATGCAGCAAAAAAATGGCATGAACATTTGGCTGAAAATTTGGCTAAATTAAATAAATCCAAGGAAATGTTGGAAAAATCTTTGGTTGGTGCGGTGCATGTAATGGATTTGTGTGATGGATTATCTGCATATCAATTAACAACAGAGGACGCACTGGATTTTGAATCTGAATATATGGGACATTGTGTAGGCAAGGGTTCATATGACAAGGGCGTAAAGGACGGCAGCATAAAAATATATTCGATTCGTGATGAACGTGGTGAACCCCATGCAACATTTGAGGTACGTGGCAACAAAGTTTATCAAGCCAAGGGAAAACAAAATAAAGCGTTGGTGCGTAAATATGTCCCCGCTGCAAAAATGTTTATTGAACAAATGGGATTTGATTTAACACATGATGCAAAAAATCTGGGGTTAATAAAACAAGATGGTAAATTTTATGATATTTATAATTTGCCAAAAGATTTTGTAATCAGGGGTGATTTAGATTTATCAGAAATGGGATTTGAAAAATTGCCAGATTTAAGCACGGTTACGGTTATGGGGATATTTAACTGTTCTAAAAATAAATTAATTGATCTTACGGGGGCACCGAAATCCGTAAGTATATTGTTTAATTGTAGTTATAATCAATTAATAAGTTTAAAGGGTGCACCGCAATCAGAGATGGATTGTTTTGATTGCAGTGATAATCAATTGACAAGTTTGGAAGGTGCACCAAAAATGGTTAGTGGGGGTTTCCATTGTGGTTATAATCAATTAACAAGTTTACTTGGTGCCCCACAATCAGGTGCTTTTGAATTTAGTTGTGAGCACAATAAATTAACAAATTTAAAAGGTGCGCCGCAATCAGTTGGTGGGGATTTTGATTGTTCGAATAATCAGTTAATAAGTTTAGAAGGTGCCCCACAATCAGTTGGTAATAATTTTGATTGTTCGAATAATCGGTTAACAAGTTTAGAGGGTGCACCAAAATCAGTTGGACGTAATTTTGATTGTGTTCATAATGAATTAACAAGTTTAGAGGGTGCCCCACAATCAGTTGGTGCTGGTTTTTGGTGTGCATACAATCGGTTAACAGATTTAAAGGGTGCACCAAAATCGGTTAATAATGCTTTTAATTGTTCATACAACCAATTGACAAATTTAGAAGGTGCACCACAATCGGTTGGCGATGGCTTTAGTTGTGATAATAACCAATTAACAAATTTAGAAGGTGCACCACAATCAGTTGGGGGTGTTTTTAAATGTAATGATAATCACTTAACAAGTTTGGTTGGGGCACCGATTAATGCAGCCTCGATTGTTATTGATGATGAAAATCTGGAATCTTTGATGGCACCCGAATATATTCGTAATATGATGGTTCAGAATAGTAGATGGGAGACATTGTTTGATTCAGCAAAAGAAATTATGATTCAGAATTATCAGAAATATAAATCTGGACAATTTATCAAAGGGAAAGAAAGTATAGAATCTGAACGACATGTCGGAGGCCAAGAAATTCAAAAAGCAAAAAAATTCAAATCTTTCATACGAAAAATATTTGGTAAACCCGATTTATCAAATACACAAGATTTGGACGAGCGTGATTAAAAAACCTTGCGAATATCAAAACTTTGTTTTATTCTTAGGGCATTCAAAAAACCAAAGGGGTATTTAAATGGCAACATATATTGCAAATGATATGCGTGTTGGTTGGGTGATTTCCCACA
>Ga0310786_10011907_pt1 | contig 10815 bp, 9 predicted proteins | sample AusTroGonzalo_MG_FD_203881 | JGI IMG/M metagenome (GOLD analysis project Ga0310786, IMG submission 203881) | Bovine rumen microbial communities from tropical cattle in Woodstock, Queensland, Australia - Gonzalo_03 (v2) (version 2) | ecosystem: Host-associated > Mammals > Digestive system >...
TAATATTCAAACACTTGCACTAAATTTCTTTAGGCGTGGAATTTGTTGCTCTTAATGGGAAAAGGAGATGGTAAAATTTTATCTTTCTCTTTACTTTTCAACTAAATTGCAAAAGAACCACGTTTTTCAGGGCAAGACACCCCTAACAAAAAGAGCAACCCCATCACTGAGGCTGCTCTTTTTTTTATCTCTTATGAAAACTGCGATAGGCCCACAGAGGCTGATGCCGCCAAGTAACGGAGCACCAACGTGATACAAAGGAATCACTCAATGCCGTGGGCATTGGCAGTCTTGTCGATACGCTTGATCAAGCCCTGAAGCACGGTACCAGGACCGCACTCGGTGAACTCGGTAGCGCCATCAGCCAGCATGTGCTGGGCAATCTGCGTCCAACGCACGGGAGCAGTGAGCTGCGCCACAAGGTTTGCCTTGATTTCGGCAGGATCAGTGTGAGGAAGCGCATCCACATTCTGATAGACAGGGCACTTAGGGGTGTGGAAATTGGTGCTATTGATGGCCTGCTCCAACTCTTCCTTGGCAGGCTGCATCAACGGAGAATGGAAAGCACCGCCCACCTTCAGAGGGAGGGCACGCTTGGCACCTGCAGCCTTCAAGGCATCGCAAGCCTTGCTGATACCTTCCATGGAACCGGAAATCACCAGCTGGCCTGGGCAATTGAAATTGGCTGCTACCACCACATCGCCGTTCTTACTGATTGCTTCGCAAATCTCCACCACTTTCTCGTCGGGCAGACCAATGATGGCTGCCATGGTAGATGGCTGTGCCTCACAGGCTTTCTGCATGGCCATGGCACGGGCATACACCAGTTTCAGACCATCCTCGAAATCGAGGGCACCTGCGGCCACCAGGGAGGAAAACTCACCCAAGGAATGACCGGCAGTCATCTCTGGCTGGAAATCGTCGCCCAAACAAAGAGCGGAAATCACGGAGTGGAGGAACACGGCAGGCTGCGTCACTTTGGTCTGACGCAGGTCTTCGTCGGTACCTTCAAACATCACATCGGTGATGCGGTATCCTAATATATCATTGGCTTTCTCAAACAGTTCTTTAGCTAATGGGTAGTTGTCGTAGAGGTCCTTGCCCATACCCACGAATTGGGCTCCCTGCCCAGGAAATACATAAGCTTTCATAATTTTCTTATCTAATAGTATTTTGTCTTTTACATAACATTCTAAATAACAATTCCTACATAGAGGAACCGAAAGTCACATTCAGTCCAAGTATGCAGGAATTTCATCGGCACTGATGTCCTTGGCGATAATCACGCCATGTTCATCGAGTAAATAGTTGGAGAAACCTTCTTCCAGCTCATAATGGCGGAACACATCAGATTTCTCGCCGCCAAGCTCTACAAAGCATTGGCGCAAAGCTATTTGGTCCATTCGAACGGTTTCATAGCCTATAGATGCATAAGTATCTAAAGAAACAGAAACCAGTTCCACATTCTCAATACCGGCCTGACCGATGGCGTAGCTGAGGTTGGCATTGCGCAACCTGGAAGCCGCATCGTAGCTGGCCCAAAAACTGAGCAATACCCTGTGCCCACGCTTTCCGGAAAGCGTCTGCGCAGCTTGCCCAGCGTCCATAGGCTGAAGATGTATGTCGGGGGCAGTAGCACCCAAATTCAGACCTCCAGCTGGCTGGTCTTTTTCAACAAAAGACGTCAAAGAACAAAATAAAAATATAACAAATAACCACTTTACATTCTTCATAATCATGTATGTTGGTTAATAAAACGGGTCGCAAAGTTCAGTATTTCTTTTGTAATAACCAAATTTCATGATAAAATTTAACATTCCGAGAACCCCAAACGAGAATTATCTCCGTTTTTTTTGTATCTTCGCGCCCAAATTACGGAAAATATGTTCTTTACTGAATTAGATCTTAATGACAATGTGCTTGATGCGCTCGATGCCATGCGCTTTGAAGAATGCACTCCCATACAAGAAAAATCCATTCCTCCCCTACTCGATGGTCGGGATCTGATAGGAGTGGCACAAACCGGTACCGGCAAGACTGCAGCCTATCTGCTTCCCATCCTGAACAAGTTGTCGGATGGCGGCTATCCCGAAGATTCCGTGAACTGTATCATCATGGCTCCCACCCGCGAACTGGCCCAACAGATTGACCAGGCCATGGAGGGATTCTCCTATTTCATGCCGATGAGCAGCGTGGCTGTCTATGGGGGCAACGACGGCATCCTCTTTGCCCAACAGAAACGCGGACTGACCAAGGGAGCCGATGTGGTCATAGCCACCCCAGGCCGACTGATATCGCACATACAGATGGGCTACGTGGACCTGTCGCGCGTATCGTTCTTCGTGCTTGATGAAGCCGACCGCATGCTCGACATGGGTTTTTACGACGACATCATGCAGATAGTGAAGTTGCTGCCCAAGGAGCGGCAGACCATCATGTTCTCGGCCACGATGCCCACCAAAATCCAGCAACTGGCAAAGACTATCCTGACCAATCCCGTGGAGGTAAAGATAGCAGTCTCGCGCCCCGCAGATAAAATCAGGCAGCAAGTCTATCTCTGCTATGAGAAGCAGAAACTGGGACTAATACGAGCCCTTTTCCGCGAACAAGAACCGCGTCGCGTGTTGCTCTTCGTCGGCAAGAAGGTGAAAGTGAAAGAAGTGGCCCGCTCATTGAAACAGCTGGGTATGAATGTAGGCGAGATGCACTCTGACCTGGAACAAGCCCAGCGCGAAGAAGTGATGCTGAAATTCAAGAACGGTCATATTGCCATCTTGGTGGCTACAGACATTGTGTCGAGGGGCATCGACATCGATGATATTCACTTGGTTATTAACTTCGATGTGCCGCATGACTACGAGGACTATGTGCATCGCATAGGCCGCACAGCCCGAGCTGGTAACGAAGGCGCTTCGCTCACGCTGGTGAATCCTGACGATATGCGCTACTTCCGTCAGATAGAGAATTTCTTAGGCAGGAAAATCGAGAGGCTCCCTGTGCCCGAGGCCTTGGGGGAGGCTCCGACTGAGGAGGCACAACCTGTCTCAAAAAAGCCATCTCATCACAAAAAGAAGAAGAAAAAAGGCGGAAATGGCAAGCCGAAGCAAACTAATCAGCCGGCTGGATAACCAACTGCTTGTCGGATGATATGGTAAGGTTGAACAAATAGCCAACCGAGGTGTCGGGCTGTCCAATCAGTGCCTGATAATGATAGCCTGCACCATCTACCCCCATAAAATTCATGTCGGCCAGGATGCTCCCCTCCAAAAAATCATCGGGAACGAAACCTTCGAACATTTTCTTGTTAATGTCTTGTCCGTAAAGCAGCTGAGCTCCGGTATAGACACAGATATGGATGATATTGTCATAATAGACATTATCCACCATCATACCAGAAGAATCCATGGATGTACGCACCACCTTCATACGGCTGGGATTCACAAAGACATAGCCCCTGTAGCGCTTGCCATCGTACATCACTACGCTGTCTTTCTCCACCACTTCTGAAACTACGGGAACAGATGTCGGAGCTTCGTTGAAATAGAAGGCATCGTCTTCTTCTTCAGAACGGTAAAGGCTCACCACCTCATCGTCCATCTGTTTGAAGCTGAAACGGTTGGGTGTCTGAAGCAAAATAGGATAGGCAATCGTATCCGCACCTTCTACATACAGAGAATCATCCATAATGAAGAAAGTCACCGTCTGATTTTCTTCATCAGGGAAAATGACTGAGTCGCCCACCACCTTGAAAAATGGCATGTCGGTATTATCATCCAACCAGATGCCTTGCAACATCTCCTTGGCGGATGCATCCTTCACCCTCTCTGCTACCGTCTGCGGTTTCTTGCACGAAACCAAGACCAAGAGCAGACAGAGACACAAGTAAACCGATGTAACTACACGCTTCATTTTTAATTTGTCTTAGTCACAACATCTTCCGGGTCATTTGCTTCTTCCCATTCTTCTTCCTCTTCTTCCTCTTCCCACTCATCCCATTCGTATTCATCGTCATCAATCCCCTCGAGGTAGGCCACCATCAGCCAGTAGTTGAGCTGGGCAAGTGGAGCAAACATAATACTAAGTTCGTCCTTGGTACGCTCTACCTGATTCTCGGTGAGGCAGTTAAGTTGGGCCTTGTTGAACGGCAGGTTATAATACCACACGATATCGCTGTCGTTGCTACACTTAAACATATCGTCTCCTGTCACCCAGAACTCCTCATCCACCACAAAACGGGTATCCATCACATGCAGGCTGTCATTGTCTATCACTACCCCACACCGGCTGCCATCGGGCAAGCGGAGTATATTGGTAGCCATGTCGAAGCCTGTTTCTATCTCGTAGGGTTGTGGTTGGGCATCATCAGACATCTTCATCGTACCATCGGGCAGGAAAGTCCAAGTGCCCTGCGGACCTTGGTATGCTCCCTCCAACACCTTATACATATTCTGCTTCTCAAAAGCCAGTTCATCACCGTCGAAACGCTGGAGCATGGCCACAGGCAGCTGACCCTCATTGTCTTGGTAGGCTATGAGTACCTCAAACGATTCCAACCTACTCCAGCTCTTCATCTCGTTGTGCGACACCATCATTCCCTCAGTAACGAGACCCTCGGGGGAGAAAGTGTTGTATCCATCGGGGCCATTGTCCACCCTAAGGGTATCATTGCGCAAAGTAAGGTTAATCACTCCGCCTCCCTCGTGCAAAGAGCCTCCCTCCATACGAATGGTCGAACCTGATTGTTTCACCTGATAGAAGAAGAAGCCGTCAGTCCACCAGCTACCTACTGGAATGTCGTTGGACAACACATGATTGTCATCTCGCTCTTCAAGGAAATTAAAGACTATCATCCCGTCTTCATCATCGCGTACAGGCGGATGATGCTGCCCCACGGCCACAAGCACCAGGGCAAAAAAGCCAATGATGATAGACACAATAAAGGTCAAGGCTATGCCAGCTGCTTTCCAATACTGCCTTAGTACCAGAGCGAAGCCTAAGCACAACGCCTGCATGAACAGTGCCACAAAACCAATGAGGCACGAAAGAAAGCCTATGTTGTTCCAATCGTTTATTACGCTAACCACAGCCAGGAAGACGCAACCGCAAACCAGCAGGAACCATCCCCACCAATATTTAGCCATTTTTTCAATGAATGCTTTCATACCATTTATATTTACTCGCTTTTATTTCGCAAAGATAGAATTATTTTTTCCAAAAAAGTAATTTATTTCGAAGAAAGTTTGTAACTTTGACGGCAGTATGAATGAGATAGCAAGACACATACACCATTTACTGCAGGAGAATGATTGTGTAATCGTTCCTGACTTCGGTGGTTTCATCGCCCACTACAACGCTGCCAAGATCGTGGAAACGGATGCGCAGATGTTGCCTCCGAGCAGGGAGATTGCCTTCAACCCGCTTCTTAAACTCAACGATGGCTTGCTTTCGCAATCGTACATGAAGACCTACCACACCAGTTTTTCCGAAGCCAACCTCCGCATTAGCCGTGCCGTGAAGCAACTCACACGCTGTCTTCACGAAAACGGAAGTGTATTTTTACCTGAAATCGGAGAATTGCGCTTCAATATCCACCAGACCTATGAGTTCTTCCCTGAAGATGACAAGGTGATTTCGCCATCGCTCTATGGACTGGAAACCTTCGAGATGCCTACGCTGCAGGCACTGAAGGCGCAACAAGAGGCTTTGCATCAGAAACAAGTGGAAAAAGAGGCTGAAGAACACCGCAAGGCATTGGAAGCTCTGCGAGCCCAAGAAGAAGCCCTGCGTGAGGCACAGTTGGCCGAACAGAGACAGATGGAGGAAGCTAAGAAGGCCGAGCGTCAGCGTATAAAGGCAGCCAAGGCAGCCGAACGCCGCATGACTACTCGCAGGATGGTGCGCCGGACAATGCGCTATGCTGGCTCATTCATTGCCCTCATCGCCCTGCTCATGCTGTTACTCACCTACTCTACCCCTTTGCAGAATGTGAACCTCAGTGCGGAAAACCAGGCTGGTCTCACCCCCAACGAACTATTGGGACAACTCAAGAGCCAGTCGCTGGTGACACAGGTGGTGGTCGGTCATAATTCTTCGGTAGTGGTGGAGAAAGCGGCAGAGGAAGTCCCTGTAATGGAAAAGGAGGAAGCTACGAAAGAAGCGGAAGCCCAGCCAATCATAGAAGCTCCAGCCAAGATTTACCACGTGATCGTGGCAAGTGTGGGTGCTCCCCAAGATGCAGAGCGCATGGCCCAGCAATTGCGTGACAAGGGGTATGACGATGCCAAGGCTTTGATAAGCAAACAATACAACCGCATTGCCATTGGCAGTTTTGCCACGGAGCAGGAAGCCTACTCCATGGTAAAACAGCTCAAAGTCAACGGCGTTTACGAACAGTCGTGGGTGCTCACCCAGAAATGAGCTTCCTAATAAGCTCCAAACACACTTTGCAATCCCTTGACCAATCCTTCTGAATCGAGTGATACATTGAGGATTCTGCCTTCTGGATCCAGCAGGAAGTAAGCCGGTATCCAACGGATGGCATATCTTTCCACCACCTCACTTTGCCAATACTTCAATTCAGAAACGTGCGTCCAATCAAGACCGTATTGTTCGATGGCTTTCACCCAAGGGTCCCTGGCACGGTCGAGCGACACACTATAGATGGTGAAATTCTTGTCCTTCAACTGCTGATAAGCGCGAACCACTTCTGGAATCTCCCTGCGACAATCAGGACACCAGTTGGCCCAGAAATCGAGTAGTACATATTGTCCACGAAGTGAAGAGAGACTCACCATGTTTCCCTCTGGGTCTGGCAGACTGATTTCTGGCGCCACTTGTCCTACCTCCACCTGTTCCTTGCGACGGATGAGGTCGTTGAGTTGCTCCACATAGAACGATTGTGAAAGCGCGGGAGTCATCAAATCACGCAGCGATTTCAGCCCTGCATTGTCGAAGCTCCAGGAATAGCTTTTCATTAGCAGATAGGCAACCACTGGCGAATCGGGATGATGAGCCACCAGCGTATCAATCTGAAAACCTTCCTGCTTGGTATAGCTCTGAACCTGGCGGAAAAAAGCATCGGAAGCAGAACCTTCCACATCCAACTGCTTCTTGGTCTCATCCAGGGTCACTTTTACATTCCCATTCTCCAGGAAGAACAACAGTGGACTGTTGTCAGTGGGTGATGTAGTCAATCCGTAAGCCTCGGCACTGGTCAATTGACCTTCCATTCTGAACTTTCCGTTCACCACTTGGGCAGAGTCTTTGATGCTAAAGGTCTTGTCTTCCACTCGTTTCAGATACACCATACCGTCTGTGGTACTGGTCACAGTGCCTTCCAGCACATAACCCTTTGGAGCCTGCTGGCATGCACCCAGCATCAGCAGCACTCCTAATCCAACTACAAAATCTCTCTTCATGCAATTATAAATTTATAATAATCAATTTTCAACCCCCAATATCACTCAGTTCCAGCCACCGCATGGTTTTTTCATCAAGCTCCCCATTGAGCAATGGCAGGCGTTTTGACTTCTCCGTAAGTTGCGCCACGCTGAGCGAGCCACTACACAGGTCTGTTTCCAACTGTTTCTTCTCAGTCTCCAGATCCTCAATCTCTTTCTCCAACCGCTCCATCTCCAATCGTTCTTTGTACGTAAGCCTTCGGGAAGCATCAGCACGCGTACGGCGCTCGGTCGTAACAGGCTTGGGCGCAGCGTTTTTCTCAAGCTCACGCTCGTGGCACTTTTTCTCCTCTTTCCAAGCCCGATACTGCGTATAATTACCGGGGAAGTCGCGAATATCACCCTCGCCATTGAAAACCAAGAGATGATCCACCACCTTGTCCATGAAGTAACGGTCGTGGCTCACCACTATGAGGCAACCCCCGAAGTTCTTCAGATATTCCTCCAGCACATTCAGCGTAATGATGTCAAGGTCATTGGTAGGCTCATCCAGTATCAGGAAATTGGGATTTCGCATCAACACCGTACACAGGTACAACCTACGCTTCTCACCACCGCTGAGTTTATATACATAATTATATTGTTGCTCGGGGGTGAACATGAAATACTGCAGGAACTGCGAGGAACCCATACGCTGTCCATTTCCCATATCCACCACCTCAGCGATGTCGCGCACCACGTCTATCACCTTCATCTGCTCATCGAAATGCAGACCATCTTGAGAGTAATAGCCAAAACGCACCGTTTCCCCGATGTCAAGCCTACCGCTGTCGGGCTGCAACTCTCCCATCAGAATCTTGAGGAAGGTAGATTTTCCCGTACCGTTGTTCCCTACGATACCCATCTTTTCGTAGCGGGCGAAAATATAGGAGAAATCATCCAATATCTTCTTGTCGCCAAATGATTTACAGAGATTCTCCGCTTCGAATATCTTCTTGCCTATGTAGGCCGATTTCACTTCCAGACGCACGTTGCGCTCATCGAAACGCCGCTTAGCCACCTTCTCCAACTCATAGAAAGCCTCCTCGCGGTAGCGGGCTTTATGACTTCGTGCCTGAGGCATGCGACGCATCCATTCCAGTTCGGTGCGATAGAGGTTGTTAGCTCGCTCCACTTCCACCTGCTGAGCATCAAGACGCTCCTGCCGTTTTTGCAGGTAATAGCTATAATTACCCTGGTATTGGTAGAGCTGTTGCCCGTCAATCTCGATAATATCAGAGCAGATGCGGTCAAGGAAATAGCGGTCGTGGGTTACCATGAGCAAGCTGATTCTACCACGCCGCAGGTAATCCTCCAGCCACTCTATCACAGAGAGGTCCAAATGATTGGTAGGCTCATCCAGTATAAGAAAATCAGGGTTAGAGAGCAAGGCACTGGCCAGTGCCACACACTTCTGCTTGCCCCCTGAAAGTTGGGCTACCGGTTCTTGCAAGTCTGTGATGCCCAACTGTGTGAGTAGTTGCTTGGCACGCAAACCCTCGTCGCTGTCGACAGCCACACGGCTACAAGCTTCCCACACGGTTTCTCCAGAGTGAAACACAGGCATCTGGGGAAGATAACCTACTCTTACATCTTTGCGGAAAGTGATTTTGCCACTATCGGCACTATCCACACCAGCCAGCAACCCCAACAACGTGCTCTTGCCGCAGCCGTTCTTGCCTATGAGTCCCACATGCTGACCTTCGGTCATACCGAAACTCACGTTTTCAAACAACAGCAAGTCGCCAAACGATTTGGTGAGCATCTCCACCTGTACTATCGGACTGGCCATCTTCTCGCTTTAAAGTATATGTTTATATATTTCCACCAAATCCACGGGCTGTCCCGCCTTCACGCGGCTCCACACCAGTTTCATGGGATCTATATAGTCGGTCTCGTCATCCAAACTCACCAGTACGGGAGCCTCACGGTTGCCATCCACCAAGGTACGCCATTCCATGCCTTCCACCTCTTCGGCCAGAATCACACAAAGCGTAATGCCCAACGCCATCCAATATTCACGCTTCTTGGGATTGATTTTGCCACTCTCCACCAATCGCTGCATGTTCACCACATCCTCTTCCTCGGCACGGAAATCTGTTTTCAGCAAGTCTTTTACCTGCGTTTGAACCCAGTCGTACGCCTCGTCAATCTGCGTGATCTCCCACAATCTTACAGGTATCAACTCAGGCGGATACTTCACGCCTTGCCTGCGGACGTGCAGGGTGGAAATGATGTGCTGTGCCACCTCTATGGGGTCGCCTGCTTTGACTGCAAAAGAAATCTCAAAAGCCACATCGGCCTTGCCTGTCACCCACTGATGATTTTCATAAATCTCCCCCTCCTCCTGGAAACGTTCCATGCTGTAGGCACAATCTAACTCACCTATGCGCATCACGCGAGCCTGACGGTTGTTCCGAAGCTCCGCATCCACGCACTCACGACCATAGTTGACTCCACCTCTGAATGCTGAGACACGGAAATTGCCTGTCCAACTGTCAGGATTGTAGAACAAGAACGAGTCTTCGCCATCCTCAAACTCACTCCAATCGGCTGGATAAACCATGTCGAACCAAGCACCCGGTGCAATATATTTCTTTCCTTTCATAATGAGTTCTGTAATTTGGGGGATAAAAATACAACTTTTTAGGATTTCCTGCAAATTTCTTACAGCTTAATCAATCTCCACAGCCAGCGAGGGATAAGCCGCCAGAAAAATGTGAGAAGGCGATATCGTCCATCTATTACAAGGACATGACGCTCGCGATATATAGAACGGACAATGTCGGCAGCCACTGCTTGTGGACGCATCAGCATAGGATAGTGAAAACTTCCGTTGAGCAGTGCCGTGTCAACAAAGCCCGGACGGATGTCTGTAAAAAGAATATTCAGCCCCCTCTGATGCGCTTGCTGCTCCAATGCTTGTAAGTAGCTTGACTGCATGGCTTTGGTGGCACTATAGGCTGGTGCAGGACCCAACCCCATGGTACCGGCTATGGAAGTAATGGCCGCAATATGCCCTTTGCCCCGCTCTGCAAAATATCTGTAGGCTGTACCTATCAAGCGTGTGAAGCCCACGGCATTGGTCTCCATGGTTTGCAATTCGATGTCTGCCTCCAACATACGGTTCTGCTTGCCTATGCCCGAAGCATGGAAATACAGGTCTATCCCTCCCATTTGCTCCACGAGGCTCAAAAGCCGCTCCCCTGCGTCAGGATGAGTCACATCAATGGTCATCACCTCTACCCTATCTGGAGCCATTGCTTTGAGTTCCTGCAACTGCTGCTCACGCCTTGCTGCGACTCCCAAGAGCCAACCATCGGCCAATAACAGCCGTGCCACTTCCCATCCTATACCTGAACTGGCCCCCATTATA
>Ga0310786_10011908_pt1 | contig 10815 bp, 9 predicted proteins | sample AusTroGonzalo_MG_FD_203881 | JGI IMG/M metagenome (GOLD analysis project Ga0310786, IMG submission 203881) | Bovine rumen microbial communities from tropical cattle in Woodstock, Queensland, Australia - Gonzalo_03 (v2) (version 2) | ecosystem: Host-associated > Mammals > Digestive system >...
CCCAGATCAAGAAGATTGAACTGATGCCCGAAGACTTTGAGCGTACGCCCAAGAAGAGCATCAAGCGTTATCTCTATCAAAGAATCTAATGGAAAAATTCGACCGCAGCTATTTGCAAATGGCCGAAATATGGGCCCAGAACTCCTACTGCAAGCGCAGGAAGGTGGGCGCCCTGCTGGTCAAGGACCGCACCATCATTTCGGACGGATACAACGGCACGCCCTCGGGCTTCGAGAACATCTGCGAAGACGAGAACGGAGTAACCAAACCATACGTCCTGCACGCCGAGGCCAACGCCATTACCAAGGTGGCCAAGAGCGGCAGCAGCAGTGAAGGCGCCACGCTCTACGTGACGGCCTCGCCCTGCGCAGAGTGTGCCAAGCTCATCATCCAGTCCGGCATCCGCCGGGTGGTGTACAGAGATGCCTACCGCCTCACGGACGGCATCGATCTCCTGGCCCGGGCCGGAATAGAGGTGGAACAGATTCAGTAAACCTATGCAGAAAAGAACCGTTATCCATATCATGGAAGTGGTGCTGGGCGTGGTCATCGGGGCCATGGTCACCTTCTCCATTGTCCGCTACCGCGAGAGACAGCACCTCATCCGCTCCCAGTACACAGACTGGCGCAAACTCAACCTGATTCTGGATATTGTAGAGAAGAACTATGTGGATACGGTCAATATGGAAGGCATGACCGATGCCGCCGTCACGGCCGCCCTGGCCAAGCTGGACCCGCATTCGGTGTACCTCCCGCCCGTGCAGCTGGAAGCCTCCGAGCAGGAGCTCGCCGGCAATTTTGACGGAATTGGCATCCAGTTCAACGTCCCCAACGACACCGCCATCGTGCTGGAGGTCATTGCGGGCGGCCCCTCCGAAAAGGTGGGCCTGCAGCCCGGTGACCGCCTCCTCAAGGTGGATGACAAGGTGATAGCCGGTGTCAAGTTCCCGCAGGACAGCATGGTGAGCCGCATCAAGGGCCCGTCGGGCAGCAAGGTTACCATCACGGTCAAGCGTGGGGGAGACGTGATCCCCTTTGAGATTACCCGCGGCAAGATTCCCGTGCACAGCATGGACGCCGCCTTCATGATCAGGCCCGGCGTGGGTTACCTCCGCCTGGGCAAGTTCTCCCGCACCACCTACAAGGAGTGCCACGAGGCCGCCATGAAGCTCCTGGACCAGGGAATGGCCCATCTCATCTTCGATATCCGCGACAATACCGGCGGCTACATGGACCAGGCCCTCCTCCTGTCCAACGATTTCCTCTCGTCCGGAGACACCATCGTGTACCTGGAAGGAAGGCATCGCGCCAAGGAGGTTTACAAGGCCGATGGCAGCGGCAAGCTGCAGAGCGTCAAGCTTTCGGTGCTCATCAGCGAGAACTCGGCCAGCGCCAGTGAAATCTTTGCCGGCGCCATCCAGGACAACGACCGCGGAACCGTAGTGGGTCGCCGCTCCTTTGGCAAGGGCCTGGTACAGGAACCCTTCTTCTTCACGGACAAATCCGGCATCCGCCTCACCGTTGCGCGTTATTACACGCCTTCGGGCCGATGCATCCAGAAGCCCTACGGAGACACCAAGACCGATTACAGCTACGACATCTACCGCCGCTACGCCGACGGAGAGGTCTTTAGCGCCGACAGCGTCAAGCTGAATAAGGAAGACGTGCACTACACCCGCAGTGGCCGCGTGGTATACGGCGGTGGCGGCATCATGCCGGACGTCTTCGTCCCCATGGACACCACCCGGGCTTCGGCCTTCTACATAGCCTGCAACCGCAAGGCCACGCAGATGCGTTTTGCCTCAGAGGTCTTTGACCGTCATACTTCGGCCCTCTCCAGGATTGACTCTTTCCAGGAGATGGACGCCTTCCTGGCCGGCCTCAATTTAAAGGCCGATTTCCAGGCCTTCGCCAAGAAGAAAGACGGCATCACCTGCACCCCCGCCGAGTGGGAATCCACGGAGTCCTACCTGCTGCCTCAGCTCAAGGCCCTCATCGCCCGCTACTCCAAGCTGGGAGACAACGCCTTCTACAAGTACTATCTACCCGTAGACGAAACCGTCAACAAAGCCCTGGAGCTTATTTAACACTATGAGCGACTACATTGTATCGGCCCGGAAGTATAGGCCGGATTCGTTTGAAACCCTGATAGGCCAGGACAACATTGCCCGCACGCTGTCCAACTCCATCCGGAGGGGGCAGCTGGCCCACGCATATCTTTTCTGCGGACCCCGCGGAGTGGGCAAGACCACCACGGCGCGTATCTTTGCCAAGATGATCAACTGCGCCAACCCGGGCCCGGAGATGGAGCCCTGCGGCCAGTGCGAGTCCTGCGTCAGTTTCCAGGAAGGCCGAAGCTACTGTATCCACGAGCTGGACGCCGCCTCCAACAACTCCGTCGAGGATATCAAGGCCCTCATGGAGAAAGTGCAGGTACCGCCGCAGGTGGGCAAGTACAGTGTATACATCATAGACGAGGTCCACATGCTCTCCCAGGCCGCTTTCAACGCTTTCCTCAAAACGCTGGAAGAGCCCCCGGCACATGCCATCTTCATCCTGGCCACCACGGAGAAGCACAAGATCCTTCCCACCATCCTGAGCCGCTGCCAGACGTACGATTTCAACCGCATCGCCATCCCGGACATGGTGAGAAACCTTCGCAGCATTGCAGAGAAGGAAGGCGTAAAGATAGACGACGAATCCCTCCACGTGATAGCCTCCAAGGCCGATGGCGCCATGCGTGACGCCCTCACCATCTTTGACCAGACGGTGGCTTTCTGCGGAACGGATGTCAAATACCAGGACGTGATCAGAAACCTCAATGTCCTGGACTACGAATACAGCTTCAAGATGGTGGAAGACTTCCTGGCCGGCAATTACGGCGGCGCCTTCCTCACCTTGGATGAGATCCTGGCCAAGGGCTTCAACGCCCTCCACTTTGTGGGCTCCCTGTCCAGCCATCTCCGCAACCTGGTGGTGGCCAAGACCGGCGGTCTGGAACCCCTGTTGGAACTGCCCGATTCCCTCAAGAAGCGTTACCAGGAGCAAGCCGCCCGCTGCTCCAACCAGTTCCTCTTTGAGGCCCTGGGCATCACCACGGCCTGCGAAACCGGCTACAAGGCAGCCGTCAATCCCCGCCTCCACATCGAGTTCGCCCTCATGCGCCTGAGCTACATCCTGGGTAAGCCCCAGGCTCAGATTCCCGGTCAGGCCGGGAATGACGCAAAGCCCGCTCCGGCACCCGCTCCGGCTCCTGCCCCCGCACCGGCCCCGAAGGTCGAGACCCCGGTTCCTGCGCCCGCACCGGCCCCGGCCCCTGCACCGGCCCGTCGCCGGACACCCAAGACCGGTTCGGCCTTGTCTATGAGCGCTATCATGGAGGAGAAGAAGGAGGAAGAGGTTGCTCCGGAGGCTGCTTCTCAGAACCAGACCCTGCCGGAAGACGAGACCGTGCGCCTCAAGTGGAAAGAGCTGGCCGGGCAGTACAGCGCCAAGCCGCGTCTGGCCAACATGCTCTCCAGCGGTAACATCAACCTGAGCGAAGAGAACGGCGTCAAAGTTGTAGAGTTCTTTGTGACCAACGAGGCCCAGAAGCAGTGGGTGGAAGAGAAGATGCTCCGCGAGCTGGAAGGCAAACTCCGGGACCTCACGGGCTGCCAGAAGGTGAATGTGATGGTCTCCGTCACCCCCATGGAAGAGGCCGAAAAGGTCCCTTACATGCCCGAAGAGAAGGCCAAAGACCTGATGGAAAAGAACCCCGAAGTTCGCGCCTTTGTGGCCGACCTCGGTCTTGATACCAAGTAATTATGAGATTACGCGCAGAAAAACTGGTTAAGAAGTACGGCGTCCGCACGGTTGTGAAGGGCGTTTCCATGGAAGTGAAGCAAGGAGAGATTGTGGGCTTCCTGGGCCCCAACGGCGCCGGCAAAACCACCAGTTTCTATATGATTACCGGCCAGATCAAGCCCAACGACGGCCGCATCTTCCTGGACGATGACGAAGGGAATACCACGGAAATCACCAACCTGCCCATGTACCAGCGCGCCCAGAAGGGCATCGGTTACCTGCCGCAGGAGGCTTCCGTCTTCCGCAGAATGTCCGTAGAAGACAACATCCTCTCCGTGATGGAACTCTCCAAGAGCACGGAGAACATGACCAAGGCCCAAAGGCTCGAGCGCATGGAACGCCTCATTGACGAGTTCAACCTCTCCAAGGTGCGCAAGTCCCTGGGCATCCAGCTCTCCGGTGGTGAGCGCCGCCGCTGCGAAATTGCCCGCGCCCTGGCCGTAGACCCCAAGTTCATCCTCCTGGACGAGCCTTTCGCCGGCGTGGACCCCATTGCCGTGGAGGACATCCAGTATATCATTGCCAAGCTCAAATACCGCAACATCGGTGTCATTATCACGGACCACAATGTGGGTGAGACCCTGGCCATCACAGACCGCGCCTACCTCCTGTACGAAGGCGTGATTCTCCAGGCCGGTACCCCCGAGCAACTGGCCTCCGACGAAGACGTCCGTACCAAGTACCTGGGCTCCGGCTTCGTGCTAAAGCGCTCTAAATCAGTGGAAAGAGCCCGTGCCGAAGTGGAACACGAACACAAGGTTTAAAGTTTGGCACACCTCTTGCATTAACTAAGCCAGGTTAGTTTTAGTTGGTTTAGTTAATAATAGGTTAGAATTAAAGGCTGCAGGGATGCAGCCTTTTTCTATTTCCGACGCCAAAGGCATTATGTTTAGGAAAAAATGCCTATATTTAACCACCTATTTATTAACAAGCTATTGCATTTATGAGACAGCCGTACATTGAGCCTGAAACTCAGGCCTATTCCATTGAATTGGAGAAGGGTGTTCTGGCGGGAGGCAGTAACGAGGGGTTCAACGATGTTACTCCTGGTACCTGGGACCCTATTACCACGTCCTCTCTGGATGATTTTTTAAGTTCAGAGTAGCTATGAGAAACAAAATGTTGAGGGCCCTGAGCGTCCTTTCGGTTACGATGGCCGTTGTTTCATGCCGCGTAGCCCTGGAAACCGATTTCCAGAATGTCTATGAAAAAACAGTCCGCCGTTCCTCCGTATCCCAAATGGTTCTGGTAGCCATGCAGGAAACGCCCGATGGAGAAACCAAAACCGCCCTGAGCGGTTCCCAGGTTCTTTGGAACGCCGGAGATCAAATCAAAGTGTTCAACGCCACACATCCGGAGGGTGTTGTCTTTACACTCAAAACAGAAAGCGCCGGACAGTCTGTGGGTGAGTTCTCGGGTGATATCATTACGGGAGATGGCCCTTTCTATGCTGTATACCCCGCCAGCGCAGCCGGAACTCTCTCCGGCACCAGCGTTTCCGTCACGGTTCCTCAGGTGCAGACCTTGACGGCCGGCAGTTTCGGCAATGGCGCCAACCTGGCCATGACCCAAGTGAGTAGTCTTTCAGACGCCCTACATTTCAAGAATGTGCTGGGCGCTGTCTGCCTCCAACTCACCAGCAGTATGGATGCCACCCGCATCCGTATTCAAACCAAGGGGACGGAGCCTCTGTGGGGAAGCGGTACGGTGGAAATGGCGGGAGACATCCCTTCCCTTTCCCTTGAACCCGGAACAACGGATCATCAGATTGTAGAAGCTACGGGATCCGCATCCGGAACGGCTTTCTATCTGATGCTGCCCCCCAATGCGTTGGCAAGCGGCTTCATGGTCCAGCTTGCCGTTGGCGATAATGCCATGCTTAAAGAAGCCCCGGCCTCCGAAAGCAACAAGATTTCCCGTTCGGGCATTGTGGCTATGCCGGCATTTACCTATCAGAATCAGCTCCATACCGCTTTTCTGGATATCAAGCCCCTGCCTTTCGGGTATTATTCCGGTGTGGGAGAGAATTTGAGTTATCAGACCCTGTTTGGATTTGACAAGGCCACCAGCCAATATGCGACTCAGGTTGTGGAAAACACCAGCCGAACCTTCCGGTTGCAGGATTTCTCGGTAAATAAGATGTATAGCTTTAAACTTCCTTATACCCTTGAATTGGGTGGGGAGTATTCTGCTACCCTGGAGTCGGTCTCCGTTTCTACGTATGTGGCGCCCACCGATCAAGGCCATTTCCGCCTGGTGCAGAAAACCAGCAAAGCCGGCTGGTTTATCAAAGACGATAATACATTTGGTTTTATCATTCCGCTGGAGGACTAGGTTATGAAAAAGACATTTAGCATACTATCCATGATATTGCTGGGCTGTGCGCTCTATGCCGGTCCGGTAACACCTGAAAAGGCCCTCCAGGTGGCCCAAAGCGTATTTGCTTCTGATTCAGGGACCAAGGCTGCCGGGCAGTCCCAACTCAAGATTGTCTGGGACGGGGAGTTTGAATCCGCCACCAAGAGCACACAGGCCCCTGCATTCTATGTGATTTCCCGTCCCGGGGGCGGCTTTGTGATGGTAGCCGGAGACGACAACGTCCAGCCCGTTCTGGCCTTCTCCTTTGAGAATGATTTCGTTGTTGAGGGAATGCCTGAAAATGTTCGTTATTGGATGGAGCAGTACAAAGGCTATGTCCGCAGCGCGGTAACTCCCACTAGGGATGCTCAGGAACAATGGGCATCGTTTGAGGGAACAAAAGCGGCAGTCGCACCAATTACCACGGGGCTTGTAGACCCATTTACAGCGTCTAGGACAAACGAGTGGAATCAAACCAATCCGGCCAATTTCTATTGCCCGGATGTGGAGGGTCAAACGCAGACCTCCGTTTGTGGCTGTGTGTCGCTGGCTACGGCTGAAGTAATCGCCTGGTTTGGGGTTTTGAATAAAACCTTAGATAACTATACAATACCTTCGTATACTTACAAATCAGATAATGAAGCATATGACGTTATAGTAAGCGAGCATGCCTTAACCACTTCATATACACCAGAAATATGGTTGGCTATGAAGGGTTTGGATACTGCAAATAAGTTCTATAATCAAGTGGAGGGTTTTGATACCGCGTCCAAAAAAGTGGACTATCTCTTTTATGGAGAAAATAAGAACAGGCCCGGGAGCACGTCAAGAAACACCCTTACCCCCCTCGGAGAAAATGTAGCCCATCTCGTCTATGACGTTGGAACCCTTCTTCATTCAATGTACAACGAAGGCGATTCAGAGGCGTCCCATCATGGAACAGGGGCTTTTACTTCGGATATTGTGACCCTGGTGGCCCCGGTCTTTAAGTATAGTAATACCTCAAGGTACATCAATAAGGATGATTATACAAAAGCTCAATGGCAAAAAATACTGAAAGATGAGATTACACTACATCCTGTGATTTATTCTGGTCGAGGAGACAGTGGTGGACACGCATACGTGGCCGACGGGTATGCTACGTATAATGGGGACCTCGTTTTCCATTTTAATATGGGCTGGGGTGGATCATGTAACGGGTATTATACTTTGGAGATTCAGGATGAATTCACAAGTAATCATGGAGCCGTTGTTGGTTTTTATCCTTCAGATTCTTATGCTGCTGTGCCATATATAGGTTTTAGACCTTCAGATGGGAGGATATTGGATATTACCGGATACTACACCCAGACACTTCAATTCCGCATGGAGCATTTCTTCAATTATGGGGAGGTCACTTTTTATGGCGACATTTATGCGGGACGTGAAAATTACTCCGGTACTTTACTTCAGACAGTATCCATAATGCCCGATCTGACATTAGATACTGGCAAAGGCTATTCGTATGCAGTTCGCTCGGTCACTTTTTCGGACGCCGTTTTTGGGGACCGGATTTACATGTACTACAAGGAGAAGGATAAATCAGATTATCTTCCTTTCGATTGCAACCGTGTATGTTCAAGGATTACGGCTGTTCCTTTTTTCCCCGCTGCAGCCATCAATAAAAAGTCATCCTATGTGACGGGGGATTTGTTCGTATTTGAACTGGCGAATCACACATATGACTATTCTACGTCGGAATGGACGGTGACAACCCCCGCGGGAGTTACTAAGAATTACACGATGGAAAGTGATGCTGTCCTGTTATCAGAAGTTGGAGACTACAAAATAACCTGCACCACACCCGGTCAGGAAACAGTTGTAACTTATATAACAGTAACGGCGCCTTAGACGCAAACACAAAAAAACCGGGTCTCGAAAGAGATCCGGTTTTATATTGTAATAAGGTGCGTAAATAGCTTACTGCTCTTCCTGAAGACGAAGCTGCTGAACATAGATAGCCTTCTGGAGCGCCATGCGCTTCTTCACGGAAGGCTTCTCGAAGTTTTTGCGGGCGCGCATCTCGCGAACGGCGCCGGTCTTTTCGAACTTGCGCTTGAATTTTTTCAGGGCTCTCTCGATGTTTTCGCCTTCTTTGATGGGAACGATGATCATGCTTTTTACACCTCCTTTTGTTTTCAAATGGGGTGCAAAGTTAGAAAAATTTTGACAACGGACAAAATATTTTATTATATTTGTGGTAACACAATTGTTATTGCGCTGAAAACTAAACTAAAAGCCATATGAAAAAGCCTGCAAAAAGCACTTATCCCTGGACCTTCGCCCCGGTAGGAGGAACGGTCCGCGTCAAGATTCAGAGCGGAGAAGACATCCGTCATCTGGGAGAGTTGGACCGCAAGATGTGGACGGTCCTGAGCTGCCCCGTCAAAAACCTGGAATTTGACCCTGCCGCCCTGGGATACATCGATGTAGATGGAGATGGCAAGATCCGCGTAGATGAGGTTATTGCCACCGCCAATTGGCTTACCGGCATCCTCAAAGATGCCAACCTCCTCCTCAAGGAGAGCGATACCCTTCAGCTGGAGGACTTCAACACCGAGGATCCCGTAGGTGCCCGCCTGCAGTCTTCGGCCCGTCAAATCTTGAACAACCTGGGTCTCAAGAAGGACTCCATCTGCCTGGAAGACACGTCCGACAACGTGCGCATCTTTGCCGGTACGCAGTTCAACGGAGATGGCATCATCACTCCCGCCAGCGCTGGAGATGAGGCTACGGCCAAGCTCATTGAGACCATTGCCGGCATTGCTTCGGCCATGGACCGCAGCGGCGTTCCCGGCATTACCGCCGAGCACATTGACGCCTTCTATGCTGCCTGCGCAGACTATGCCCAGTGGCAGAAGGACGCCACCAAGGAGGTCTTCGCTTTCGGAGACAAGACCGCCGAAGCCTACGCCGCCGTCAAGGCCCTGGAAGACAAGATGGCAGACTATTTCATGCGCTGCAAGCTCATTGGCTTTGACGCTGCCGCCGCTTCGGCCGTAGATGTGAACGTGGACAAGATTGCCGCCATCGAGGGCTCCCTGGCCGCCGCTTCCGAGGAGATTGCCCAGCAGCCGCTGGCCAAGCCCACTGCCGAGGGCGTGCTGGAGATCAAGGCCGTGAACCCCGCCTGGAAGGCCGCCGTGGATGCCATGGTGGAACTCACCGGCTGGAAGAAAGACCGCATCACCGAGGTAGACTGGGCCGCCCTCTGCTCCCAGTTTGCCCCTTACACCGCCTGGCTGGCAGAGAAGAAGGGTGAAGTAGTGGAAGCCCTGGGACTGGACGCCGTCAAGGCCATCCTCAAGGAAGACAAGAAAGCCGCCCTGCTGGAACTCATTGAGAAGGACAAGGCCGAAGAAGCCAACGCCCTCTCCATCGAAGAGGTAGACAAGGTCCTGCGCCTGCAGAAGTACTTCTACCGCTTCCTCAATAACTACGTGGTCCTGTCCGATTTCTACGACAGGGACAAGAAAGCCATGTTCCAGGCCGGCCGCCTGTTCATTGACCAGCGCAGCACGGACCTCTGTATAAAGGTAGACGGTCCTTCCCCGGAAATCTCCTCGCTCAGCGGCATGTACATCCTGTACTGCACCTGCACCAGCGAGAAACTGGGCAAGAGCTTCCACATTGCCGCCGTGCTTACGGACGGTGACGTGGACGGCCTCCGCGAAGGCAAGAACGCCGTGTTCTACGACCGCGAAGGCAACGACTACACCGCCAAGGTAATTGCCATTGTGGACAACCCCATCTCCGTACGCCAGGCCTTCTGGTCTCCGTACAAGAAGGTGGCCCGCATGATCAACGACAAGATAGACAAGAGCGCAGCGGAGAAGAACGAAAAGTCCCTCTCCGACCTTACGGCAAAGGCCGATACGGTAACCTCCACCAAACTGGAAGGAGACGGAGCCGAGGCCGCCAAGGCTGCTACCTCCAGCTTTGACATTGCCAAGTTTGCCGGTATCTTTGCCGCCATCGGCATGGCCATCGGCTTCATTGGTGAGTTCCTGGTAGCCGTTATTTCCGGTGCTGCCGCCCTTAAGTTCTGGCAGCTGATTCTGGTGATCATCGGTATCCTGCTGCTCATTTCCGGCCCGTCCATGTTCATTGCCTGGAGAAAACTCCGCAAACGTGACCTGGGTCCTGTTCTCAACGCCAACGGCTGGGCCATCAACGCCAAGTCCCTGGTGAATGTAAGATTCGGAAAGACGCTCACCTCGCTGGCCAAGTTCCCCAAGCTCACCGCTGTGGATCCCACCGCCCGCAAGCAGCGCTTCTGGAGATGGTTCTGTGGCATTGTGATCTGCCTCGTGGTGGCCGGTTGCGTATACTGGTGCCTGTCCAGCGGCAAGTGCTTCAAGAAGGATCAGGCCCAGCCCGAAGCCGCGCAGGAGCAGGTGGAGGAGGCCCCCGCTGCCGAACCCGTTGTTGAAACCCCCGATACTGTAGAAGAATGATAGATACCGCTTTCCCCTATTCGCAGTACGTCACCGGCAAAAACTTCGTAGGAAGAAGGAACGACGTCACCCTCATGAGCAACCTTTTGGGGCAGGGGGAGAACGTACTGCTGTC
>Ga0310786_10011910_pt1 | contig 10815 bp, 9 predicted proteins | sample AusTroGonzalo_MG_FD_203881 | JGI IMG/M metagenome (GOLD analysis project Ga0310786, IMG submission 203881) | Bovine rumen microbial communities from tropical cattle in Woodstock, Queensland, Australia - Gonzalo_03 (v2) (version 2) | ecosystem: Host-associated > Mammals > Digestive system >...
ACAAAACTGAATGGATCATTATACGCTTATTTTTATTAAATTGAATTTTTCTGAAAAAAGGACTTTACAAAAAAGAGATTATATGGTATAATAATATCACCGTGTACTTGGTTTGAGGCTTGTCCTCGAATTTCACCTCATTCTGAGTTAACGGAATATTTTATTTAAGAGGTGCTTCAAATGTTATTGAAGGATGAAAAGACAGCCGTTATTGAGGCTAACAGAACACACGAAAAAGACACAGGTTCTCCTGAGGTTCAGATCGCTATTCTCACAAGAAGAATTAACGATCTCACAAATCACCTTAAGTCTCACAAGAATGATCACCACTCAAGAAGAGGTCTTCTCAAGATGGTTGGTCACAGACGTAATCTTCTCGGTTACCTTAAAAAGAAGGATATCGAGAGATATCGTGCTATCGTAGAGAAGCTCGGTCTCCGTAAGTAATTACAGTGTGAATGAAGGCAGTGGGGTGTTTATACCCTTCTGCCTTTACGTCTATCAGAGTTAGGGATTAGAAGTCAGAGGTAAGAGTAATGAAACAGTAAATTCTTGCTTTTACCTCTAACTTCTAAAAGCTCTCCTCTGATAAATAAAAATAAATGGAGGAAAACAGATGTTTGAAAATTACAGAACTTTTGAAACTACCTATGCTGGTCGACCACTTATCGTTGAAACAGGAAAGACCTGCGGATTATCCAATGGTTCATGCTGGGTAAGATATGGTGAAACTGTTGTAATGGCTAACGTTACAGCAAGTGCAAAGCCAAGAGAGGGTGTAGATTTCTTCCCTCTTTCAGTTGACTATGAAGAAAGACTTTACTCAGTTGGCAGAATACCGGGCTCATTTACGAAACGTGAGGGTAAGCCTTCAGAAAAGGCTATTCTTACTTCGAGATGTGTTGACAGACCTATCAGACCTCTCTTCCCTAAGGATATGAGAAATGATGTTTCTGTTGTAATGACAGTTCTTGCTGTAGAGCCTGATAACTCACCTGAAATTGCAGGTATGATCGCAACATCTATTGCTATTTCTATTTCCGATATTCCGTGGAATGGTCCTATTGCTGGCATCAACGTAGGTCTTGTTGATGGTGAGATCGTACTCAATCCAACACTTGAGCAGAGAACAAAAACAGACCTTACACTTACAGTTGCAGGTACAGCTGAAAAGATAGTTATGATCGAGGCGGGAGCAAATGAAGTACCTGAGGATACAATGCTCAATGCTATCCTTACCGGACACGAAGAAATCAAGAAAATGGTAGCATTTATCAATGATATTCGTGCTCAGATCGGTAAGCCTAAGTTTGAATTCGAGTCAATGGAAGTTGACCACGATATGTTTGATGCTATTGAAGCATTTGCTTCTGACCGTGTTAAGGTCGCACTTGATACAAATGACAAGAATATTCGTGATGAAAGACTTGCTCCTATCGTTGATGATATCCATGCAAGTTTTGACGAGAAGTATCCTGAGCAGATAGCTATGATCGATGAATGTATCTATAAGCTTCAGAAGAAGATAGTTCGTAACTGGCTGTATGAAGGCAAGCGTGTTGACGGTCGTGGTATTGATGAAATTCGTCCTCTCGCTGCTGAGGTTGGTATACTCCCACGTGTTCACGGTTCAGGTCTCTTTACAAGAGGTCAGACACAGGTTCTTACAATTGCTACACTCGGACCTGTCAGTGATGCTCAGAAGATAGATGGTCTTGATGAAGAAGATTCAAAGAGATATATGCATCAGTATAATTTCCCAAGCTATTCTGTTGGTGAAACAAAGCCAAGCAGAGGTCCGGGACGTCGCGAGATAGGTCATGGTGCTCTTGCTGAAAGAGCTCTTGCTCCTGTTATTCCACCTGTTGAGGAATTCCCATATTCTCTCAGACTTGTTTCAGAGGTACTTTCTTCAAACGGTTCTACATCACAGGGATCTATCTGTGGTTCAACACTTGCTCTTATGGACGCAGGCGTTCCGATCAAGGCTCCTGTTGCTGGTATTTCCTGCGGACTTATCACAAAGCCTGATAGTGATGAATTTATGACAATGGTCGATATCCAAGGTCTTGAGGATTTCTTCGGTGATATGGATTTCAAAGTTGGCGGTACTCACAAGGGTATTACTGCTATCCAGGTAGATATCAAGGTTGACGGTCTTACACCTGCTATTATAAAGGAAGCATTTGAGAAGACAAGAAAGGCACGTATTTATATTCTTGACGAGATCATGCTCAAGGCTATTCCTGAAAGCAGACCTACAGTCAATAAGTACGCTCCTAAAATGCTCCAGACAAAAATACCTGTTGATAAGATTCGAGAAGTTATCGGTCAGGGCGGTAAGGTTATCCAGAAGATCTCTGCTGACTGTGATGTTAAGATTGACATCAGCGATGACGGTAATGTATTTATCAGCGGTGTTGACGGAGATAATGCAAATAAGGCTCTCCAGATAATCCATACAATTGCTAACGATCCTGAAGTAGGAGCTATCTACAAGGGAAAGGTAGTAAGAATTATGGATTTCGGTGCATTTGTTGAAATTGCTCCTGGCAAGGATGGACTTGTTCACATTTCAAAGCTTGACAAGCAGAGAGTTGAAAAGGTTGAAGATGTTGTTTCTATCGGTGACGAGATTGTTGTAAAGGTTACAGAGATCGACCGTCAGGGCAGAATAAACCTCTCACGCAAGGACGCGCTTGCTGATATCGAAGCTAAAAAGAATAACTGATTATCAAAGCCCGTGTAAATTATAGTACACGGGCTTTTTAGGTAATAAATTAAGGCGGTCTTAGACCGCCTTTTTTATTTCTATTATGAAAGGTCATTATTTATCAGTGATATTTATGACTGTCTTTCAATACCATATCCTTAACCTTCATAAGTGATGTTGTTGTGCTTCGCTCATTTTCTGACAGCTTCATGGTGATATATTTTATAGTTTCCTCATAATCGGGTATCATTATATGTTCAAGTGCATTTACACGTCGGCGAGTTTTTTCTATCTCGTCAGCCATGAGCTGACAAGCCTTTTCAACTTCAGCAAGCCTTATCATTTTTGGCAGGACAGAGTTCAATGCGCTTACAGCACCATCAAGATCTATAGAAGTAAAGGCCATACCATATGAGTAAATATCATTTGTATCACCTGAACGGTATTTTGTAGTAAATTCAGGTATATAAACGCTCATTACATTTTTTTCCTTTACTTCAAGCTCAACTTCTTGTTTAGGGAGCATAAGTGCTGTTTCCAGAACCTCTCTCTGCATTACCGAGCCTGCAACTGCCATATATCTGTTTGCTTCTGAAATAGCAGATTCAACCTCTGTTCTGAGCTGTCGGTTTTCCTTTATGAGATTCATAAACTGCCTCATAAGCTCATCACGCTTATCTTTAAGAAGCTTATGACCTCGTCTTGCAGAAGTGAGCTTCTTTTTTAATTTACTTAACTCCATTCGGGTGGGATTAACATTAAGTTTTGCCAATCAGCTCACCTCATTTCTGAGTATCATAATACTTAACAAGATATTCCTCTCTTATTCTGCGAAGCTCGCTTCTAGGGAGAAGTTTAAGAAGCTCCCAGCCGATGGAAAGAGTTTCCTCGATACTTCTGTTATTCTCGAAACCTTGCGATACATATCTCTTTTCAAATTCATCAGCGAACTTAGCATATATAAGATCGGTAGGCGTAAGAGCAGCTTCACCGAGAACTACCATAAGCTCTTTAGCATCTTTTCCTCGCGCATAAGCCGAGAAAAGCTGGTTCATAGTATCGGAATGGTCAGCACGGGTCTTTCCTTCACCTATACCCTTATCCTTGAGTCGTGAAAGTGACGGAAGAACATCTACGGGAGGATTGATACCTTTTCTGTAAAGCTCACGTGAAAGGATTATCTGCCCCTCTGTGATATATCCAGTAAGGTCTGGGATAGGATGTGTCTTATCGTCCTCAGGCATAGTTAGGATTGGTATCATTGTGATACTTCCCTCTTTTCCATTCTGACGACCTGCACGTTCATAAATAGTAGCAAGGTCAGTATACATATAGCCGGGATAGCCGCGTCGTCCGGGAACTTCCTTACGTGCGGCAGAAACCTCACGAAGAGCATCTGCATAGTTTGTTATATCTGTAAGGATAACCAATACGTGCATACCTTTTTCAAATGCAAGGTATTCGGCTGCTGTAAGAGCCATTTTCGGTGTAGCAAGACGCTCTATAGCAGAGTCATTTGCAAGATTTATAAACAACACTGTTCTGTCGAGGGCACCTGTACTCTTGAAGCTCTGAACAAAGTATTCGGACTCCTCGAAGGTTATACCCATTGCTGCAAAAACAACAGCGAACTGCTCATTTTTTCCGCGAACCTTTGCCTGTCGTGCGATCTGAGCAGCAAGCTGAGCGTGCGGAAGTCCGCTTGCCGAGAAAATAGGCAGCTTCTGACCTCTTACAAGGGTGTTAAGACCGTCAATAGCGGATACACCTGTCTGTATAAACTCTTGTGGATACTGTCTTGCAACTGGATTCATAGGAAGTCCATTAACATCAAGACGCATTTCGGGAATTATCTCTGGACCGTCATCTATAGGTCTTCCAAGTCCGTCAAAAACTCGTCCAAGCATATCCTCGGATACACCAAGCTCCATCTGATGACCTGAGAAAACAACACTGCTGTCCTGAAGATTTATACCAGCGGCATTCTCGAAAAGCTGTACAAGAGCATTAGTACCGTCTATCTCAAGAACACGACAGCGTCTTTTTTCTCCGCTTTTCAGTCTGATTTCTGCAAGCTCTCCGTAGGTAACATTTTCAACGTCCTTGACCAGCAGCAGAGGGCCAGCTGCTTCTTCAATAGTTCTGTATTCTCTTGGCATCAGTCTTCCTCCTTAGTGAGCAGGTCATTCAGCTCTGAAGAGATCTCCACACTGAGCTTTTCAAATTCTGCATCTGTCTTTTCTTCTTCAACGTATTTGAAACGACCGATTTTTTCTCTAACCGCAAGATTAGCAACAGATTCAATTTCTGCACCCTTTTCTATAGCATCAGCAGCTTCGTCATTGAAATTTAGTATAAGCTTCATCATATAAAGCTGTTTTTTCAAGCTTGTATAAGTATCTACCTCATGAAAGGCCAACTGGTGTAAAAAGTCCTCACGTATTGAACGTGCTGTTTCCATTTTTAGTCTGTCCTTAGAGGAAAGAGCGTCCATACCGATAAGCTTTACGATTTCTTTGAGTTCTGCCTCATCATGGAGTATAGACATAAATCTTGCTCTTGACTTCATCCAGTCCTTTGATACGTTATTATTATACCAGTCGGTCAGTGAATCTGCATAAAGAGAGTAGCTTGTAAGCCAATTTATTGCCGGGAAGTGTCTCTGGTAAGCAAGGTTTGCATCAAGTCCCCAGAATACCTTTACTATACGAAGAGTAGCCTGAGAAACAGGCTCAGAAATATCGCCGCCGGGAGGCGAAACAGCTCCGATAACGGAAAGTGCTCCTTCCCTGCCGTCTGTACCATTAGAGATAACTCTTCCTGCACGCTCATAGAACTGTGCAAGACGGCTTCCAAGATATGCAGGATAGCCTTCATCACCGGGCATTTCTTCGAGTCGTCCTGACATTTCACGAAGAGCCTCTGCCCATCGTGAAGTCGAGTCTGCCATAAGAGCTACGGAATAGCCCATATCGCGATAATACTCTGCTATAGTGATACCTGTATATACCGAAGCTTCACGTGCCGCAACAGGCATATCAGAGGTATTGGCTATAAGAACAGTTCTTTCCATGAGTGATTTACCTGTATGAGGGTCAATAAGCTCAGGAAATTCGTTAAGAACGTCTGTCATTTCGTTGCCGCGTTCTCCACAGCCGATATATACGATGATATCAGCCTCTGCCCATTTAGCAAGCTGATGCTGAGTAACAGTTTTACCGCTTCCGAAAGGCCCCGGAATAGCTGCAACACCGCCTTTGGCTATAGGAAAAAGGCAGTCAACTACACGCTGACCGGTTACAAGCGGCATATCAGGAGAAAGTTTTTTCTTATAAGGTCTGCCGCGGCGTACTGGCCATTTCTGAATAAGACTAAGCTCCTTTTCTCCTTTTTCCGTTTCGATAACACATACGATATCATCTGCGTGGAATTCACCATCTGATATTTTCTTTACAGTACCCTCTATACCATTAGGTACCATTATTTTATGAAGTACTATATCGGTTTCAGGAACTGTTCCGATGATGTCGCCTCCCACGACCTTATCCCCTGCTTTTACAGAAGGAGTGAACTTCCAGAGAGGTTCGCGTTTAAGAGATGGTACTTCTACGCCTCTTGCAAGGTTATTTCCGCACACTTTACGAATATCGTCAAGTGGACGCTGAATACCGTCAAAAATACTGCCGATAAGTCCCGGGCCAAGCTCGACACTCATAGGCTCGCCTGTTGACTCAACAGCTTCACCTGTTCCTAGACCTGATGTTTCTTCGTAAACCTGTATTGAAGCACGGTCACCGTGCATTTCGATTATCTCACCGATAAGTCGCTTTTCACTTACTCGCACAACATCGAACATATTAGCATCTCTCATGCCGTCGGCAACTACAAGCGGTCCTGATATCTTTACTACTGTACCTTTGCTGTTCATTTCTGCTTATCCGCCCCTTTTCTAATTAAGTATATCTGAGCCAACAGCTTTTTCAACTGCCTCATGCAATGCTCTCATGCCGTTGCCTGTATTACCTTCAATTGCAGGTATGAGTACGATAGAAGGCAGTTTACTGCTCCGATATTTATTTATTGTATCGCTTACAAGTGCAGCAGCAGGCTCTGTGATATAGATCACAGCAAAGTCGTTTGCCGCAAGCCTTGAAATAAGCTTTTTTATTTTTTCAGGTTCTGTTTCACGGAATACAGACAGCCCAAGAGCAGCAAATCCTGATACACTTGCGCTGTCTCCGATAACGGCTGCTTTATACATAGAGCTTTCTCATCCTTTCCGTGATAGTTTGCTTATCAGCCCCAAACTCTTTACATACTGATAAGATTCTGAGATTTTTTATCTCAGCTTCCTTTGCGATAAAGTATGCAGCAAGCGGTTCTGAGCCAAAAGCCAGCATACGTGCACTGTCAGCAAGCTCCATTAAAGCATCATCACACCATTTTTCATACTGTGCAGTTGAACTTTTAAGAAGAGCAGCTGCATCTGCATAATTAGTAGATTCAAGAAAGCTGAAAAAAGCTTCTGTACCACCAAGAGCAGCTTTTATGAGCTCTTCCTTTTCAAGCTCAGAGCTGCCGCATACAGCTGTTTCCATAAACTGTGCTGATTTGTTTAGCAGACAGCACCTGTAAGCAGTTTTTATATCTGAACATACTGTTATAAGCTCAGCATATTTCTGCATAAACTCTCCGCCGAATTTATATGCGCTTTTCTGCATTGCCTTTAAAGCAGCTGTATCAATGAGTGAATCGGAAAGCTGTCCGTCAAGAGTTCTTGTAACAAGCTCATATGCTTCAGCAGCAGTATCACGCATATACTCGGGGAGTTCTTCATATTCTCTCGAATTTAATGCATCAGTAAGCACTGAAAGCTTAACATTTGAAGGAGATATATAATAATGCTGAGGATCTCTGTTTGAGATTATTGCCTTTAAAACAGCTTTCAGATTATGAAAATCATTTTTATACAGCAATATCTCAAGCTCCTTACAATCAGGAGCATATTCCATTAGCATATTCCAAACATCTTCAAGCTCGCCAGTGTTTGCGCCACTTCCGTTTTTAGAAGCAATTATAGAATTGATCTCGGTCTTGCTTCTTGCATTGATGAGCTGTTCGATATCGCTCCTGCTTAGCAGATAGGTTTCCATTGCTCTTACAGCACCAACAGCGTTTGCGTATTTTGTACCGTTCATACTTTCACCTACCTGAACAGTGCTCTTGCAGCAGTGTCTCTGATCTCATCTTTTTCAGATTCGATTATTGCACGAAAGCTGCAATTTTCTGATATTAACCCATAGTTGAGTATAAAGCCATCATCAATATCGGCAGGCTCTTTTGAAAGTTGTATACTACCTCCATTTTTAGAAGCAATAGTATTAAGCTGATTTTCAAAGTCCCCTGACACTCTTGCCAGATCTGCCTTTCCAAGGGATAGTATTCCTTTATCAGGCTTCAAATGACGTTCAGCCAATTTGAGTATAAGCTCAAAATATTCCTTTTCAGGAAGTTTTTTTAGCTTATCTATAGTTTTTTCTATCGTTTCATCAATAAGCTCAACTTTGCAAGCGAGTATTTTTCTTTTCATAGCAGCATCTGCTGAAGCACAGGAATTTTCAAAGTCTTTTTCAGCTTGAGCTTTGGCCTTTTCGAGGTGTTCCTCATAAGCCTTCTGGGCTTTTTCTGCTCCTTCAGCCTTGATTTTTCGCGCCTTATCAGCGGCAGACTTCATTATGCTGTCCTCTGTCTGTTTCTGTTGAGCTTCGATGAGGTTCAGGATATCGTCAAGTCCTGACATATCTCCACCTCCATTATACAGCAATATTAAGGATCATAAGAACTGAAATAAGAAGGGCAAGGATAGCATATGTCTCAACCATCGCAGCCATAATGATAGCCTTACCGTTGTGATCGGGCTTCTTAGCTGTTATACTTACACCTGCTGCGGCTGTTCTACCCTGCATGATGCCGGATATAAGACCTACGACAGCGATAGGAAGAGAGGCTGCGAGAAACGCAAGTCCCTGCTGTACTGTAAGCTCAGCAGCGTTGCCACTCAAAACGTTGGTTTTGATAAGAATGAACATTGCAGCAATTAGTCCGTAAAGTCCCTGTGTACCAGGAAGGAGCTCAAGCAGAAGCACCTTGCTGAACTTTGAAGGATCCACTGATACAACTCCTGATGCAGCCTCACCTACAAGGCTTACACCCTTTGCAGATCCGATACCTGCGAGAAGTGCTGCAAGAGCAGCTCCGATTAAAGCTAAAACTAATCCATTAGTCATTTGTTTTTTCCTCCTTGAATTTTATATACTTTGTATTAACAGTAAGCGGTGCAAATTCTCTGCCGCCGCCTGTGTAGAATTTACTGAAAAGCTCAACAAACTGTAATCTATCGGTATGAACATAAGCGCCAAGAAGATTTATAGCAAGATTTGCTGTATGTCCGATCACAAATACTATAACAAGAAGAATAAGCTTAACTATCTTATTTTCAGGCATAGTACCTATAAGATTTATAACGCTCGCTATACTTCCTGTTGCAAGTCCGAGAGCAAGAAGTCTTGAATATGATAGAATATCTCCAAGATATCCAGTAGCAGTATTGTACAGTGCATACAGACCACCGAAGAACTTTCCGAATACTGATTTAGAGGTTCTTCCTGCTGTAAGCACAAGAATAACAACACCTGCTATAAGCATATACAGTCCTGTAGTTGTAAGTACAGACGGAACTGAAATGAACATTCCTGCACCTATAGGCGCAACTCCCAGAACTATAAGATATATAGGGAGAGCATCAAATACAGCATCAAGTTTTTTGCCAGTATCCCATGTCATTTTGAATGAAACTGCAACACCTAGCAAAAGATGAAGTATTCCAAGTCCGAATGACACGAGCAGAAGCTTTACAGGATCGGTGAGCGGTTCAAACCAGAGTGCAATACTTCCGATTTTTTTGTTAAAGAACTGTTCTGAAATTACCTGAACTATATCTCCGAACCAGCTTCCGAAAAGAGCACCCCAGAATACAGTTGAAATACCACAGTTTCGGAACATTGTAAGAGTTTTTCTCATGTTTGTTTCAAGCTTAAATTTCTTTAAAGCTATCGTTGTACCTATGATCATTAAAAGACCGTATCCTGCATCTGATAGCATCATACCAAAGAAAAGATAGTAGAAAAAAGACATAACAGGTGTCGGATCTACATCTCTCTTTCCAGGAAGGGCATACATTTTTGTTATTCCCTCTACAGGCGATGAAAAACTACTGTTTTCAAGCAGGACAGGTACATCTTCATCATCTGTAGGCTCTGAGAAAGAAATTGAAGCTGTGTATTTGGCTTCTATTTCATTTTTTAGCGTGTCGCAATATTTTTCCGGAATATATCCTGTCAGTACAAATGTACTTTCAGTAAATCCGAGACCACTGAGTGCATCGTATTTTTCTTTTCGCATTTGAAGATAATCAATGACGAATTTTAATTCCTTACGATTTTCAGCAAGCCTAACAATTTTTTCAGTAGCTTTTTCTGTATCCTTTTTAAGGTCTGATATCTCTTTTTCATACATAGACATCAATTCCTTGGGAGTATGACTTTCAGGCTCTGATGCCGAAATAAATGCAAGTTTTCTGAGCACATCACCTGCTTTCTCATAGGTGCTTTTACTACATAATACAAACAGATTTGTCTGCTCCTTAGACCCGCTGACAACTTCAACACTACAATTATCAGGAAGCTGTTCTTCAAGAGCTTCTGCTGTTATCTGAAAAGGAAGAGTACCGATGAATGCTGAGGTCGTTGCTGTTCCCTTAAAATTAAGAGGCACATCAAGAGTTGACCATCTTTTCATCATATCATATTTTATCTCAAGCTGAGAAATCGTATTCGCCGAATCAGTAATAAGACGCTGATTTTTGATTATTTCATTAGCAGCACCCATTACCTTTTCCATCTGCATTGCTTCACGTCCGAATTCGTGCTTCTCAACCTCTGTTTTACCACCGAATAAATCAGTGATGCCGGCTTTTTCCGGAGCATAATTATCAATGATCTCTAATGCCTGAGAAGCGGTGTTTCTGAATTTATCAAATTCTC